>Ga0209463_1001545_pt1 | contig 13901 bp, 11 predicted proteins | sample AgamicMgSfrz_FD_187169 | JGI IMG/M metagenome (GOLD analysis project Ga0209463, IMG submission 187169) | Agave microbial communities from Guanajuato, Mexico - Mg.Sf.rz (SPAdes) (version 2) | ecosystem: Host-associated > Plants > Phyllosphere > Phylloplane/Leaf | place: Guanajuato, Mexico... | reverse complement strand
ATTGGAGCATTATTTTTCAAAGATAAAGGATCATATCATTGGAAATAACTTAACCTTTTCTACACCTTATGGAACTAAAAAGCTGCTATATGCTGACTGGACAGCAAGTGGCAGATTATATAAAACGATTGAAGAAAAGATTACACATAAATTAGGTCCGTATGTTGCTAATACACATACAGAATCAAATATTACGGGTACGTATATGACAAAAGCATATAAGGAAGCAAAACGAATCATAAAAAAACACGTTCATGCAGGTGAGAATGATCTTATTTTGTTTGATGGTTTTGGCATGACAGCAGTAGTCAATAAATTACAAAGAATTATAGGATTAAAAAATTCATGTTCTAAAAAGGAAAAAATAGCTGTGGTCTTTGTCACACATATGGAGCATCATTCAAATTACTTATCTTGGCTCGAGACAAATGCTGATGTCATCATGGTTAAACCGAATAAAAAGGGTGATGTAGATATAGACCATTTAGAATCATTGCTAGTGGAATATAAGGACATCCCATTAAAAATTGGGGCATTTACTGCTTGTTCCAATGTGACTGGCAGAAAAACAAATTATCACGATTTTGCGAAAGTTATGCATAAACATAAAGGCTATTGCTTTGTCGATTTTGCAGCATCTGCACCTTATGTATCCATTAATATGCATCCGGTTAATAAAGAGGAAAGATTGGACGCTATTTATTTCTCTCCCCATAAATTTTTAGGTGGTCCTGGCACTAGCGGAGTATTAGTGATGGCAAAGGAACTTATTTATTCAAGCATACCAGATCATCCAGGCGGAGGAACAGTAGATTTCACAAATGAATGGGGAGATATTTTATACAAAAAGGATGACGAAGAAAGAGAGGATGGGGGAACACCTGGGTTTCTACAGGCAATTAAATCCGCACTCTGTATTCAACTAAAAGAAGAGATGGGAGTAGAAAGAATAGAGCAAAGAGAGAAGGAATTAGTACATCTAGCAATGACAGAACTAAAAAATTGAATAAAGTTCGAATATTAGAAGAGGAAAATGAAGATAGATTAGGGATTATTTCGATTATTTGCGAAGATATTCATTATGATTTAGTCGTGCAGTTACTTAATGATCGCTTTGGCATTCAAGTAAGAGGTGGTTGTTCATGTGCGGGGCCATATGGACATTATTTACTACCGATTACGCTTAAACAATCCAAAGAATTAAGTAAGGAAATACAAGATGGAGATTTTTCGCACAAGCCAGGCTGGGTTCGTATTTCCCTACATCCTACGATGAGTAACGAGGATGTGTATTATATTGTAGCTGCGATTAAAAAGATTATAATCTATCAGGAAGAATGGAAGAGAGATTATGTTACGAAGCCGTTAAGTTGTGAGTATCAATCAGTCAAAAGAAACGAGATAGATTTGAAGGATTTGTTTACCGTGTGACTTTTTAAAGCTTATCGATAAACAAGAAAGTTTTTCAAGCTGACTATATTATATATCAGAAAAAATACATCTAAAGATAATAACTATGGCGAGCAAATTTTTACTGACTAAAGGATGAAGCATATTAATTAGAGGAAAAAAACGGAACCCAAACAATTTAAGAAAGTGTTTGGGTGATTTCTTTTAAAAAAAGAAAAAATTCTGTATTTAATAAAAAAACATATTTAAAGAACGATTTATGCTATAATAAATTTAATTTGATAAAAAGCAAACCACAAGGGGAGCGTAATGCTGAGAGTGATCCATTGATCTGACCCTTCGAACCTGTTAGTTAATGCTAACGTAGGAATGTGGGAAGAATGTATATAGTAGAAACTATATGATTCATTTCGCGCGTAAGTTCTCCTTTTGGTCTGCACAAAAAAGGAGATTTTTTTATGAAAAATATGAAATTAGTTGTCATGATAGAAGTGGCGATCATGGCTGCAATTGCACTTATTCTCGATTTATTGCCATCTATTCCTGTATTTAATACTTCAATTTCTTTTGCAATGGTACCTATTTTTATCGTTGCATTCCGTTGGGGCTTTAAAGCAAGTACGATCGCAGGATTTTTATGGGGGCTTTTACAGATTGTTGTTGGTGACCTGCAAGCATTAGGCTTTTGGCAAGTCATTTTAGAGTATTTATTCGCTTTTGCTTGTATTGGATTTGCTGGTTTATTTGCTTCCTCTATACAAAATGCTTTAAAAAGGAAGCAAAAGGGATTAGCGATTGGTTTAATTATTTTGGCAGTAGTTGTTGGTGGTTTTACTCGCTATATTTGGCATTTTATCGCAGGAGTAACTATTTGGGCAAGTTATGCGCCAGAAGGAATGTCGCCATTTATCAATTCCTTGATAGTAAACGGTGGTTCTTATTTAGGAGCAACCATTCTATGTTCAATCGTACTTGTACTTTTATTAATTTCAGCTCCACGTATCGTACTTGATAGACCATCAACTGGTATATCTAGAAATTAAAGATGAATAGTGAATAATTTGACGTTCCTTTAGGAGCGTCTTTTGTTTTAATGTGGTATAATATTCCAAAAACCAGGAGGCGTAATGAAAAAATATAAAGATAGTTTTGTATTTTATTTTTTACTTATCATCTTTTTTATTATTTATTTTAGAATAGTCTATTATTTCTATAATAAATGGATTGACTATACAATCGCTACAGATATTTTTCTTATCCTATTTTTAGTAATCGTAATAATGCCGTTATCTGCAATAAGCACTCATCATTTTATTAAGATAATAAAAAATTAGGAGAAAAAAGATGATAAAGTTAAAAAACGGGCTTGAAATACAGGTGCGAAAATATCGAGAAGATGATTTCCCATCTATACACGCATTAAATAGAGAAGAACAGTGGAATAACTTAGTAGCCAAAAAGGAAGATACAAAAGCCGCTTGGAATCATTCTAATATCGCATATGTTGCAATGCTAGATGATAAAATAATTGGCTATGTTAGAGGGATGACAGATCAATCAATTACTATGTATATTTGTGAATTGCTAATTGACCAGACTTACAGGGGCTTGGGGATTGGACATAATTTATTATACTATGTCCATCGTTTATATCCAAATACTAGAGTAGAAATGCTGGCATCCAGTACGTCACATACCTATTATGAAACCAAGGGTTTTCGTGCTTTCTATGGATTTCGAAAGACCTTTACTGAATATAAGTGAATCTTATTCTACATTAGGATCGGATATAATGAGGAAGTATAATTATTTGATTAATATGGGGAGAGCCATCTGTCAATGCCTGGTGGTTCTTTTTTTGTCGAAATCTATGTTAATATGAAACTAGCTGTGTTTTGATTACGTCTATTATTCTAGTAATTGAAACAGCAAAAGGACTACTTCAAGGAGGTACAAATGACACAAATAAATTATTCCTTTCAAAAAAAAACGCCAAATAAAAAACTCTTTATTGGTTTTATTCTAGCTGTATTATTAGTTGTAATCTCTACTATCCTGTTAATTTTTTACCCATTCGGTAATAAAGAGAAGATAAATTACTTTCAAGGAGAAAACCCTATCTTCTTAAATGGGGAACAGATCGGCAATGCAATCTTTGATAAGGATACGGTATATTTACCTTTAAAAATATGGCAAGAAAAAATAGATGACAGCATTACGTATGATGAAAATAGTAATTCCGTTATTGTGACGACAAAAGATAAAGTGATTCAATTTCCATCCGATTCCGTTTCCTATTATGTAAATGATAAAAATACGGAGCTTTCTTTTCATCCATTAAGAGATGAGGATGGAACGATTTATGTTGCACTTGATCCATTAGCAAGTTTTTATCCAATCGAATACACCATTTTAGATGATAAGCATGTTGTTCTTTTAGAAGAAAATGGCCAAGAAAGAGCGGATGGGATATTTACATCGAAAAAGGTGAGAAAAGATTTCACAAGATTGCGTTCGGAAGCAACCTTATACTCTCCTTATACAGATGACTTAGCTCTTGGTGAGCATATAACAATTGAAAAAGAAGAAGAAGACTTTTATTTTGTTAGAAAAGAGAATGGAATCGCTGGATTTGTGAAAAAGAAATATGTTGAAAAAGGTAAATCAGCGGTTGTTCAAGTAGAATTAGAACAGAAGGAACCAAAACTGAATAAAATCAACGGTCCTATCCAATTAACTTGGGAAGCCGTATACTCTAGAAATCCAGATACTTCAAGCATTCCAAAAATGAACGGTGTAAATGTTGTTTCTCCCACTTGGTTTAAGCTTTTGGGAGATGACGGTAATGTTAGTAATCTAGGGTCAAAAGCATACGTGGATTGGGCGCATAAACAAGGCTATCAAGTATGGGGATTGTTTTCTAATGATTTTGATCCTGATAAAACACATGAAGTATTGAAGGATTATCAGAAAAGACAAGCAATTATTAGACAACTTTTAGTCTATAGTGAAATGTATAATTTAGATGGAATTAACATTGATATTGAAAATGTTCGCGAAGAAGATGGTAAATATGTCACTCAGTTTGTGAGAGAAGCAACGCCATATTTACACGAGGCGGGAATTACAGTGTCCATGGACATTACGTTTATCGCTGGCGGAAATTATTCTGCATTTTTACAGCGTGACCACCTAGCTGAAATCGTCGATTATTTAGTTGTAATGGCATATGATGAGCACTGGGCGACAAGTCCAATTGCTGGGAGTGTGGCGAGTTTTCCTTGGGTGGAGGCTAATTTAGAAACCTTACTCGATATCGTTCCAAATGATAAGCTCGTTTTAGGTGTACCTTTATATGCTCGTTTATGGGAAGAGAAGGAAAGCGGAGAAATATCCTCTAAGGCACTTTCAATGGCAAAGGTCGAGGAATGGTTAGAAAAGTATAAAGTGACACCAACGTACGATGAAGCTAGCGGTCAAAACTATGGGGAATATTTTGACGAGAAAACAAAATCCACCTATAAAATTTGGCTAGAAGATGAACTATCTTTAGCAAAAAGAGCCGAATTAGTAGAAAAATATGAGTTAGCTGGACTTGCAAGTTGGTCTCGTACTTTTGCAAACGAAACAGCATGGAATGCACTATCGTTAGAAACAAAGAAACGGTAACGAAGAAACCACTTTCTTTTGACGAAAGTGGTTTTTGCATTTTATCGGTCACTATATTTGGAAATAAATGCTTGATGTGAGGTTCATTTTAATTATAATATGGATTTAACGGTTAAGTAATGATGAAGTTAACAAGAAGGAGCATATTTATGAATAAATCCAAGGATAATTTAACTAGTAACTTATTAGAAAACTTGTCTTTTATATTTGATCAAAATCAGGATAGAGAAAAGGCAATACCGATGGAAAAATATATGAAGAATCATTTCAAGTTTTTAGGTATTAAAACACCGGAACGAAGAGCGCTGATGAAACAGTTTTTTTCAGAAACAGACCTTTTAAAGTTAGACTTTCAGCAAAATTTTGTGCAATGTTTGTGGGAGAAAAAGGAGCGTGAATACCAATATGCAGCGTTAGATTATATAAACAAATCACTGAAAAAAATAAGTAAACAGGAACTCCCTTTATTTGAAAAGTTGATTATGACGAAATCTTGGTGGGATACAGTTGATAGTATTGCTCCTCATGCCGTTGGTCATATTGCAAAAATCGCTCCAGAAGTGAAGGGTGAAGTGATAGAGACTTGGGCTTATGGAGAACATTTATGGCTGCGAAGAGCTTCTATTCTATTCCAGCTTAAATATAAAGAGGATACCGAAGAAAGTCGCCTGTATCGATATATCTTGCACAATGCATCAAGTAAGGAATTCTTTATTCAAAAAGCGATTGGCTGGAGTTTAAGGGAATACTCAAAAACCAATCCAGAATCAGTTAGACAGTTTATTCACGAACATAGTTTATCTAAGTTAAGTGTACGTGAAGGCAGTAAATATATTTAATTTAATGCAACTTTCTTTAGAAAACTAGAAAAATTTGCTATTGTTAAAGTGGCATGTAGAAATGCTTTCTGTAGTTTTTTCTTCCCTGATTTGGGGAAACGTATAAAAAATGATAGAAAAAGGAGCGGTTTTTATGGCTATTAATAATCCAAGTCGCGAAGAAATTGGTGAAATTTTAAAAAAAGCAAAGAGAATTGCGGTTGTTGGTTTAAGTGATAATCCTTCTAGGACCTCTTATATGGTTTCAGAAGCAATGAAAAATGCTGGATATGAAATTATTCCTGTTAATCCAACGGTAGATGAGGTGTTTGGAGTTAAAGCGGTTAAGCAGTTAACAGATATTGAAGGTCATGTCGATATTGTCAATGTATTTAGAAGATCTGAATATTTGCCAGAGGTTGCAGCTGAGTTCGAAAAAATAGATGCAGATGTATTTTGGGCACAATTGGGACTAGTACATGAAGAAACGTTTGATGATTTAAAAGAAAAAGGCTATACGGTAATCATGGATCGTTGCATTAAAGTCGAACATGCGATGACAAAATAATAAAAAAAGGCAGAGTGATTAAGAAAAAATCACTCTGCCTTTTTTTATTATTCTATAAAGGAATAGTGAATAAAATTGGTTAATTTGAATGGATAAAACGCTGTCATTCGCTAAAAATGCACATTGTTTTTCGAAACTTATTCGTTTTTCCAAAGAATCTGTGTTAACATAATATAGATAAAAAGAGGGAATCCTCTTTAAAAAAGTTCTTTTGCTTTTGCGATGATTGGTATAATATTGGTTTTGCCGGGAAAAAATCGAAAGATAAAATTTGAAAAAAAACGTGGAAAATGTAATTCTGTGCTACAATACGATATAAGAACAAATGTTCTGTTTTTAGAAATTGGTATCAACAACTGTTTATAATAATTCAATATAATTGAAAGAAAAAAGAAGGTTGAAAGAAAAGCCTTCTTTTAAGCTCGTCTAACAAGAAAAGAAGTTATCCGATAAATTTTTTTGATTTTAGAGGATAATTAGTTTTTTAGACGAATACATAAACAATTGTTCGACATGATACATAGAAAGATAATATGTCGGATTTGTAGAAGTGAAAGGGGTATGTCAGTGGCAAAGAATCAGCAAGCATTCGAATATAATGATGATGCCATTCAAGTGTTAGAAGGTTTAGAAGCTGTAAGAAAACGTCCTGGTATGTATATCGGGAGTACAGATTCTAGAGGTTTGCATCATCTTGTATATGAAATTGTAGATAACGCAGTCGATGAAGCACTGGCTGGATTTGGAGATACGATTATTGTAAAAATTCATCGTGACAATTCCATAAGTGTTAAAGATAGAGGACGTGGAATGCCGACTGGAATGCATAAGATTGGAAAGCCAACTCCTGAAGTTATCTTTACCATTCTTCATGCTGGAGGAAAATTTGGACAAGGTGGCTACAAAACAAGTGGTGGTCTACATGGCGTAGGGGCTTCGGTAGTTAACGCATTATCAGAATGGGTTGTTGTAAAGATAAAGCGTGATGGCTTTATTTATGAACAGCGTTTTGAAAATGGCGGCAAACCTGTCACAACATTAGAAAAAGTCGGAAAAACAAATCAAACTGGAACAACGATTCACTTTAAGCCAGATCCAGCGATTTTTTCAACGACTACTTATAACTATGAAACGCTTTGTGAGCGATTAAGAGAATCTGCCTTTTTATTAAAAGGACTAAGAATTGAAATTATTGATGAAAGAAACAATGAGCAAAGTGTCTTTCATTATGAAAATGGAATTGAAGCATTTGTTGAATACTTAAATGAAGAGAAAGATACACTTCATCCAGTAGTTAGCCTTGAAGGTGAAAGCAATGGAATTGAAGTAGAATATGCTTTTCAATTCAACGATGGCTATTCAGAAAATGTTTTGTCATTTGTTAATAATGTCCGCACGAAAGACGGCGGTACACATGAGGCTGGTGCCAAAACAGCAATGACTCGTATGTTTAATGAATATGCACGTAAAGTTAGTCTTCTCAAAGAAAAGGATAAAAACTTAGATGGTTCTGATATTCGTGAGGGTCTATCTGCAATAGTTTCCGTGCGAGTACCGGAAGATTTACTGCAATTCGAGGGGCAAACAAAGGGGAAATTAGGGACTAGTGAAGCAAGATCGGCTGTAGATGCCGTTGTATCGGAGCACTTAGCCTATTTCTTTGAAGAAAACCCTGAAGTCAGTTCGCTTTTAATTAAAAAATCGATTAAAGCAGCACAAGCAAGAGAAGCAGCTCGAAAAGCAAGAGAAGAAGCAAGAAGTGGGAAAAAGCGTAAGCGCGGCGAAGCGGTTCTTTCGGGTAAGCTCACACCTGCCCAATCGAAAAATCCACAGAAAAATGAATTATATTTAGTGGAAGGAGATTCGGCGGGTGGTTCAGCAAAACAAGGAAGAGATCGTCGCTTCCAAGCAGTACTGCCTCTTCGTGGGAAAGTAATCAATACGGAAAAAGCAAAGCTTGCAGATATCTTTAAGAATGAAGAGATTAATACAATTATTCATGCGATCGGTGCAGGTGTTGGTGCGGACTTTAATGTAGAAGACACTAACTATGACAAAGTCATTATTATGACAGATGCGGATACAGATGGGGCACATATTCAAGTACTTCTATTAACGTTTTTCTATCGTTATATGAAACCACTTGTAGAAGCTGGTAAAGTATACATCGCCCTACCACCTCTATACAAGGTAAGTAAAGGTTCTGGAAAAAAAGAAGTAATCGAATACTCATGGAGTGACGATGACTTGCAAGATGCGATTAAAAAAATCGGCAAAGGTTATATTTTGCAGCGATATAAAGGACTTGGCGAGATGAATGCCGATCAATTATGGGAAACAACCATGAATCCGGAAACTAGAACGTTAATACGTGTTAAAATAGATGATCTTGCACGAGCGGAACGTCGTGTAACAACTTTAATGGGTGATAAAGTAGAACCACGGAGAAAATGGATTGAAGCAAATGTTGCATTCGGATTAGAAGAAGAAGGTAACATTCTGGAAAACGAAAATATTATGGTCACTGAGGAGGAGAGCCCATCATGAGTTCATTAGAGCAATACCGTGATTTGCCTTTGGAGGATGTTCTCGGTGACCGTTTTGGACGGTATAGTAAATACATCATCCAAGAGCGGGCGTTACCTGATGCACGGGATGGATTAAAGCCTGTTCAGCGTCGAATTCTTTATGCTATGCATGAAGAAGGCAATACACATGAGAAAAACTTTCGAAAATCTGCAAAAACAGTCGGTAACGTTATCGGTAATTACCATCCACATGGAGATTCATCCGTTTATGAAGCTATGGTGCGTATGAGTCAAGAGTGGAAGGTTCGGAATGTTTTAATTGAAATGCACGGAAATAACGGAAGCATTGACGGAGATCCACCAGCAGCAATGCGTTATACAGAAGCAAGACTTTCGGCTATTTCTGCAGAATTACTGCGTGATATCGAAAAAAGAACCGTTGATTTCATTCCAAACTTTGATGATACATCAAATGAGCCAACTGTCTTGCCAGCAAAATTTCCAAACCTTTTAGTTAATGGCTCGACAGGTATCTCAGCAGGATATGCAACAGATATACCTCCTCATCATTTAGGTGAAGTAATTGATGGTGTAATTGAGCGAATGGATTCGCCAAATTGCACAGTAGAAGACATTATGAAGCATATTAAAGGTCCAGATTTTCCAACAGGCGGAATTATCCAAGGGGTAGAAGGCATTAAAAAAGCGTATGAGACCGGTAAAGGAAAAATCATTGTCCGTGGAAAAACCGATATCGAAACATTACGAGGCGGTAAACAGCAAATCGTGATTACGGAAGTTCCTTATGAGCTAAATAAAAGCAATCTCGTTAAAAAGATCGATGAATTGCGATTAGACCGAAAAGTCGAAGGGATTGCAGAAGTAAGAGATGAAACAGATCGAACAGGCTTACGAATTGTAATCGAGCTAAAAAAAGAAGTCGACGCAAATGGAATTTTAAATTTCTTATTTAAAAATACAGATTTACAAATTACGTACAGCTTTAATATGGTTGCCATTTACAACAAGCGTCCAAAGCTTATGGGCATTATTGCATTATTAGATGCATATATAGAGCATCAAAAAGAAACAATTAAACGTCGTACAGAATTTGATCTGCAAAAAGCAAAGGATCGCCAACATATTGTAGATGGATTAATAAAAGCATTGTCAATTCTAGATGAAGTTATTGCAACTATCCGTGCATCAAAGGATAAACGTGATGCGAAAAATAACTTGATTGCTGCCTTTCAATTTACCGAGCCACAAGTAGAAGCAATCGTGTCACTACAATTATATCGTTTAACAAATACAGATATAACAGCATTACAAGCAGAAGCAGAAGACTTAGCGAATAAAATTGACGAGTGGACTGCTATATTAGCAAGTGAAAAGAAATTGCTTTCCGTTATCAAAAAAGAACTAAAAGACGTGAAAAAGCGCTTTGTAAGCGAAAGACGTACATTAATCCAAGATGAAATTGAAGAAATCAAAATCAATCTGGAAGTATTAGTAGCAAGCGAAGACGTTATTGTAACGGTTACAAAAGATGGCTATATTAAACGTACGAGTCAACGTTCTTATGCAGCAAGCAATGGCCAAGATTTTGGCATGAAGGATACAGATAGAATTCTTGCTAAAATCGATGTAAATACAACCGAAGTTGTGTTATTGTTCACAGACAAAGGCAACTATTTATATTTACCAGTTCATGAATTGCCTGATATCCGTTGGAAAGATTTAGGTCAACATATTTCAAATATTATTCCGATTGATCGAGATGAATCGATTATCAAGGCAATGCCAATTAAGGACTTTGAAAGACCTCAATACCTGCTTTTCTTTACGAAAAATGGCATGGCCAAGAAAACAGAATTGATTAACTATAAAGCACAGCGTTACTCAAAACCATTAGTAGCTATTAATCTTAAAGGTGACGATGAAGTAGTTGATGTCCATCTTACAAATGGTAAACAAGAGGTGTTAATTGCCACACATATTGGTTATGCACTACGATTCCATGAAGAAGAAATTAATATCGTTGGTGCTAGAGCAGCTGGTGTCAAAGGCATTAATCTAAAAGATAATGATTATGTTATAGCTGGTAAGGTTATTACGAATCCTCAAAAAGAAAGTGTCGTTATCATGACACAGCGTGGTTCGATAAAGAAAATGAAGCTAACTGAATTTGAGTTCTCTGGAAGAGCAAAACGAGGTTTAATCATGCTTCGTGAATTAAAAGCGAACCCGCATCGGGTTGTTGGTATGGCTATACTTGAAGCACAAGATACTGTTTATCTTCAAACAGAAAAAGGAGAAATAGAATCTGTTAAAGTTGGCGAGCTCCGCTTTAATGATCGTTATTCAAATGGTTCCTTTGTTATTGATGAAACAGAAGCAGGCAAAATTGTAGAATTGTGGGAAGAAAAAATTACTCACGATGAAGCGTAAATAATATAGTTTGAGGGGTTCCCAATTTGCAAAATGTCTTTGCAGGTTGGGAATCTTTTTTGAGAGTTTTTGCTTTTGATTGTAGAGAAAGCAGCTATTTTAGAGCGGAAGGGATGATGAGGTATACAGTAGTAAGTGAATGAAAACCACTTTTAATAAAAATAGCAGGAAAAAGGGAGTTCATCCCTCCTCCATTCAATGTCACTATATCTAATATATTATTGAATAACAAATATTTCGTTATTTTATAAATTTTTCTTTTCCTTACTTACATGATTTTACCAAAAAAGGACATCCTAAAAAGTATTAAGATGTAGGGAGGTTTTAGCATGAGAAGAGAATTGCTCGTTGCTTTATGTGCTTTCTTTTTAATGACTTTAACTGCTATTACTGGTGTATATGCAATGGAGAAGGATGAGAAAACAAACAAATTAATCTTTGAAGAAAAAACGGATATAACAAATGACGACCAAGAAGAAATGATTCAGTTAAAAGGAGATGGATCGGATCAGCCAGAAAATAGCAATTTCTTTAAGGAATTGTTGCTAAAGGTCACGAAGGAAAAGGATAAGCCAGCGACATTAACTGTAGAAGGTGGATTTGATCCTAAATTACATATCATCGATATCAATGACGATCACCAGAAAGAATTATTGCTGTCTGTTTCTGCGAATGAGAGAGGAACAGAAAAAAACTTTTATTTCTTTCAGCTACAGGAAAATAATTTAGTAGAATTGCAAAAGCCAGAGTTGGCATCGGTTGAAAGTCAGTTTAAAGATGCATATAAAGCAGAATTAAAAATAAATAAAGAAAAGACATATATCTTTGACTTATATGATCGTAGAAATCACTATGAAAAGCTTGGACTTTACCATAAAGGAAGATTAAATGAACCAACTGAATTAATTCTTTCCCCCTTTTCTGAGTTAAAGGTAACAAGATATAATAATCAAACTGCAATTAAAGGGAAACAGAGAATAAGTGGGTTAGCAACGGTTGATACGATTGGTTATTTAGAAACTTGGTGGACTTGGAATAAAGAGGATTGGGTTTTACAAAAAGTCAAAGTGAAGGAAATTAGTTATAAAGGGAACTAATGTTAACAAAAATAAAATAGATCCTTCATTTTATTGGAAAATAAGTAGTATAATGAAAGTACTTATTTTTAGAAAGGATCGAAATCATGTCATTACTTTTCTTATGTTTAACCGCTATACTTGGAGGATGGGTGTTTCAAGTATGTCAACTTCCGCTTTCTTGGCTGCTTGGCCCCATGTTCGGTACAATTCTTTATGTCCGCCTTGCAAAACATTCTCCGAAACTACCTTTCTCTTTTCGAGATATAGGACTTCTTGTCATTGGATATATCATCGGAAAACAATTCACAAAACAAACACTAATAGAAATGGGAATTCACCTACCTTCTATGCTTTTAATGACTGTTGTCATGATTGCCTTTAGTTTAATTCTTGCCTTTATTACCTCTAAATTAACGCATAGTAATTTAAAATCAACGGTTGCTGGTTGTATTCCAGGGGGACTTTCCCAAATGGTTGCCATTAGTTCCGAAATTAAAGGAATCGATCTTACCGTAGTAACCGTTATTCAAATCAGTAGAATTTTATCTGTTATGATTCTCGTGCCACTACTTGTATATAGTCCAATATTGTATGGAAACCAAGCAATTGCTACGGTAACAGCTGCTGTAGGAAGTGCAAGTTATCATTGGGTGATTTTTCTGCTCCTTTTCTTTTGCTATCTCATCGCGAATTTAGTGAAAAAATGGAAATTCCCTGCACCTTTTATGATTGGGCCGATGCTTCTTATTGCAACTATATCGATTGTCGGAGTTGATTTGCCAGGGATTCCTACTTCATTAACGAGTTTAGCGCAAATATTAATAGGTATTGATCTTGGATTGCAAATCAAATTCGGCAATATCGAAAATAAAGCAAAATTTTTAAGCGTTGTAACGGTAACGTCCTCATTACTTGTTCTTTTTTCTCTAGTTCTTGGCTATATCCTTGTAAGTGTAGACAGTGATATCTCCTTATTGACTGCTTTTATTGGTCTCGCACCAGGTGGAATGGCAGAAATGGCGGTGTTAGGACAATCTGTTCACGCTAATCTACCGATTATTACGACCTATCAGTTATTTCGATTATTATTTATCTTGTTTTGCGTGCCAATCATTATGAAATGGGGATTTCAACGTGTAGAACAAAGATTAGCGGAGCGAAAAAGTTAATCGCGTTTATATTGTTTCAAACTTAGAAGTAGTAGACCCAATAATTACAAAATGTCTGCTATTTTAATAGATTGGAAAGTTTTAAACTATAGGTTGAACGCCATTGGAATTTTATAGTAAAAATAGGATTTGAAGCAACTAGTATTAGATTTTTAAGAGTTTTATGTAATATAGTGTCAATTATTTGATTACATGAATTCTAGTGTATA
>Ga0209463_1001544_pt1 | contig 13927 bp, 14 predicted proteins | sample AgamicMgSfrz_FD_187169 | JGI IMG/M metagenome (GOLD analysis project Ga0209463, IMG submission 187169) | Agave microbial communities from Guanajuato, Mexico - Mg.Sf.rz (SPAdes) (version 2) | ecosystem: Host-associated > Plants > Phyllosphere > Phylloplane/Leaf | place: Guanajuato, Mexico... | reverse complement strand
TCCTCTCTTTCAAAACCAAAGGAGATTGAAACATTTAAGGATAAATCTAATGATGGTACACGTAAGTTACCCCATGTATCTAATGGATCATGCCCATCTATAACATACCTTTCTTCAATTCTCGCTAAATAATAGTTTTCAGCACCAATGCAATTTAGCCAATAAAATAATAGTAAAATAGGCTCGCTATTTTTAGTATCGCTTATATTTTCACCTAGTTCTTCTGGCATATCCCAATTAAACTCCGTCCAATGCCATAACAGACCGTGTGGCAGTGTATTTTTTGTTTTTGCCTTATTCAGTAATTCGTGCACTTTTTCTACTGAGTCAGAGTTAGTTAATATTTTATTCATAGATTTTAATAAATCTGAATTCCTTATAATTAATACAACATTTGCCATGTGCTTAATACCTCCTAAAGTATTCTTTATAAAATTTCACGTACCATACGTTTAATATATTTTTAAACACCAGGTAATCAAGGGAATGCTGTCCTTGAAAGGACGGAAATATCATTTTGAATTTCACACGTAATTACGTAAAACGTAATCACAATCGCTACATATATCCTCATATGATTTTCCGTGTATGGTTTTCTTTTCAATTAGTTCAATTGTCTCAACATACATAAAGTGTTATTTCACTATTTATCGAATATACGTTTGGTTTATAATAGTCATATACCGAAATGGAGGTGAATGAAATGATGATTAATAAAGCCTATAAGGGGTACGGAAACGATTCTCGGTATGAGGGGCCACTCTGGGATTTAATTACAAATCAAAAAAGAACTTTATTCAAGTTCTTTTAATCTACGATACAGAGCGGCCTGACTCACACCTGTAATTTGGCATATTTCTTTAACAGTTTTATTGGTATGCTTTCGCAATTCAATCGCATGATTCATACCTGGGTGCTTATCCGTATATTTCTTCAATCTTCCTCTATACACTCCTTTTTGTTTCGCTAATTTTATTCCCGCACGTTGCTTTTCTTTAATCATTTCTCGATCAAGTTCACTAAAGGCAGCCATGACAGTTAAAAAGAATTTTCCTGTTGGCGTTCTCGTATCTATTCCTAAATTTAAAATCGCAAAGTGAACATCCTTTTCCCGAAGTTGTTCTACTAACTGTAATAGCTGAATAGTATTTCGACCTAAACGATCCATTCTAGTTACGACTAAAGTATCCCCAGTAGTTAGTTTTGAAAGTATAGTGTCTAATTCTGGCTTTTGTTTTGTTACTCCACTTATTTTCTCTTTTATAATTTCATCTACTCCATATTTCATGAGTTGTTCAATCTGTGTATCTAGATTTTGATCTTGTGCACTGACACGAGCGTATCCATAGACCATTTTTATCCCCCTTTTTGTATATATTTTTGATAAGTGTTATTGAGAGTCTCTGAGACTAATTGTAAATTCAGGAGATAAATAGCACTTGTTTTAAGTGCTATTTTGCACTATATGTAAATATAAAAAAGCCCAATTTTTCAGCATTAAAACTGAGAAATTGGGCTTTTATCGTTACTTCGGAAAAGCGCCCTTTAATGGAATAACTATCTTAAGATCACTTAATTCTTAATTAACTATAGATTTAGTTGAATAAGAAAACATAGTTATAGTTTGGTTAGTTAATTTTGGCCCTTTGAACATGTCCAATTTGACGTCATCACATGTTATTTATCTATATTGGAAATAACTGCTCCAGTCATGGCATCAATGTACTGGATTGAGGTTCTAGAATGACGATTACAAGCTTGATAAACAAGGATATAGGATTCTGTTTCACTATCATAACTTTTGTTCCAAGCTAATTCAAAATCCAAATGATTGATAAATATTTCACTCGCTTCTTTTTTAGAAATAACCGGTTCAACAGGGATATAGCTCAATTGTTCCATATCAAAATGCGGTCCACTATAATGATCAACCTGTCCTGTTTGACGATTAACAACAACCATAACTAATTCAAGTTGAATTGGTATACCATGACCGTTATGCATATGGAATGTAAATGATTCTTTCATTGAAGAATCATCCTCTTCTTCCTCGTTTTCTCGAACAATCAGTTGTAGATACCGATAATAATCTGGAACAATCATTTGTAAAAACGCAATGGCTTTTTGATAACATGCCTCACGACTAAGTCTAAGATCACCACTTCGTTCCTTAAACCACATAAAGCTTCTGATTTTGCCAGTTTTCTTGGAAATAAAGGCTTTAACTGTATCTTCTGACTGTCTTTTGAAAAAGCCATCTATAGATAATTCCCCTTCCTTCATCTCCCAGTTCCGATCGCGCCACACTATGCCCGTTTCTTCTCCCATATCTACTTCACGAATGACTTCCATCCTCTTGGTAATACCAATGGTATCTTCAATAGATAAATCTTTTCGTACGGTCGTACTCGAAGGAGGAGTAAGCGAGACATATGTTTGCGGAGCGTCTTCGTCATGTATAATCGTTAACGTTGGTTTCAAAACGTCAGCTTTATATTTCATAAAAAATTGCTCAGGTTCGTACACAAGACGGAGTCCATCTACTGCTACATCATGAGTAGCAGTAGACAACTTTGCAATTTTCGGTTGAAAATTAAGTCTATTTTGTACGTGTTGAACCAGTTTTTCTTTTGGAATCAACATTTTCGGAATATCAGGAACCCTTTTCACACCTTGATATGTAAAGTTAACAATATTCCCCGCGAGGTCTATATCAATATAACAACCAGCATGTTCTAACGGTAAGTCCATTACAATTTGTTCATAGTAAAAACGGTCTGCACAAGTAATTTTTTTGTTTTATAGTATGTTAAATCTTTTAATGCTTCAGGATAATGGCTAAGTAAGAATTGTTCAGCACATTCTCTTTTTTTCTCTATATTTAAAGGAATCACATCTGAATTTTTATCGTTATTATCAATTAATAAACCAGTCAAATTACCAGATAAATCCATGTTGATAGTAATACCCTCATCTTGTTCTTCATTTGTCCATGAAAACATAGCCTCCCCTTCTCTGTTCTCTCGCTCAACATACTCCTCTATGAGAGGTTGAAAATGATTAGGAATTTGGACCATCGATATTGCACGTTTCTTTAATTCTTCTCTTAGCAAGCAAGCCACCTCTGTATTTTTGATATTTCTTTCTCTTTCTCCACTAGTTTAATTTTACATTACTTATAAGAATTGATATACTTTCTTGCATTTTCCTGATTCTTTGAATAACGTCAGTATAATAACTATTTCGAAACTTTTCCAAAAAATCCCTGCATATTCCACAAAATGGTCCGATTGATGAACAAAGTTTAAAATGTACACATTTAGTATTTGTTACAAAACTCGTATGAAATGTTACCAAATCCCATTCTGTTAAACGTGATAAATCCATTAACTCATTTCGTTGTGCCTCTGACAGTAATTGTTTAACTCCCATTGTTTCCCCATTGCTCCTTTATAAGAGTTCCATTTTATTTTTTAACTGCAGTTGATTTGGATTTGTGTAAAGTAATGTTGTATGGATGTTAGAATGCCCAGCTTGATTTGCAACTTCGTGAATACTAAATCCTTTTTCAATTGCATTGGTACAGAAGAAGTGTCGTAACTGGTGTGGAGTAATAACCTTGCTATATGATTTGAAGATACGATTGACGACCGTACGGTCGAGCTTTTCCCGCTTTTTACTAATAAAAAGATAAGCAGATTCATGTGCTGTACTGTATGTTTTTCGTTCGATAAGATAATCTTTGATAGCATGAGTTACCTTACTATTTAGCAATACAATTCGTTGTTTATTTCCTTTTCCACTTCGAATTATACATTCCCCAGTCTATAAATTGAAATCGCTAAATTTGATAGATAATGCCTCTGAAATACGCACTCCCGTGTATGCCAGGAGAGTGACAATTGCATAATTGCGTTTGTTCTTATCCTCTAACACACTTTGTAAAAACTTCTTTACATCTAATTCAACAATTTGGGTTGGAGAAGCATACGCAGTTTGAACCTTTATCATATCTGTTTTTAAAATCACCTGGTCTTGTTGAACGCCTTTCTTTATTAGAAATTCATTAAATTTAGCAAGACTACTAATCTTGTGGTTGATAGTTTTGGCATTTAACATTTTGACATTCTTTAAATAGCTAATGTAATCTAAGATATTTTGTCGGTACAAATTTGTTAATTTTCTGTCATATGAACCTTCAAACCATTTTATGTACTGTCTAATACCTAATGTGTATCCCTGAATAGTGTTCTCAGTTTTCTTCTCCTGTTTAAGATAAGAAGAAAACTGTTTTGCAACATTCATGTATTTTCCTCCTCTTCTGTAAATTGTGTTGTATTAGGTGACGCATGTTTAATTTGAAATTTTCATAAAAGGAAAACCAAACATGTACTTACAGTTAAAAAATAAACGAACCCATATCGAAAAAATGATACTTCTTCCCTAAAATAAGTGGTAAAACTTTCAAATTACTTTTCTACTGTAGAATGAAAATGATACATTAATAATTAAGGTAATACGGTTCACTATTTAATTTTAAATTATTTAGAAAGATATTGAGGTGCAATAGATGATACATAATATCCCGGATATTTATACGAAAAAAATTCTTATAGTAGATGACGAAAAAGAGATTTTAAATTTGTTGGAAGCAGTTTTAAAGAAAGAGGAATTTCAACATATTTATACGTGTACAACAGGAGAAGAAGGAATACGCATGTGTAGGCAAGTACAGCCAGATCTTATCATATTAGATATTATGCTTCCAGATTTAGATGGATATAGTGTTTGTCAGCAAATTCGACAGTTTACATTCGTTCCGATATTCTTCTTATCGGCGAAAAATGAAGATTTAGATAAAATACTTGGATTAAGTATAGGTGGCGATGATTATATTACAAAACCTTTTAGTCCGAAAGAAGTAGCATATAAGATGAAAGCATTTTTTCGACGCAATCAATATCAAGAAAAGGCTCGGAATATGTATCAATTTGGAGACATTACGGTAGATGAGGCACAAGGGACAGTGTTAAAGGCTGATACATTACTAACTTTAACAGCAAAAGAATTTAATATATTACTATTTTTAATAAAGAATCCAAATCAAATTTTTAGTAAGGCTCGCTTATATGAAGCTGTCTGGGGGGAAACGTATCTGGGTAATGACAATATTATGATGGTACATATGAGACATTTAAGAGAAAAAATAGAGGATAACCCTTCTAAACCTCATTACCTTGTAACAGTAAGGGGACTAGGATATAAACTTAATACAAAAGGTGATGCAAGATGAAGTGGAAGGTCACGAGACTATATATTACCTCATTAATAGGATTAATTATGTTTATCCTAATCGTTCAATTTTTTGCTTTTAGTTATTTAGTATTTACTTATAACCGTGAGGGAATGGACGATCCAGAGGGCTCAGTATTAGCTTTTCAAAAAGAAATCACAATAGAAAGTGGAAGTATCTCTATAACAAATAAAGGAAAAAATTTTTTACAAGAACATGGAGCATGGTTACAAATATTAAATCATAATAGTGATGAAGTATTTCAAATGTATAAGCCTAAAAATACACCAACTCACTATACTCCTAGCGAGTTGATTTTACGCTATAAGTACGATATTGGGAATTATACAACGTTTGTCGGCAAGTTAGATAAAAGTACACAAGTAGAAAGTTACATTGTCGCTTTCCCGTCAAAACAAGCATTGCGAAAATCTGTCTATTTGAACTTCAATAATTTATCTAGCTTCTATCCATATGGGATTTTAATGTTGATAGGAGTAACAGTGGTTTGTATTTTATTATTTGCTTACATTGTGGCAAGGTATATGTCAAAACCTGTTGTCATGATAATTGAACATATTAATAAATTAAAACAAGGACAGTATAAACAAGTACCGGAAGAAAAGGGAATCTATGCAGAGGTGTATACAAATCTGAATCAGTTATCACATCAACTAAAGGATATTAACGTTCAAAGAAAAAGACTAGATACGATGCGAGCAGAATGGATTATAAACATCTCTCATGATTTAAAGACACCGCTTTCCTCTATTAAAGGTTATAGTGAAGTTATAGGGAATCGGGAGTATAAAATTACTGCACAAGAAATGTACCAATATGCAGAAGTAATTCAAAGTAAATCAATTTATATTGAAAAATTGATTGATGATTTAAAACTTACATATCAATTGAAGAATGCGTTGTTACCTATCCATAAAACTACAGTAGATATTGTGAATCTCACCCGAGAAACAATTATTGAATTTATGAATATGCCTCAATATGAGAATCGATTAATTGAATTTGAATGCCCTCAGGAAGAACTACTTATAAAAGCAGATCAGGGATTGATTCAACGTGCTACAGTAAACCTATTGAATAATGCGCTCATTCATACTGATGTTAAAACATTAATACAAGTTCGTATAAAAAAAACATCCGGATACACCATAGTTACGATTGAGGACAATGGTGACGGAATAAATAAAAATGATTTACCACATATTTTTGATCGATACTTCCGTGGTACAAATACTGATCCAAAAAGTGGCTCAGGTTTAGGGATGGCAATTGTAAAGGAAATTATCGTAGCTCACGGTGGAGAAATTACAGTAGAAAGCACCAAAGGAAACGGTACTAAAATTACATTTCAGCTTCCGTTAGAAAATTAAGCTAAACTTAAGGTCAGCTCAATTCAAGATTAAGCAAGAACTTTCATAATAAATGATAGCTTAATCAAGAAAAAGAGGTGCCAATAATGGGAACATATATCGTTGAAACAGAAGATTTGACAAAGACATATGGAGCTGTAAATAGTGTGAATCAATTACAAATGCAAGTTGGTAAAGGTGAAATTTATGGATTCCTAGGTCCAAATGGAGCTGGGAAAACGACGACAATTAGAATGTTACTGGGATTAATAAAACCGACGAAAGGTAATATTAAGGTATTCAATCGAGATTTAAAAACAAGTCGAATAGATATTTTAAGAGAGATTGGCTCTCTTGTTGAATCGCCATCTTATTATGGACATTTAACAGGTCATGAAAACCTAGAAGTAATTCGGCAAATGTTACAAGTACCAAAAAAGAATATTGATGAAGTATTGCGTATTGTTCGATTAGAGAAACAAAAAGATAAACTAGTTAAACAATACTCACTTGGAATGAAGCAACGCCTTGGCATAGCAATGGCACTACTTGGAAATCCAAAATTGTTAATTTTAGATGAACCCACAAACGGATTAGACCCTGCCGGGATTCAAGAAATTCGTGAACTCATCAAACAACTGCCAAAACAATATGATATGACAGTTGTTATTTCTAGTCATTTGTTAAATGAGATGGATCAAATTGCAACGCAAGTGGGCATTATTAATAGTGGACAGCTTATTTTTCAAGATAAAATTGAAGTGTTACGCAAAAAAAGCCAGGCATCAATGAAAATACGCGTAAATGATGTAGTAAAGGCTCATCAAATTTTAGAACAACATCATATTCATCTTAGAATTGAAGGTAATTGTCTAGTTACGCATCAACAAGAGGATCACCTTATTTCTCACATAAATCATTTATTGGTACAGCAGAATTTATCAGTATATCGCATTGAAGAAGAGAAGCATACGTTGGAAGAAATATTTTTAAGCTTAACAGAAAAAGGCGGTGTTTTATAATGATTGCTGCCTTAAGAAGTGAATTATTGAAATTAAAAAGAAAAAAATTATTTTTAGTAGTATTTTTGATACAGTCTTTAGCGTTACTTTGGTTATTTGCTATTGTGTCACAAGAAAAAAAGGAATTTCTAAATTGGGAGTCGCTTCTTTCAAGAGTAAGTATGATAAATGCATTATTTTTACCTATAATGATTGCGACAATTACATCTCGAATTATTGATTTTGAAAATAAGGGGAACACCTGGAAGCTATTGTGTGCAATTCCCACATCCAGGCAGCTAGTATATATAACCAAAATTATCTTTAGTATCTTTTTTCTTGTATATGCAGGTATAATTTCTATTTCTGCAATTATATTAATAGGGAAAATTTTCAATTTTGAAAGTGGAATTCCGGTGATATTATTACTGAAATATGGTTGTTTTACCATCATAGGATGTATTCCAATGGTTATTTTGCAACTCTGGATATCTTTGGTAGTGAAAAATCAAGTATTTGCTTTAACGGCAGGTGTAATCGGCTCATTTCTTGGGTATTTCGGACAGATGTTACCTTGGAAAACATGGATAATTTGGACCTATTCATCTCTGACAAATCCAATTTCTTGGGCATTTTCCAATGGGAAAATAGTATTTTTCCCAAACCAAGAAGTCATGATGAATCTTTTGTTAAGTTTAGGAGTTAGTTTATTATTTATCGTTCTTAGCACTGCTCATTTTTCGCAAAAAGATATTCATTAGGAGGATGCAGATATGTTATTAAGCTCATTTCGATGCGAATTATTAAAATTAAAACGTTCAAAAATATGGTTTGTAATGACAATCATTCCGCTTATTTGTATTGCGCTTGGACTCATAAATTTTCAAGTAAACTACGATGTCTTAATGACAGTCTCAACAAATGAGTGGGAGAAAGCTTGGACACAAGTTGGATTAATTTATGGATTATTTTTATTTCCTGTTGTAGTAAGTATTTATTGTGCGTTTGTATGCCGCTTTGAACATAGCGAGGGAAATTGGAAAAAAATCATCTCTTTACCAATTCCATTTCGATATGTGTACATGGCAAAGTTATTAGTAATCTTTATGTTAACTTTATTGACACAAGTATTTTTTTTAATTGCCTATATCTTAATTGGTAAACTACTAGATATTACAAGTCCTATTCCTTGGGTTTCATTATTAAATTGGTCATTCAATGGTTGGATTGGTACATTTTCAATTGCTGCACTACAATTATTCCTTTCATCTTCTATAAAAAGTTTTGCTGTTCCAGTTGGAATGAGTTTTGGTTTTACATGTATAGGAATGATATTTCATTACTTAAATATCGGGTATGTATGGCCATATGCACAACCAGGATTAGCAATGGACCCTATTCATCTAGAAGGTTTGCAGACTTTCTTTCAGTTTAGTAGCTTTTATTTGTTAAGTTGCTTATTAGTTATTTTATTTACTTTTATTGGAGTTCGAAGATTTACAATAAAAGATATTATATGAATAGAAGTACAGCGAAATTATTGAAATATTAGTGGACAGAACAGATAAAATTTCTAAGTGGAATACGTGTATTAAGAAAAAGAGACAATTTTACTCTTGATAGGGTAAAATTATCTCTTTTTCTGTCGAATTTTGCTTAGCGTGGGTTTTTTCCGAAATGCTGGCGGTACCCCACATTCATCAACTTAAGAATTTTATAACACCCTAAAACAAAAAAATGTACATTTTCACCTGGAGATGTACATTTTCTCGTTTTGGGGTATTTGTTTATCTTAACTAATATAGGAATTATTCCTATCTCCTCCACTTCACTACCATAAGTATCATTTTTAAGGTTTTCTAATTCTTTACTGATTTCTAAAATTAATTTTGAACGTTCCAGTTTTATTTCTACAGCGTGTATTCTCCCTTTTAATCAAAATCGTCCCGAATCTCAAACCAATATACCTCTTGTATAATATCAGTCTGATAGAAATAAAAATATGCAAATATACATTTCATTAACTATTTTTGTAATTTATTGCTATAATGAAAAAGTAATTTTTAGAATTTTTTTACATGTTTGTATTGTTTTTATAAAAAGAATATATCGACAAAACGGTTTAGACCGTAAATTTTCTTGGAGGTAAGGTTATGTATACAGAAATTATTAGCAATAAGCTACAATCTTTAAAAGAAAGTGGACAATATCGCGAGTTTGTTACAATTAACCGAATTCGAGGTCAATATCCATTGGCACACTTAAATGGTCAGAAAGATACAGAACCTGTTGTCGTTTGGTGCAGTAATGACTATTTAGGAATGTCACAACACCCAGTGGTTACTGAAGCAATGCACGATGCTATTCGAGCATTCGGTGCGGGTTCAGGTGGATCACGTAATATAGGTGGTACACATTATCATTATGCTGCACTTGAATCATCACTTGCTGAATGGCATGGTAAGGAAGCAGCTTTAGTTTTCCCTACAGGATACGGTTCTAATGATGCGACATTACAATGTTTACTTCGTTTATTTCCAAATTGTATGGTATTCTCTGACGAACGCAATCACGCTTCAATTATTAATGGGATACGTAGTACAAAAGTCGAACGAGCAGTATTCAGACATAATGATGTTGAACACTTGGAAGAATTGCTTGCAGCTCAACCACATGATCGAGCTAAAATTATTGTTTTTGAATCCGTTTACTCAATGGATGGCGATATTTCACCAATTGAAAAAATTATAGATCTTGCTGAACAATATAATGCTTTAACTTTTATTGATGAAGTGCACGCAATCGGAATGTATGGCCCCCGCGGTGCAGGAATAGCTGCTGAACTAGGTCTTGTAGATCGTTTAGACTTTATTCAAGGAACGATGGCAAAGGGGATTGGGGTAATAGGAGGATATATTGCAGCCTCATCATTATTAATTGATGCTGTACGTTCATTTGCATCCGGTTTCATTTTTACGACTTCATTACCACCAGCAATTGTCTCAGCTTGTCATGCTAGTGTTGAACACTTAAAATCTTCAGACAGTGAACGAAATGCTCTACATCAAAAGACTAGTATGCTAAGAGAATCGCTGGCTCAAGCAAATATTCCTATCATGGAATCAAGTGAGACACATATTCTTCCTGTACTGATTGGCGATGCTAAAAAATGTAAAGCTGCTGCTCAACGTTTACTTGAACAACATCATGTCTATTTACAACCTATTAACTCACCAACTGTTGCTGTGGGTACGGAACGTTTCCGAGTTAACGTCACACCAAACCATACCGAGGAACAAATCCTGCAACTTGCTGATGCACTAACAGAAGTATTTAATTATTTTGATATTCCTTTTGCACAGGTTACTGAGGTTGCATTTGCATGACAGTTTTAATGTACATATTTTGCTTAGTAGTATGGGGTTTGAACTTTATAGTGGTAAAAATCCAAGGTACACCAGTAAGTCTTGAACTATCATTAACTTATCGCTTGGTGGGGGCTGCACTCATGTTTATTGTTCTTGCATGCGTGTTACGTCCAAATGGTAAGCCTTCTCGTGAAGACGCTTTACCTCTCATTACTTTTGGGGTATGCAACTTAGCTATTAGTTATTTGTGTTTATATTATGCTACGATTTGGATTTCTGCTGCATTAGTAACGCTACTGTTTTCTCTGAAAACAGTTTTGACACCAATTGCACTTCGTGTATTTTTAGGTGAGCGGCTTCATTCTCGAATTCTACTAGGTGGAATAGTTGGGATTGCAGGAGTTTCTATATTAGTTTATCCATTACTGACAACTGGATATTCTAATACAAGTGATTTAAAAGGAATAGGACTTGCATTGTTAGGAACAGTCCTTACAGCTGTTGGTGATGCGGCTTCTGCCCGAAATGCACGACGTGGTATTAATGCTGTGTATTCAAATAGTGTTGGTTTTATTGTAGCTTCAATACTTTTACTTGCTGTTTGTGTTTTCCAGCAACAAACCTTTACAATACCAACATCCGTTTCTTACCTAGGAGCTTTAGCGTTTTTAACTGTATTTGCTTCCTTTGGTGCATGGATGTTTTACCTTAAGTTAGTAGAGCGTATTGGTGCATCAGTAAGTAGTTACATGGTTGCACTTTTCCCTGCAATTGGAGGCGTTGCTTCTGTTGCAATTGGAGAATCATCGCCCACGCTCTACTTATTATTTGGCTGTTTATTTAGTTGTGCTGGAGCCGCAATCGCACTAGGATTCCGTTTACCATATAGAAACCGAATTACCATGAAAAATGAAAGCCCAGGGAATTAAAAATTCCTGTGGGCTTTATTCATAGTAAAGTCTAACTATACTTTACACATATTTGAAGGAAATATTTTATAACTGTAGTTCACATAATGTATGTTTTCTTAACTTTTTAAAAAGAATTTTACGAATTATTAAGTGGGATACATATTAATTGATTCTTCTACTATGAACATATGTTAAACATCTCAATAATTCTTGTTTTATTTAATAATATTTCAAAAAATAAATCTGATCGTCTATAACTTTCATCAACAATGTTAAGGGGAACCAACTATTATGAACTATAGATCTGTATTTGATATCATCGATCCTATTACAATTGGAACATCCAATACTTTTGGGGCAGACACCGTAAAAATAGGATACATTATCCGGCAGCTATTTTCACAAGAACCAGAAAGAATTGATATTTCTTTATATGGAGGATTTAAAACGACAAATCATCATTTTGGTGCAGATGTAGCAATTATCGGTGGAATTTTAGGTTTTAAAATAAATGATGCACTAATTATTAATGCACTTACAATTGCAAAAGAACGAGGAATTACAATTAATTGTATAGAAGAGATTGCAAAACCAGTACATTCTCATACAGCAAAAATTTGCTTATATAAAGGTAAGGATAAAATTGAAATGATTGCTTGCTCTCTCAGAGGGGGAAAAGTAAAAATCATTGAAGTTAATGGTTTTGAACTAAAATTACGTGAGGAAAACCCTGCTCTTCTTATTATGAATAATAATCACTTTAGCACGATTTCTTCTGTAATCGCTATTTTATCAAGCTGTAAAATCAATATTAATAAAGTAAGAATTTCACGAAAAGAAACCGGGAAATTATCTATATTAATAATTGAAACTGAGAAACCATTAGTTCCAGAATTAATTGGGAAAATAAAAAAATTATCAGGAATTCATCAAGCATTAATTTTAGATTAAAATCTCCCATTTACCTGGGACAATCATAAAATTATCTCTATCTATATTTCAATCATGTGAACGGATAAATACTATAAATCAGAATACCTTAAACATATTAGATGGAATTCCAATACGTTTAAGATATTTATTAAATCGAGAAAGGACACTCAATTGAGTGTCCTTTCTCGATTTAGGTTCATATAAGGGGCCACCATATCAAAAAAAGAAAATTGTACGTTTAGACACAATTTGGACACATTTCAGCCGGTTCCCTGTACGTTAAAGAACCGGCTACTTACTTTACTGCTTTTTTATATGATTTTTCTCTCATAATGGTCTTAGATTATTAAAATTTGTTTTTTCATTTGACTTCCAAACATAATCACCTGTCAATGTGGCGTACCACCAACATTTTAACGAAAATATATGCTAAACAAATTAGAAAAATGTATAACTGGAACTTATAAGTCTATTCAAATAACAAATTTAATTATTGGAGGAATGAAAAATGAAAATTGGTGTATCTGAGTGGAAAGCATTGAAAAAAGAGACAAAGTTAAAGCTATTGCGCTATGCGATGTTAGAAAGTAAGTATAAGCATGCAAAATAAAAGCTCTTCATTTGCAAGAAGCAAACAAAGAGCAAAGTCATGAGTGACCGTCGAGGAAAGAAATTGGCAGATTTCTTTCCTCTATATCTTAACATATTAAAAGTTGTAGAGAAAAGGGACATGTAGAATGGAAGAAGGGCGTATTTCCTTTCAGCAAAGGTTTAAAGAAATTCTGGTTATGATCGTTAGTTTTTGGATCATTATGTTTCTCGTGTATGGAGAAAGCCTGTTACAATAGTAAAGAATAACTTGGGTACAAATTGATAATGAAATGGGGAAATATGCTGGATGAAAGCAACCGGAGTAACTAGAAAAGTGGATGAATTAGGGCGTATAGTAATTCCAAAGGAACTTAGAAATACGCTTGGGATTAAAGAAAAATCACCATTAGAGATTTTTGTAGAAGGGGAAGACATCATTTTACAGAAGTATCAGCCTGGT
>Ga0209463_1001543_pt1 | contig 13929 bp, 16 predicted proteins | sample AgamicMgSfrz_FD_187169 | JGI IMG/M metagenome (GOLD analysis project Ga0209463, IMG submission 187169) | Agave microbial communities from Guanajuato, Mexico - Mg.Sf.rz (SPAdes) (version 2) | ecosystem: Host-associated > Plants > Phyllosphere > Phylloplane/Leaf | place: Guanajuato, Mexico... | reverse complement strand
GCCGTGTCGAGCGCGCAATCCGTCACGCAATTGAAGTAGCATGGAGTCGTGGGAATATTGATTCTATTTCGTCCTTATTCGGTTATACAGTATCCATGTCAAAAGCAAAACCTACGAACTCTGAGTTCATCGCAATGGTTGCGGATAAGCTTAGACTTGAACATAAGGCTTCGTAAACGCTGTAGTATCAAGGTGTTAAGCGTATTTCATAATGAAATTTAATAACCAACGAATTACGTATGTAGGCAATAAAGTACATAGGTAATTGGCGGTTAATTTAAAAACCTTCTATTTATTGGATTGAAATTTTGATTCCAATAGCTAGGGGGTTTTTTGTTGTATGAATAACTTTCAGATGAATGTTGAAAACTTTTTGCTTCATTGTGATGCAAAGCATTTAAGTAGAAAAACAATTCGGTCATATGACCAAACGTTGAAGTTATTTGCTTCATATTTAGAAAGAGAATTAAAAATTACGGATGTTGATAAGGTAAAACCTCTTCATATTCGGACGTATATTAAATATTTACGCGAACGTGGTAAGTACACATTTACGTCTAATACAGCTAGTGAACAAATTAATTATCCAACACGTAGAACTGATTATGGAAAGACCATTAGTGAAACAACGATTGCTAATTATCTTCGCAATATTAAGGTGTTTTTCAACTTTTTAGAGGCTGAAGGTGATATTGCTAAGAATCCAATATCCAATATTGAATCGATTAAGCCGCAACGGAAACAAAAGATATTGTTATCAGTAGATGAAATAAAGAAAGTGTTGTATTCAATTGATATAAGTACATTCCATGGGTTTAGAAGTTACGTCATGATTAAACTTATTTTAGATACAGGTATACGTGCAGGAGAATGTTGTAGTATGCAAGCTGAAGACCTGGATATAAAAAATAAAAGTATCCTAATTACAAATCCCAAAAATAAGAAACAACGATATGTGTATTTCTCTAATATTATGGCTAACGATTTAAAGCGTTGGTTGAAGTATAGGGATAGATTTAGTGATGCAGAGTATTTGTTCCCTACGATAAGAGGGACAATGTTAAACGTCAATAATTTTGAAGCGAGTATTAGAAGTATTGGTAAAAAGGTAGGTATACATTTCACGCCTCACCAATTAAGAAATAACTTTGCAAAGTATTATATTCTTAATGGTGGTGATTGGGTTAGCTTGTCTAGGGTATTAGGTCATTCGTCGGTAGAAGTAACTCAAAGGGCGTATTTAGACTTTACTGATGATGAGATTAAAAATAAATATCAACGTCATTCACCGCTAGCAAGTATGAAATTTTAAGTAAAAGGAAAAGTCCCCAGCGGCAACTGGAGACTCAAAATTAAAAATCATGTTTTAAAACTAAATAACGGATATTCCGTACATTCAGCACTTGTATTATACCATTTTTGAAAAATGGATAGCAAGGTGTTTAGTTTCCTATTGTCTTTTTTAGATAATTAAAAGCGTTGGTGTGCGGTAATTCCGAACGTGGGAATGACCTAACACCACGATAAATACTTGAACAGGTGAGAACCAGCCAACGTCAGAAAATGGGTTCGTAGGCACGTTAGAAGCTTTCCTCGTTTGCTTGTGTCTAGTCTATGTGGAGAACGCACATAATCAGTTTGGTGGTTGCTTGGTGTACTACGGTGCAGGTAGCAACGAATAAGAAAACTAACATTAGGTTACGAATAATTAAGGATATGTCAGCAGTACAATTCCTTTCCTAAGTTTTTCAGCATGTTGGACAAGCATGACATGTTAAAAGTTCGTTGTAGGTGAAAATCTAGTGTTCAAACGAGGTGTTACTATACGGAATCCTTAACCCGATAGACCATGAGAAATGACAATGAACGTCTGCTTTATATCGCTTTAACTTTTTCGTTTTTGCGATATAAGGTATTCATTCTCTGCCCTAGCCGTTGTCCTGTACCCTTATCCCATGATGAAGGACATACCGCCGATGTCAATGTGTTTAATTTACGTTTTAAAAAATATAAGGAATGAACAAAAAGTAAAATATGGTAAAATTAAAGGAGGTTAATGTATAGGGGGATTGGAAGATAATTATGAAGAATAATACGGTTTTAATATTGACTGATTGTAAAGATGCATTAATAAATACATATGAAGAATATCTTGAATTTGAGTACGGGGATACTGATTTTAATTTTAATGCTAATTTAAGTGATGAAGAATATAGAAAAGTTAGAATAATAGTGAGTAGGGTCTATACAGAGTTAAATTTAAATGTGCCCCAAGAATTTACTGATAGCCGGAGTATTAAAGAGTTTATATATGCTGTAAGGGTTAATCCTGATTATCGTAATTACAATGGTCAACAAATAGTTGGAGAAATAGCAAGTATGTTTAATTCTGTATTAGACCACTTAGAAGAACAATGCTTAGAAGTTCAGATAATAAAAATTGAATGTGATATTCCTAATGAATTAACGTATGAACACATATTAGAGGATTTAAAACAATGTGATAAAAGAATAGACGACAGAGATTACTCAGGTGCTATAACAAGGGCACGGACATTAATTGAAGGCGTCTTTAAAGAAATTATATTTAATATTACCGGTGAAGAAGTAGGGGGTAATGAAAATTTGCCGAATCTATTAAAGAAAGTACAAATATGTTTAAATCTAAACCCCAGTGATGAAAAACTAGCGAAACCATTAAAAGAGGTGATAAGTGGATTGGTTAGTATGGTTAATGGATTAAATATGATTCGAAATAAAGTGGGGGATGCCCATTCCAATAATTCGAACTTGAGTCTACATCATGCGTTATTAGTCGTTAATGCTACTAAGACGTTGGTTGCTTTCTTATTTCATACATATGAGTATCAGCGAGAGAAGGGGAAAATAGTTGTCAGTTTGTAAAATTTGGATTTAAATTCAAAATTTAATATAAGGTGGGAGAATTATGAGTGAAAAGCATGTAGGGGAAGAGATGGTTTTAAGAACCATACGCAATGTTGCTATTTTTGAAAGGGTTCCTAAATTTGAACAAGCAAGTCAATATTATGAATATATGATAAAGCAAACATTACAGCAATTATTAAGTTATATAGAACATGTAGAATTGGGATTTAAGGATAAGATAAAAAATGGTGGATTTATTGAAGAGAAAAAAATGTCGACAGGTGAACGTATAGAACACCTTAAACTTGAAAAGGTTGAAGAATGTTGGAAGTATGAAAGAGAATTTCCTCAAATAGCTAGATATTCATTTGTTACAAGTATATATAGTTATACAGAAGAGTGGACTCTTGATACCTGTAGAAAAGCTGAAGCTATATTAGGATTATCTGCATCAAGTTTAACCTATCTGCATTCAGCTAAGAAGGCTTTAGAGTCGTCTGTAAAAATAGATTTCTCTGCTTTGCAACAAGAGTGGCAAATAATTGATGATTTTAATAAAGTTCGAAATTGTATTGTTCATAGCGGTGGAAATACTAACAATCAATATTATAATCAAAGTGCGAAAAAATCCCAGGAACTACAAGATGCTGTAGGACGCCTTAGTAATAAGGGGGTTAGCATTCAACAAGATAACCTATATCTTGCTGAAGAAAGTTGTGCTGAATTCATTAAGGCAGCTACTAAATTTTTTGAGGAAATACATTTACAAGTTGAACAAAAAGTAAAGGATAAAAATACACCAAAAAAGTAAGAGAGGTTTGGGGAAGGAGGGTATCTTTTAAAACGATAGGTAAAAGAAGATTTAGGTTTGGTAGGAAATAAAACAAAATTTATCACGTGTCATTTAAGAAGCAAGGTAGTTAGAACGAGGATAGTTGATAGTAGCTAGCAGGGATGATATAAATGTCCTTGCTTCTTTGTTTATTTCAAGGTATTAATTAAAGCAAAAAGTTAACAATATTTTTTGTCATAAAACGATAAATGCTAGAGGAAGATATTTCTGCTGTATTAGGGTCTGGTGCAACTTTTGAAGTTGTTAAACAACTGTTAATGAACATATAGAAACTTGAAAAAGGAAATGTGGAGATAATCCATGTTTCCTTTTTTATTTTCAAGGCGATATAAATAAGGTTAGCGGTACAATTCCTTCCCTAAACTTTTCGACATGTACAGATAGTCCGAGTCAAGAGAATTGATATAGGAAGTACACTGATAGGTTAAAAAATAACCTGATAGATTAGGAGGTAATTAATGGTAGAATGAGGTGACAACGTTTAAAGGGGGAGAAAGTTAGTGACAGTTCAAGATGTTAAGATTACTGGTGAGTTAACTGAGGGGATTTTTTTGGAAGAAAGACTGGGGAAGAATGCTAAAAAAACGCTATTATTATTCTTTGTAGAACATATCTTACATGGTACCAAGGGAATGATTGATGATGAAACAGGTGATACGATGGTTTTTCAATTCACTAAAGGAAAAACCTTTCCAGTACCAGTTGTACCTTTTATTGATTTTGAAAGAGGACGTATAGATATAGATGAACTATTAGTGTATGTGTATCTCTGTTATGTTGTACATACTTCTAAAAATTCTAATGTGAAAATAAGAGTGGATATGATTAGTAAGCGTACAGGCCTTTCTAAAAAGAAAGTGAAAGATGTCCTAAATAGTTTGTATGAAAAAGAAACTTATATCACGGATTTAGGAAAAGGTATGATTGACGTTTACTTACTTTCCAGTAAATTATTATCCGAATTAGAGTTGGCAAAAGAGTTACATGAAGAAAGTGAGTTAGAAGGCGGAGAATCTACGCCAATACCTAGAGAGTTAATGGAAAATTATCATAAATACGATTTGTCTAACACTGAATTAGCCATAGTGTTAATGTTTATGTCTTATGCGTATAAAGGCACATACACGTATGAGGAAATCATTAAAGAGATTATTGAAAAGCATCCTGAAGCACCTGAATTTCAGATACAGTCCGCAGTTAGAAAAGCTGAAAATCATGGGTTCTTTAAATTAGTGAAGTTAAGTAATGGAAACATGCAGCTTATTTATGAAGATTAATAATGTAAGGGGCGTTAGCGTTACGGTTCGGTTCTAGGGAGTGCATTCAGCTTATCACGTAGGGAGGATATTACATGATAAGCTGACAATACTTAGAGGGGGAAAATATTGTGGTTGCTATAAGGGCATATCGTACATTAAGTGAAGACACACTTGGCTATTTTCAATATAAAGGAGAATGCGTTCAAGCTATGGTTAATGAGGGATTTCCTGTAGTATCGAGTGTACTTGTGGTTGATGCATGGGGGCTTCAATTTAGCGAATTGGAGGATATTGAAGTTTATCAATCAATTGCTAGAAGATACAAAGAAAAGGGATTAACTAGCACTGTAGCAGTTGCAACGGCTTTAGATGAAGAAATGAAAATGATTCATAAAACTAGAGTACAAAATATATTAAAACGTAATTAATTAACACATTTATACTTCTATTAGTTTAATGCTGTTATGGCGTTATAGTCGTTAGTACTGTATGTATATATAGTAGTGTATATTATTCCCGTTAGTTAATTACAATATAGAATGCGTAAAATATGCTACATTTTTGGCACTTTCTAAGAAATTTTTTTATTCTTTTCCGTCTGTTCCCGGTTTTCCCTACGTTGCTAATGTGCAAGGACAAAAAGTAACGTAGACGGGAGAGTTAGAGAGAATGAAATTGACAAGTAAGGTAATTAGAGGAAAAAGCAAGAGAAACGTATGAAGCGTATAGAGGTGTTATTAGTGGTTTAGTGGCCGCTGGTAGCATCTCTTTTTTTATTTAGCATAGGCGAAGATTTTTGTATTACTTCGGTTGAAGGAACCAGAATGTTATGTCTTTTAGTAATCCATGTCTGAAATGGTGTAAATAAACGTTAAAGAGTTGTAAGACGATTTTGCTTAATAAGTAACAAATACAAAGAAAAGGAATGATTAACTATGCTGTTACACACGGAAGGACTAGAAAAGAAGATTAATAAACAAGGGAAAACAGTGTACTTTGTAGCCGATACATTGGCCGATGTCTGACAATTCAGTCCAGGCATGGAATTTCTAAAACGTCACTATGAAGTTATAGATTCCACATAGTAAAAGTACATGTTGTCACTTTATTAATTAGTGATGTGCGAATTGCACAATACTAAAAAGTACGCGTCTGTTTTGGCGACCACTTACGTTACTAATTTGTAGGACAACCTAAAATAACGAGAGGAAGATTGTTAATGAGAAAGATTACAAAAGAAACAATTATTGAAACTAAAGAAGAAAGAGAAGCGTTAATCGAACGCGTTGACGTTTTGCAGAAGGTGAAAGATTTATTATTGCTGCCTAATATGGAAATGGCAACAACAAAGCATGTTGCGGCATTCTATGAAGTGCCACATGAGGCAATTTCTACTATTATTCGTCGAAATATAGAAGAGTTAAAAAGTGATGGAATGTATCTAGCGAGGTATAGCGAAATGAAAGAAGTTATAAACGGTCATTATGACCACTTATTAAGTTTAGGTGTATCGAAACGTGGGACAAATGTATTCCCTAAACGTGCAATCTTGCGAGTTGGAATGTTATTACGTGATAGTGAAGTTGCTAAAGAGGTGCGTTCACAGCTATTAAACATTGAGGAAAAGGCCCAGGATGTTGCACCTGTGATTGTGACGGCTGATATAGACCACGAAACTAAGCTACACGCCGCTATCGGTAAAGCACTATCTGAAGGTGATATGTTTGCTTACGGACAGGCCATTAAAGAGTTAGAAGCTTGGAAGAATCGTCACATTATCCAGGATGCGGAAAGATATCAATCTATTAAGGCGTTGCATGATACAACCACTATTACTGAAATCTGTAAACGACGGCTAGGGGACGCGTTGACAGCGATTAAAGCTAATAAGATTCTACGAGATTGTGGTGTTTATAAGCAGGATAAACTAGATAGAAAATGGATTCCAGAAAAGGAATATGAAGAAAAGGGCTGGTTCGTATTGAAGACACAGCCGACGAGATACGAACGTATGGAAGTAACAAATTATAGATTGACTGAAAAAGGTGCAGAGGAAATTACAAAGCTTTTAAAACAACACTTAATGAGAGAAGTTACACAGGCAGCATAAAAGGGAGGGTTACATATGGGAAAAGAAGACAGGCTTTTAAAAGACATACCAGACCTTATGGCTAGATTAGAACCGAGAACTAACAAACGCGGTTACCTGGTTTACGAAACACCAGAAGCGAAGGTATGCAAAGGCAAGGAGTGTACAGAATGCCGAGAAGTGAAAACAATTGGGTCATTCCCAGACGCACCAAAAGGCCGTGAGGGAAGTTTTACAGGAGGGAAGCTGGCACAATGCTATGTATGTAGAAACAAGGCCATAGCAGAGAGAAGAAGGGCTAAACAGGCCGCACAGGGCCATCCTGTACGCGAAGCAATGTCTATAACAGTAGAACAGCTACAAACGCTTATAACGGCTGCCGTTAAAGAGTGTGAGGGAAGAGGCGTAAAGCCGGTTATTAACCTGGAATTTAAAAGCATAGCAATATCAATTGACTAGTGAATGAGGGCTGCTGTTATGGTGGCCCTTTTTTACGTTGTGGCGGCAGTAGATAAAGATATTTAATCATAGTAAAGTAAAAATATTTTACTCATACCTTAGTCATAACACCTATGAAATACTAAAAATATGAGGATTCCGTCCTACAAAAACAGGCCCTTTTCTCCTCTGTAACACAAATGTAATAAACGCTGTGAAGCTAGTGATATCAAGGGTTTTGGGATTTATCTGATTACTGGTAACATATAATCTTAGATTTTGTGTAGGATTTTAGCTGCTTTCAACGCCCTATACACTATAAGAGTAAGTAACGCTAATAACTGTATGTATTAAAGATTTAGGTTTTAAAGTTAATGCGTTAATCTTTATGTTATTTATGTTTAATGGTAAAGACTGCCCTAAAGGGTATAGCAGCTATTTAAACATAGAAACATAAAGACAAATATTTTAACTATAATACAATAGCTATCATTTATTAAATGTTAAGAAAGATAAGTAAGAACGGTGAGATGATAGCGTTAGTATATTTTTTTATCTAATGACTATCTTAGTTAGTAGTACTTTTATACATTGCAACGTCTTATATAACAGGACGGGGCAACCCGTTATCATTTTGTCGTATTCGTCGCCGGGGTTTCTTTCACTCTCTAGGGGGTTAGTGTAATGGCAGCACCGCAGTCTCCAAAACTGTTAGTAAGGGTTCGAATCCTTTAACCCCTGCCATAGTATAAACATGGGTTATCATGGCCCATCTTTCTTTCTATTAGTATTTTTCTGTTGTTAGTATAAGTTGTTTTCTTCAGTCATGTTTGGTACTTCTCCAGGTTCGTTTTAAACGATAAAGAGAGAGAAGAAAAGGGTTGCTTTTCCGTTCGATTGGATTAGTGGCCCTTCTTTCTTTTTCCTTCATGACTGTTAGAAACACTAGCACATACCAGTTACTATTAACACAATTTTTTACTATATAAAAATCACACAATAAGCGAGGTGTCATTTATGAGTCAAATAGATTTCATTGCAAGGCAATTAACAGGCGAAACAATTACAAAGATTAATCAATTATTAGGACTAACTTACTATGATGTAGCTTACAGGTTAGCGTGTTCACCTAGTAACGTCAATTATCATTTAGGCGTCCGCGGTAATGGTTTTTCTGCTTCGCAACGATATAGCATTGTAGAAATGTGGAAAGATAACGGCGTTGAAAATACCGAAATCATTCTACTATTAAATCTTATCAATCGTGTATATGGTTAATTACTAGCGGTGACCGCGTGCCGTTACACGTAAAAAACGAAGGTCATACAGCTGATAGAAATTACCGTATACATAGACTAGAAAAAAGGAGGACAAAGCATGAAACGATTAGATGCAATCAAAGCGTATTTTGCTAAACAAGAGAAAAGGGTGGCCTTAGTTATCCCGGCTTTCCATTTAGGCGGTGGACAAATTAGGGTGCAAGATTTTGATTATGGAGACATCGAATTCAAACGAAACGTTGTTCGCGGTCTAACATTGAAACAGGCCCAGGATTTACAGGGACGATTTAACTACATGATTTTAATTGACGAAGAAGATGAAAACAAACGGGAGGAATTAATATGCCAAGCATTAAGGAAGAACGTACCACACCCGAAACAAACACAGGAAGAAAAAGCCGCACAGCAATTGGAAACGCTGCTAAAAGAGTAGCTGCTTTTCATGAGGGTTTTGTTAATGGATTAGAAAAAATCACACAGAACATTGATGAAAAGACGCAGATGCTTAGTGATAAACAACTTGAATTAAGATTAATTCAAGAAAAAGAGTTACCAGAAGCATTAGTAAAGAAATATGTTGATGGTGACGACAAAGATGCAAAACGACTTCAAACATTAGAAACGAAGTTACAAAAGGAAATCACGGAATTACAGGAAGAAATTTTAGTAATTACGCATCTAAAGGAGAAATATGAATGGACAAAAGCTAATGAAGCGAAAGCCCTGGTAGATGCATTTAACGAAGAACGAAACGCAGCTGCACAGAGAACATATAGGCGTATGGAAGCCGCAAAGCGTGCCTACTTAGAAACTATTAAAGCTGAATCAGAATCATTACATGAGTATTATGGTGTTGATTTGAAGCTTACTGAAATCCTTGAAGTAGGTGGGCTTAGAAAATCTATGCCTCAGTTCTCTGTAGCAGTAGCACATACTCGCGGGAATCATGGATTCTACGGAAGTTATTTAGAAGTGCCAACGCAGGTTGTAAAGGATATTATTACAGGCCGCGTTGATGAAAAACATCATATTGAGTATTTACCGACACGTGGTTAACTCGAAAGCCCTGGTAATTGTAGCGGATTAAATCCCCGTTATGATTTCAGGGCCTATTTTTTGTTTTTATCCCGTTTTAGTGTCTGTTTTAGTTATAACACACGTTAAATATGTGTAAGGACAAAACAAGAAAGGAGGACTTGTTAGCGAAACTTCAAACGCTTGTATCTAAATCACCGTACGAAGTAAAGGAAGTTACTAGGGTAGAAGAATAACTAAAAGAAACCGCTACGAAGTAGTGAGTGTAAAAGGAGACAAAGGACAATGACACTAACAATTATGACAGCAGCAGAAAAGAAAGAAAAAATGGAAAGGTTACACGAGATTACTTTTGTAGAGTCACCAGAAAGTATTAAACCGTGGGAAGACGAAGCGGCGAGGGAACTGGCAGCCAAAAACATTGCAACTCGTGAAAATCTCCGCAGGATAGAAACGACGGCTAGGGAAGGTTTAGGCAGTAAAGATTTAATAATGAAAGATATATTAGACTCACGAAAAAAGATAGGTGAGTAAAAAGAAGACGTTATCCTTAATTGTGGGGTAGCGTCTCTTTTTTTGTTTCACAGATTAACTTATCCTGGCTTTCTTTTAGTCTTTTGTTTAGTCACTACAATAAAATTATGATGTAACGCTATGCCATGAAGCCTCGTTGACACGCCATGTTTTGAAAACTCTACACAGCCCACAGGCCGTACGGTTTCAATGTTCCCGTTTCTTAAAGTGGGCATGTTGTGACCTCTACGCCTTTTTATACCTGGCTATCTATGTTAGTGGCGTTTACTCAAACAGGGTCTTTTCTTAATAGTATCAAACTTGTACTTTTGACACCCGGTTTCCAGCGAAATAAAAAAGTATCAAAATGCGGGTTTACATCAGTCTCAAAGTCGTCTAAAATAAAAGCATCAAAGTTATTAAGTTTGATACTTTGTAACTTTATTTGTTCGGACGAGATTTATTATATTAACGAAAAGGACTGATTAAGTATGGCAGGAATTAAAATTGGCTATGCCCGTGTTTCAAGTGAATCACAATCATTAGAATTACAGATTGCAGAATTAGAGGGAATGGGCTGCACCGAAATCTTTGCAGAAAAGAAAAGTGGTAAAGCTGCTGATAGCCGTGAAGAGTTACAAAATTTATTAAAGTACGCACGAAAAGGCGATACGGTTTATGTTTGTAAAATTGATAGATTGGCCCGGAGTCTCGTTGATTTAATGAAGACGCTAGAAATATTAAATGATAAAGGTGTTGAAGTTGTATTCATTAAGGAGAACATAGACCAGACAACAGCACACGGCAAAATGATGCTGCAAATGTTAGGTGTTATAGGTGAGTTTGAACGTTCACTAATCAATGAGAGAACAGCAGCAGGGCGAAAAGCAGCAAAAGCCCGCGGTGTACATATGGGCCGTAAAACTAAAGGTGATAAGAAAGCTGCAATGGATTTATATAATGATAGAGAAAATAATGGCATGAGTGTAAATGAAATAGCTGAAGAAACAGGCGTATCAAGGGCTACGATATTCAGAATGGCAAAGCTACAGGCTGAAGAAGAAGCAAACGATAGGAAATAGGTTATGGCGGCACCCCTAGGAGTCATTGCTTTACTTCTATAGAAAAAAGCCTACAGGGTTTAGCTTTTAGCCAAACCTAGAAAATAAGCGGCCCTGTTATGCCTTTAATTTTATGTTTACATATATATAGAAGAAACTCGTCACAAAAGGAGGAAAAAGGCCATGAAATCGGGCTTAACCGCGTTACAAGAAAATTACGTAGAACTAATGCTAGACGGCGTTGTAAGGGCTAATCAAGCGTACGCAGACATACTAGGCTGCGATGTACGCACTATTTACAAGATGAAACAAAACGAAAAAATATCCCAGGAGATTGAACGCAGGGCTGACATTTCTTTAAAAACTTCCCTTAGTAATGCCTACGGCGTTTTAGAAGACATTTTATTTAGTGGGCATTCAAGTAACGGGGAGAAGCTAAAGGCCCTGGACTTATATTTGAAAACACAGGGTAAGCTAAAGGAGAAGCAGGAGACTACAGCAGAGGTTACAGTTAAGGATAGTAACACAGCAGCAGAGTTAGATAGACTGTTAGGACTATAGGTATATAGATAGGTAGTGTATATGTATGGTATGTATGTACTACCTATTCCATATGGGAATACGCAGTAGCAGTAGTAGTATGTATATGTGTATGGTGTGTGATGGTGCGTGGTTAGTGCATTGTGTATGTGTGTGTGCATCGCGTGTGTGATGTTATGTGCCGATTCTTATTGCGTGTTCCGTTGCATTGGCAATAGATGATAGGTGGTAGGTGGTATATATGGTATAGTGCACACCACTCATATGATGCTTAATTAGGAGAATTACGAAGGCCTTTGAAAATGATAGGGCCACCCAGGGGGTACGGTGGGTATATATACGGGGAACAGGTTCTAAACAATTTTTTTATTATTTTTTATATGTTAGCGTTATCTGACAATTTAATATGCCTGTTTCACTTTTCTCTTCCGTTACTAATACGTAAACGGGAGGAAATTTTTTTGTGTAAAAAATTAAAAACACCAATAAATCTAGGGATAAGGGTTTTAAATATTATAGTAAGGCTGAATCGTATGAGTGTGAAAAAACACTGTCTAAGTAGAGATTCACAAGACAGTGTTTTTCGTAATAGGTATAAGGGATTTATAGATTTTACAAATCATTCATCAAGAGAATTTATATATGTATTTATTGCTTCTAATGCTATTTCATATGCATTTTTATCGATGTTTTTTTCGATGGTACTGCGTTTTTTAGAGGTACTAATAGAATCTCTATATTGTTCTAGAAGTTCTGTTAGTTCTGGATTTAACGTTAGAGTTTTATCTTCATTTATGCTTAAGCCGTATAACTGAAAAATATTAATAGTATGTGTAAGTGCCATGTACATGAGTAAGTAGTGATAGTGGCTACGTGATGTGTCTGTTTCACTTGTTATTTTACTTGCTGTAACTGAAAGTTTTCTTTGAATATCTCTTGGTAACGCTAAAGATTTTTCGCTTGTTAATAATATACATAGTAAAGAAATCTTATACCATAGATTTCCTCTCGTGTAAGTTGTTATAAATTTGCTTAATTCACCCGTGCTATCATTAGAGGAAGTTGTTTCATCTTCATTATCATTTTTACCATTTATCCCTATTCCGATTTCTTCTAGTTTAGTGAAGAAGTCAGAATAATTCTGTGCGTGCATTCCTCTTATGCTAGTTAATTCAGTATTAATTCCTTTTAGCTTTGTATCCATATTATTCATGATAAATTCGAGTTGAAAGCGTATTTCTTCAATTTTATTACTAGATTCGACTAGGTTATTTGAATCTAATTTTTGAGTGATATCTTTGATTTTATCAGCAGATTCCTCAAGTTTTTGGTGTGATGATTTACTAGTAAAGTTATCAAAGAATGTATAGACTATAGCGATAATTGCTAAAATAATTGATACAATTGTTCCAGCGAATCCCCAATGGGCTATAACATTCTCGTTTGTACTGTATTTATATGTATAAGTGGAAACAGCAAAAAGTATAATTATAATAAGCCAATAGGCTAAGTCTTTTTTTTCGACCCATTCATGTAATTCCTGAGGTGAGTTTTGTGATTTGACTTTTGTTATGATTTTTCGTATTGCTAAAAACAAGAATAAGAAAATAACTCCGAGAATAAAACTAGATATGTGTAAAGCTTTAAACCAATCTTCCAAGGGAACTCCTCCTTTTATTTACTACCATATATATCCTAGCAAAAATATAAATAAATGAATATATAATTTTTGTTTGAAAACTAATTGTTATTATAGGAAGAAAGTGATAAGCTTTTATTAAGTTGACCTATCAATTTGAGGATGGGCACCAATAAATAGAAGCATTTAATGATAGTTATGAAATATACAATGCCTTGATATAGTGATGGTTATACAGTATCCATGTCAAAAGCAAAACCTACGAACTCTGAGTTTATCGCAATGGTTGCGGATAAGTTGAGACTTGAACATAAGGCTAGCTGAGAGTAAAAGTAG
>Ga0209463_1001541_pt1 | contig 13931 bp, 12 predicted proteins | sample AgamicMgSfrz_FD_187169 | JGI IMG/M metagenome (GOLD analysis project Ga0209463, IMG submission 187169) | Agave microbial communities from Guanajuato, Mexico - Mg.Sf.rz (SPAdes) (version 2) | ecosystem: Host-associated > Plants > Phyllosphere > Phylloplane/Leaf | place: Guanajuato, Mexico... | reverse complement strand
ATAGAACGTCATTGCCTTCACTTGAAACTTTCCAAGAAAAATTTGTTTCTTATGCAAAAGAAGGTAATCCTTGTATATATTTAGCTTTTTCATCTGAACTGTCTGGTACATATCAATCGTCAGTTGTCATTAAAGAGGAAGTAAAAGAAACATATGCTGATTTAGATTTAGAAATTATCGATACAAAATGTGCTTCGCTTGGTCAAGGGCTTGTTGTTTTAGAAGCTGCTAAAATGGCGAAAGACGGTGCATCGAAAGAAGATATTTTAAAGCGTGTTGATTTTCTAATGAATCACATGGAACATATCTTCACTGTAGCTGACTTGCAGTACCTTGTTAGGGGCGGGCGCTTAGGTAAAGTAGCAGGTTTTATCGGTGGTTTACTAAACATTAAGCCAATCTTAAACGTAGAAGATGGAAAACTTGTACCACTTGAAAAGGTAAGAGGGAGAAAGAAATTACTTGGCCGAATTGTAGATATTATGGAAGAGCGTGGTAAAGACCTTAAAGCTCAAACAATCGCACTGACTCATGGCGACGACTTAGAAACAGCTGAAGCGTTAAAAGCATTAATTACGGAAAGATTTGGCTGTGAAGTATTTATCGTAAATACAATTGGTGCAGCAATCGGAGCACATACAGGACCTGGCGTTATAACGCTATTTTTCTTAAATGAAGTAGAGTAAAGGATTGATCTTTTGATCAATCCTTTTTTTCTTCAAGGTAATGCTACTACTTCTGTAGCAGATGAGCTAAAATAATTTAAGGAATTATTAGATATGGGCGTTATTATAGAAGATGAATTTAATGCGAAGAAAAAGCAGTTACTAAATATATAAATTAGCATGAAAATGCTAAATATAAGATGTTAAAAAGGTGATTCTGTCTTGAACAGAATCATCTTTTTTGTGTGTTGAAGTCTTTTGTTTGTGAAAATCTAAATATTTCAAGATGTTAAAATTTAGTTATCTCATATATAATTGTTTTACGGGAGATATCTGTAACTATTTGTAAAAATAGGAGGTGGCTATAAAAATGTATAAAATTGCTAGGTGGGAGTTAAATTCATTGTATTCGAATGAGGATATCCTATCTCCAATATTGGAGTTGAAAGAACAATTTTTTGTAACAAAAGATATAGGGATTCTTTCAAAACTTATACAAGCTATTGAAAAAGCAGAATACTATTTGTACTGTCGATCGGCTAAAGAAAGTGTTGTATCGGATATTACTAGATTGACTGTGAAAGTAAAGGAATTAAAAAGTGAAGTGCAGCAAGTAATACTACAAAGTGAAGTGGAAATTACCGATAATACTAGGTTAATAAAAGATGAACTTCATGCGTGGGAAAACATGTACATACAATTAAGGAATAGGATAGAAATAGAGCACAATAATAAGCAATTATCATTTGGACAAGCAAATCATATTGCAATGAATAGTGATAATGAAAAGGAAAGACTAGAAGTATTCGAGTCATTAACATGTGCTTTACATAAGGAAAAAGAAATTTTTGCTACTGTATTAAATCAAATAGGAAGATTGCGTAATACAAAGAGTAATGAATTAGAAGATAGAGAGATTTTAGCAGGGTCGCTTCATGCGAATGGTATTTCAGTAACTGTAATATTACAAATGTGGAATGCGACAGAAGAAAATCTAGATAAATTAGTTAGTGCTTTAAATGTGTATAAGAATGGCAGAGCTTCGATCACATGGCATGAACTTATGACAGTACAGGAAAATAATGAGGTTATTATTCCTTTTTCAGTAGCAGTACAAAACATATACGATGCATTAAAAAATATAGATAAAGAATTAGCAGAATTTGCACGTAATGCGATAGAAAGTGGTTGGGTAGATGCGGAACCGCGAGAGGATAAACCACCAGGTGGATTTTGTGCTCCTTTTTTTAGTGAGAAAGAATCACGAATCTCTATGCGTTATGACGGCAGTATCGATAGTGTAAGAGTACTTGCTCATGAACTAGGACACGCTTGGCATTTTTATAATATGAGTTTTGAACAATCCTCTTCTTTTTTAGATGATTATTTGCCAATGAGTACAGCAGAATCAGCGTCTATTTTCTTTGAAACTACGCTTATAAATTATCTAATTCAAACTACAGATAGTATAGATATGAAAAAGTCATTGTTAAGTTGGAAAATAAGAAACTGTTTTAATTATGTAATGGCAATTCGAGCATCGTTTGAATTTGAGAAGAACTTTTATGAAAAATGTAAAGAAAGTCCTTTAAGTGCTGATGAAATCGAGAAATTATCTATAGCAGCGCAAGAAAAAGCATACGGGAATGCATTATCAGAATATCAGCCGTTTGTTTGGATGAAATATGTTCAGTTTTATATAGCAGATGTTCCTTTTTATAATTATCCATACACATTTGGCTATTTAGTTAGTTTTAGTTTATTAAAAATAGCTCAAGAAAGTAAAAGTACTTTTCACTTGAAATATAAAGAGTTTTTACGAGAAACAGGAAAATTTCCAGTGGAAGAACTTATGAAAAAACATTTTGAAATAGATATATTGAGCTATGAATTTTGGGATAAAGCTTTTAGACAAATTTCTAAAGATATTGATGTATATTTGCAACTTATGTAAGGGGAGAGTATAGTGAATCACCAACTTATAAAGGGAATACCTTTTTCAACTTTAGAATATGCAAAAGCTATAAGCTTATTAAAAGGTTGGCTACATGAACAACAAGAGAAACCAAGGTTTGTAGTAACTGCAAATCCTGAAATTGTTATGTCTGCAAAGGAAAATACGGATAAATCAAAACAGTTTAAAAAGATGTTACTATCTGCGGATTTAATAACAGCAGATGGGATTGGCGTTATAATTGGCTCGAAAATATTAAAAGGAAATTTGAAAGAACGTGTTACTGGGGCAGATATCACTCACGATTTAATAAATTATTGTAACGACAATGAATATCGTGTCTTTCTTTTTGGAGCTGCGCCAGAAAGTAATAAAAAAGCATTAGAAAAATTAAATGAGCAGTTCCCAGGAGCAAAGTTTAAAGGACAGCATGGATTTGTAAATGGTGAAGAAATAGAGGAAGTAATAATGAAAATTAAGCAATTCAAACCGCATTTATTGTTAGTAGGACTAGGTTCACCAAAACAAGAAGAATTTATCTATGAAAACATACAAACATTAAACATTCCGCTATCTATAGGTATCGGAGGCATGATTGATATAATATCTGGTACTGTAAAAAGAGCACCGAAAATAATGAGGGATACTGGAACTGAATGGCTGTATAGATTACTTTCACAGCCGAAAAGATTTAAGAGGCAACTTGTACTTCCGAAATTTTTATTGTCGGTTATGTCTGAAAGAATTAAAGGAGTTAATTAATAAAGGAGAGTACATTCATGAACAGAATCGGTATTATCGGAGCAATGCAAATTGAAATAGACTTACTTTTAGAAAAATTAGTTGTACAAGAAGAACAAACAATCGCGGGAATGCCTTTTTACGCTGGAGAATTCATGGGAACAGAAGTAATTATTACACGTTCTGGTGTAGGCAAAGTGAATGCAGCCGCATGTACGCAAACGTTAATTCATAAATTTGGTGTAGATGCTATCATCAATACGGGTGTTGCTGGCGGGTTACACCCGGAAGTAAAAGTTGGTGATGTAGTTATTTCAACGAATGTTACCCATCATGATGTAAGTAAAACTCAAATGAAAAACTTATTCCCGTTCCAAGAGGAGTTTATCGCAAGTAAGGAATTAATAGGGTTAGCACATATTGCATGTAATAGTAGTAGTTTACATATGGAGATTCATGAAGGAAGAATTGTCAGCGGTGAATGTTTTGTTGAAGATTCCAAACAAAAATCGAAATTAATAGACGAATATGCACCGCATTGTACAGAGATGGAAGGTGCAGCAATTGGACATGTTGCTTATATAAATAAAGTACCATTTCTCGTTATAAGATGTATTTCTGACAGTGCAGACGATGAAGCTCAAGTTTCCTATGATGACTTCGCCAAAACTGCCGCAAATTATTGTTCAGAAATTATCGTTGAGATGCTTAAAAATATATCAAGTAAAACTGTATTGTAATACAAAAGGGGAGAATGAAATGTTGCAAGCATTAATTTTTGATATGGACGGAACGCTATTTCAAACAGATAAAATTTTAGAATTATCGTTAGATGATACATTTGATTATTTAAGATCATTACAATTATGGGATATGGTAACACCTATTGATAAGTATCGTGAAATCATGGGTGTGCCTTTACCGAAAGTTTGGGAAGCTTTATTACCGAATCATTCTCTTGAAGTAAGAGAACAAACAGATGCATATTTTTTAGATAGACTTATTGAAAACATAAAGAGCGGAAAAGGTGCTTTATATCCGAACGTAAAAGATGTTTTTACATATATAAAAGAAAAGAATTGTTCAATATATATTGCTAGTAATGGTTTAACTGAATATTTACGAGCAATCGTATCTTATTATGCTTTAGATCAATGGATTACTGAAACGTTCAGTATTGAACAAATAAACTCACTTAATAAAAGCGACTTAGTTAAAAGTATTTTGAACAAATATGATATAAACGAAGCAGCGGTAGTCGGGGATCGTTTATCTGATATAAACGCAGCTAAAGATAATGGCTTGATTGCAGTTGGTTGCAATTTTGATTTTGCACAAGAAGATGAGCTTGTCCAGGCAGATATAGTGATAGATGATTTACTGGAGTTGAAGGGGATATTACCTGTTTTGCAGAAATAATAAAGGTATTTAATTTATAATAAAATCATTTGAAAAAATAATATAATTGTTTAAAAATCTTTCTCCTATTAATGGAGCAGATTAGTTCAATACAGTATCAAAAAAAGAACTTGTAGCTTCTGAAGAATTGTGATAAAAGAAAGATTATAAATTCAAAATAGCCTCTGTTATATAGAGGTATAGAGATTATAATTCATTTGTGATGAATTAGTAATAGTTTGATTTGTTTAAAAACTGAGTAGAGGATTATAAAGTGTGCAGTTTTGCCAATTCCTATATGTCTTATTTCACGGAGTAAAATATGCTTAAAGATAATGTTAAAATTAGTAATATTCCTACGGTTTTATGGGGAGATAAAAGTGAAAAAGTTTTTATTGCAGTACATGGAAATATGTCAAATAAGGAAGATGCAGTTATTCAAAAATTAGCTGAAGAAGCTAATCAAAAAGGTTATCAAGTATTAAGTTTTGATTTACCTGAGCATGGAGAAAGAACAAATGATAATACACCTTGCAAAGTACAGGTTTGTGTTAGTGAATTATCTATAATTATGAATTACGCAAAAGAACATTGGAAACAAGTAAGTGTGTTTGCATGTAGTATCGGAGCTTATTTTAGCCTTTTAGCCTATCAAAATGATGTGATTGAAAAGGCAGTATTTTTATCACCAGTAGTTAATATGGAACGAATTATCGAAAATATGATGAAATGGTTTAATGTAACACCAGAACTTTTGCAAAAAGAAATGACTATAGAGACACCTATTGGTCAAAAGTTATATTGGGATTATTTATGCTATGTAAAAGAACATCCTATTAATACATGGAATATAGATACATATATTATGTACGGAGCCAAGGATGAACTGTGCGAATTTGAAACTATTAACGATTTTACAAAAAAACATCGTTGTGAATTAGAAGTCATGGAGACGGGGGAACATTACTTTCATACTGCAGAACAGTTAAAGATATTTGAACAGTGGTTACATAAACATTTAGATTAACAAATTATAACTTAACTTGAACCTGAACCTGTTAGAGAAGAATGGTGAATTTAAAAACTGATATTATATTTGAGAGGCACTATAAATGTATTCATTTAAACAAACAGCTGCTTTAGTTCAATAAGACTTAAACAACTATATTATCGATTTACATCTGAAGTGAAGAATACACATACTACGAATTGAATAAGATAACAATCATAAAAATGCTCAGAATAAATAATTCTTGAGCATTTTTATGTATTTTCATATTAAGGGGGGAATTTACTTGAAAGACATACATATTCAACAAATTGAAGATTTAATGATATACGAACACGATTATCTTGTTGAAGAAAGTAAAGAAGAAGGATTTAATTTCTTAATAAGACTAATAAGTGAGTATGAAAATAAAATAAACACATTTAACAAAACTGGTGAATGTTTATATGGCATTTTTCAAGGGAAAAAGTTGATTGGAATAGGAGGGCTGAATGAGGGTCCATATACAGAAAACAATAAGATTAGCTGATTAAGGAGGTTTTATATTGCAAAAGAATACCGCCGGAAAGGATTAGGGAGGTTATTATTAGTGAGAGTTATAAGCGATGCGAAAAAATATTTTAATATTGTTGTTTTAAATACAGATACAGTACAGGGGGACAAATTTTATACTTCGATTGGATTTGTGAAAGGGACAAAATATATGGGAGCGAGCCATTATTTGAACTTATATAAAAGGATGTAGTGAATTATTATTTATCTCTCCGACAGAACTTTTGTTCTATTTTGTGTAGATTGATGTTATAATTTATATGAATATGATATTAGAATGGGGAATTGGATGATGGGAGAAAATAAAATTATTAATGATTTCAATGAATATTCAATTTGGATAAATACATTGAAAGGTATGAAAGAGGAATTGTGGGTGGCACCAATATCAGAGGGGAAATGGACTATTGGCGAAATCATATCTCATATTATGAACTGGGATGACTATCTATTACGTGAGACATTATCATCAGTGAGAGATGGAAAGGGAATGGAGTTCCCTGATTTTGATACATATAATAAACTAGCATCTAGTTATGCCAAATCCGGTATATCTAAGATGAAACTTCTTGAAGAAGCAAAAGCTAAAAGAGAGTTACTCGTAAAAGAACTTAGATTACTGTCTGCTGAAAATCTAAAGAAACCTTTAACTGCCAATGGAGTATCACATTGTCCTCATACTGGAACGCCGTATTCTCTTATATATATTATTAAAGAATTTGTAGATCATGATAACCATCATAAAAGACAGGTTATTCATTTTTTAAATGAAAATGCAGTTGCTAACTGATAAAGAAAGATCCCACAAATGATATTTATGGGATCTTTCTTACATTATAATTTAACATTCATTTCTTTCAATAGTCCCTTAGGATCACCTTTTACATAATAGAAATGTGGATTATTTTCATCGTCGTAAAGCATAATATAAGGTTTTTCGTTAAGTGGTAGAAGAATAAGTACTTCATCAATTGTAGTTTGTAGCCATTGATTTGTAATAGAAACTGGTTTAGATAAAGGGATTTTTATCATGTGACCATCTTTTGGGACGACGTTTAAGTTTTTAAATGGGCCAGTAATGGATTCAGCGTATTGAACAGCTTCTTTTTGAATAGCTGGATCTAAAGATTGTTTTTGAACGACCATTTCTTTTTGACAATCAAAAACTTCAATTTGTTGATTTGTATTTGCGAACACATTTGTTGATAATAAGAAACAAAGAAGAGTAATGACCCCGATTTTTTTAATCATAATACAACACCTCGTTTTTACTATACCCTTAAAAAGTTCAAATATTTTTCTGTCACATTTATGTAACAAAGAAGTTGTATAATACAATTGATTTTTGTTTAAAAGCAATGGAGGATAATGCATGAGAGTATTAATCGCAGATGATGAACAGGATATGTTAAGGATTTTAAAAGCTTATTTTGAGAAAGAAGGCTTCGAAGTTTTCTTAGCGAAAGATGGAGAGGAAGCACTTCAAATATTTTATGATGAAAAAATTGATTTAGCTATTTTAGATTGGATGATGCCGAATCATAGTGGTATTACTGTCTGTCAGGAAATAAAGAAGAACTCAAGTGTAAAAGTATTAATGCTTACGGCGAAAAGTGAAAGCGAAGATGAATTAGCAGCGCTTCAAGGCGGGGCAGATGAGTACGTAAAAAAACCATTTCATCCAGGTGTACTCATTGCTCGAGCGAAAAAGCTTATACAGCACGATGATGTCATTCAAGTTCAAGATTTGAAAATAGATTTTACTAAAAATAAAGTTTATAAAAATGACAAAGAATTAGATATTACAAAAACAGAGCTAGAATTAATAAAGTGTTTTTTAAATCATAAAGGGATGATTTTAACTCGTAAAAAATTGTTAGATATCGTATGGGGATTTGACTATTTTGGAGAAGAGCGAACTGTTGATACACATGTAAGAAGATTACGTAAAAAAGTAGGAGAAAATATTATAAAGACGCACCGCGGGCTAGGATATAGTTTGGAGGAGCAGAGTGAATAAACTTGGAAAAAAGCTATTTCTTAGTATTTCGTTAACTGTTATTCTTATTTTTACAATTTCTTTATTATTAATTAACTATCTTTTACCGAAATATAATATTTACAAAACACGAGAAAGCTTAGAAGGTATTACAGCACAAATACAGTCCATACCGAGAGACCAATTGGATGAAGCAATTACGAGCATTGAAAATAAAGGGAATGTTACGATTGCGTATACATCAATTAACAATTCGGAAGATCATATTAATGATGAGTTACGCATGCAACTTACAAGGAAAAGAGTTGCCCTTAATAAACTTTGGATTACAAAAGAAGAAGTAATGAAAGTAAAGAACTTCGGACAAGCGAATAAAATATATGATCAAGAAAAGATTAAATCTAGTTTTTTTGTGAAATACATTGCGAAAGACGATATGTTAATTTTAGTAGGAGTTTCAATCGCACATTCTAATGAAGTGATAAAAACGCTAAACTCATTTTATTTTTACATTTTTGGCATTACGATTTTTCTCATTATCTTACTTGTATGGATACTATCAACAACAATCACCAGACCATTGAAAGAATTAAGTAATGTTGCAGAAGATATTTCACGTTTGAAATTTGAACGAGCGAAAGTGAAGACAAATGATGAAATAGGGGACCTGGCCACTAGTATTAATATCATGAGTGAGAAACTACATGAAGCGCATGAAGATTTAACAGATCGAAACGAACATTTAAAACGATTTATAGGTGATGTGACACATGAATTAAAAACTCCAATCGCGTTAGTGAAAGCATATTCTATGGGAATAAAAGATGGTTTAGATGATGGTACGTACTTAAATACAATCATTAAACAGACTGATCACATATCAAACTTAATTGAAGAGTTATTACGATTTTCTAAACTAGAAAGAGATGTGTTACAAAAAGAAGAATTCTCTATTAAATCACTAGTTCAAAGTATATTAGATAAGCATAAAATTGAACTGGAGTCGAAGGAAATCGATTTGCAAGTGAACTATAATGTTGACGATGTAGTTGTTTATGCTGATGTAAATAAAATGAGAATGGTGTTTCAAAATTTAATTTCTAATGCGATAAAATATACAGCAAATCAAAATATAAAAATTACTTTAGAAGATCAAAATGAAAGTGTATATTTTCAAATTCAAAATGGTATGAATGCTGAACATATGAAAGATATCGATAAAATTTGGGAACCTTTTTACGTCTTAGAATCTTCTCGTAGTAAAGACCATTCAGGCACAGGATTAGGCTTAGCAATTGTGAAAAGTATTTTAGAAAGACATGGTTTTGACTATGGCATATCTACTATAGAGGGCGAAATACGGTTTTATATTCATATGAAAAATGACTAATTCAATACTATTAGAAACATCGTCTATTAATAGGCGATGTTTTTTTATTGATTATATGATAGTAGTAAGTCAGAATATATAACCTTGAAAGAGTGTTCTACAAATTTCTCAAGTTGTTGCATAAAATATAAACTGAATTTTCTGTAATTTTATTGTATAGTAAAAGGAGAAATATATGGGGAGGAAAGAGTATGGGGAAAAAGAAAATAGCAACATTATCAGCAATATTATCTTTATCAATTACGTCAGGAGTTTCTAGCATGACTGCGTATGCAGACAATAAAGAAACAAACTACATAAATGAGAATGACGTGAAGTTAAATGGAAAAGTTTCAGAAGTGTTACAATCAAACACAAAAATTGAATTAGAAAATGGGATGACAAAACCGATTTATTCGCTTGATGAAGCAATTATTGAAAATTTATTTGTAGAAACAGAAGTTGATAGTGATCGAGATGGAAAAAAGGATCGAGTATCGGTAAAAGTTATGCGTCCAAAAACAGATTCGAATGTGAAAGTTCCCGTTATTTATGAAATGAGTCCATATCGATCAGGCTTAAAAGATGTTCCTGTATATAATGTAGATGAAGAATTGTATGCGTATGAAGGGAAACCGTATGGAGCTGTTAATCTTGGTTCATACGGAAATTATTATGTGCCAAGAGGCTATGCAGTCATTTTAGGTGAAAGTATTGGAACTGGGAAATCGGATGGATGTCCGACGACTGGGGATGAGCAAGAAATACTAGGGACGAAATCTGTTGTTGATTGGGTGAACGGGCGTGCGAAGGCATATACAGAAGATGGGAAAGAAGTAAATGCTAACTGGTCTACTGGAAATGTAGGTATGACAGGAGTTTCTTATAATGGTACGTTACCAAATGCAGTTGCGACGACAGGCGTTGAAGGGTTAAAAACGATTATTCCAATTGCAGCGATTAGTAGTTGGTATGATTATTATCGTGCAAACGGTGCAGTCATTGCGCCAGGTGGATACCAAGGAGAAGATACAGATAATATGGCAGAAGCAGTATTAACAAGGGAAAATCCTGAAGTTTGTGGACAAGTAATAAAAGAGCTAACAACTGGACAGGACCGAAAAACTGGTAATTATAATGCTTTTTGGGATAAACGTAATTATGTAAAAGATGCTAAAAACGTAAAAGCGAGTGTATTTGTTGTTCATGGTTTAAATGATTGGAATGTAAAGACGAAGCAGTTTGCGCAATGGTGGGATGCGCTTGGAGAGAATGATGTCCCTCGTAAAATGTGGTTACATCAAGGGGGACATGGTGGAACATCAACGAATGACTGGCAAAGAACACAAAATAAATGGTTCGATTATTGGTTGTATGGAATTGAAAATGGCATTATGAATGAACCGATGATCGATGTACAACGTGAAAATAAAACTTGGGATAAAATAAAAAATTGGCCGGATCCATCAGCTGTGCCGTCAAAAGTTCGTATGTATTTAAGTAATAAAGCAGTTAATTTACCATTAAGTATAGGTTCTGTTAATAAGGTGTTTTCATTCATAGATGATGCAAAAATGAAATCAAACCAATTAGTAGCAAACCCAGAATTAGATGTAGCAAATCGATTAGTGTATACAATGCCTGTACTGCAAAAAGATACGCGTATAAGCGGAACACCAAAGATTTCAATTACAGGAAATATTGATCGGTCTGTATCAAATTTAACTGCTCTACTTGTTGATTATGGAGGAGCGAAGCCAGAGGTTGTAACGAGAGGGTGGATAGATCCACAAAACTTAAAGAGTATAGAAAATTCAACAGCGATTCAACCAGGCAAAGATTATACATTTACATGGGACATGCAGCCAGATGATTATGTATTTAAAGCGGGGCATCAAATTGGGGTCGTTTTAATTGCTAGTGATTATGATTATACAATTAGACCGAAAGCGGGCACGAAGCTGACAGTGAAATTAAGTGAAGTGACATTGCCCATTGTAAAATAAATAGTTATGAATAAAGAGCTTACCGCATAGTAAGCTCTTTACATTTTGAAAGGGGAGTTTATTAGGAATTTTTATTGGTAGATACAAAAATGCTTACAACAAATAAAAAAATTGCATTCATGATCAATAGGCCACTAAAAGTAAGCCCAGCAAAACCTCCAGCGAATCCATCTCCTACTTTTTCACCAATTACGTGCAAAGTGGTGAAGAAAACAATGGGGGAAGAAAGAATGAAAATGCAACTGGCTATTTTCCATATTCGCTTATACTTCTTTGCTATAAAGAAAATTAGAGTATTAAAAGTAATAAGAAGTAAAAAAATATAATTAATGAATTCATCGTATCCCCCTTTTAGAAAAAAGTATGAATTTTCATTATTTACATTTTTATTTTAAAGGAAATATTATACAATATGATTATATTCTATGGAAAGCGAGTGATATATTATGACAGTCAGCTCTTTTGAATTTTCATTAAAAATAAAGGTACAGGAAGATTAATTGAATTAAAATCTTCCGTACGTAAAAAACGGAGGAGAAAATAAATGTTTAGTTTTTATAGTACACTTTGCACGGAACTTTATGATTACACAAAGCCTGTCGGTTATTCTTTAAATGGTGATATTGAGTATTACCAAGAACGTTTAAAAAATTGTAGAGGAAGAATTCTCGAAGCAGCAGTAGGATCAGGGCGAGTCATCATCCCACTTCTTGAAGCTGGTTTTACAGTTGATGGGATTGACTATTCACCTGAAATGCTAGAATCGTGCCGTATACGATGTAAAGAGAGAGGCTTGCAACCTAATTTATATGAAGGAAGCTTACAACAATTTTCACTTCCGCATAAATATGAGGCAATTATCATTCCTACTGGATCTTTTTGTTTAATTGAAAATCGTGAGGATGCTATAAACGCATTGAAATGTTTTTATGAACACCTTAAGCCAGGCGGACGATTAATCGTAGATATTATGCTTCCGCATGACTGGAAGACGGGGGGAATTCATACATCGACTTTTTCTTTGCCGAGCGGAGATGGAATTACTTTAGAAAATAAATCAATTGAAATAGATTGGCTGAACCAAGTTACTCTATCATATTTAAAATATGAAAAATGGAGTAGAGGACAATTAGTACAAACAGAATTGCAACGCTTTGCGATACGTTGGTATGGAGTAGAAGAGTTTAGACTTCTTTTAGAAAGTATAGGTTTCTCAAACATTACGTGCTTTGCTGACTATGTTTATGAAAAAGAACCGTCAAATGCAGATCAAATGTTTACTTTTGAAGCTGTGCGTAACGAAAAATAAAGAACGATCTATTAAAACAAGGCAGTCGGTACACTATCGACTGTCTTGTTTTAATTGTGAAATCCTTACATGTTGTTACGTTTTTATTGTCCAAGCATTCTGCTACTAACTACATATACTATTTATGTTAAAGTCAGCTACTATTTTATATAGGGCTGATAGTTTCTTGAAAATGTTATTTTAGTGAAGTGGGAGGAATCAATTTGGAAAACGTAGAACAAGATAGAATTGAAAATCAAGTGTATTCAAATCGTGTAGTAAGATCAGAATTTGATGCGAATTGGGAAACGTGTATTTCAAAAAGTGGCTATGTAATTTATGTAGCAACAAGTAATAATGCTGAAGTAATAGTACTTCTTGCAGATGGTTCAAGTAAATTATTAATTTTCGAAAAAGGCGGTAAAGTAGTAGTAGGTGGCGGTGGAACAAGTCATTACAGTAAGCCGCATATTGCGAGAAATATTTAAGGTAGAATATGCTATTGGGGAAGAAGCTGGAAAGCGGTTAGTTATTCATGCTCTAAACATGAATGACTAACCGCTTTTATTTGTTTAAATCATTTTAGTAGAATTTGATTTATTACAAATACTTTTGGATAATCAGAGAAGTATGAAGGGGATTGTACGGATCAGTATTTGAAATATAATGTAGGGTTTGAAGAATCCTATAAGCAATATAAAAAAGCATTTCCTATTTCGGGAAATGCTTTTTCTATGTTATAGTATAATAGTGTTTTAAAACAATGATATTTTAATATATTTCAAATTTTGTTGTGTATTATTTTTATATTAAATTAGTTGTGTAAGTATTTTTTTATATAAGGAGTAATAATTAGAGAAATGAAAAATATAGACTTTATACTAGAAAGTGATGAGGCATTAAAACCGTCTGAACGATTAGTACTATTATTATTAGAGAAGCATAGAATG
>Ga0209463_1001539_pt1 | contig 13946 bp, 20 predicted proteins | sample AgamicMgSfrz_FD_187169 | JGI IMG/M metagenome (GOLD analysis project Ga0209463, IMG submission 187169) | Agave microbial communities from Guanajuato, Mexico - Mg.Sf.rz (SPAdes) (version 2) | ecosystem: Host-associated > Plants > Phyllosphere > Phylloplane/Leaf | place: Guanajuato, Mexico... | reverse complement strand
GCCCTGTCCGCACGCGCCGCGTCGGCTTACTGTGTTTGCGTCCGTCCGTCCCGTGTGCCTCGCCGAGCGTGTCCGCGTATTCATTTTCGTGTCTAGCGTCGAGCTGCCAGTCGCTCATAAACGGATATTCCGTGCGAGTAATTTTATCCGGATGCATGTCGGTTAACTCTTCGCTAAGAATGGCGTCAGTTAACTTTTCGAGTGTCTTTCCGTGAGGCCAGTCGCCCGCTGCTTCGCGGTAACACTCCGTCAGATCCTCTACGATTTGCATACGTAGGTCACGATTAGCGAGAGTGTCGGCGAATTTAGAATCGGCTAGATTAGCGTCAAACTCTTCGTGTCCTTCGCCTGCTTGCGCCAGTTCCTTTACGAAATCCCTCTTCGCCTGTACCTGCGCCTTAGTCGTTTCGATGATTCGTTCTACATACGCGATTAGTTCCGCCTTGTGGTTTGCGCTGAATGTGAAGTTAAAATTAGTCGTCCCTGCCGTGTTTTTAGTCATTTCGTTTCCTCCTCATTAATTTTGTTAGATAGGTATTCCGTAAATTCTCCGTGCTCACTCGGCGAAAGAATGTCGAGATAATGCTTACCGATTGACTTTTTAAACGCTGCAGAATGACGATCTATCCAGCGAATATATTCATGTGGCTCGAAACTATCGCCAGGTGACAACGACATATCCTGCATAAATAGTACAAATCTCGGCTGAAAATCGCCATGTTTAGGTATACGTACCATTACTCCGCCTCCGTTTCGTTATTTAACGCGTCCAGCGAATACCCTTCGCCATGCCATCCCCAATATTCGTAAACTGCCGCTATCTTCTCGACTGCCACGTCGATATGCCCTACTAACGTTGTTCTGGCGACGCCTGCCTGTCGCGCCGCATCCTCTTGCGTTAGGTCTTGCGTATATACTAGACGGATGGCTTCCGATTGCCGGTCGGTTAGCTTTGCCGCCGTGATTGCCGTTTTTAAGTCGATAAGCATTAATACTGCGTCGTAATCGCCTGCGTATTGGCGTAGTTCTAGTGCGCCACGTTCCGCCAGCAGCCGCTTGATGCCTGCCGCCGTGTTTAGCGCCGGATACGACTCTTCTAGCGACCTTTCTTTCGTTGATAAATCTACTTTTACGCTCCCTATATCATCCACCTCCGCAAAATAAAAGCGACCGCCTCAATCGAGAACAGTCGCTAGTTAATCAATATTCAATTAGAAAACGCTATTCCCCTCGCACCGCTTTCTCTACGCCTAGTTCCGCCATAATAGCGTCAAGACTATCGTAGAAAGAATCGGTGTCACTATTATTAGCAACCGTATAATGCGGCGCTATATTGTCAATGAACGTCTCGGTCCGGTCGGTCAAATCTGCTTCAGTGAAATCATCGCCAGCCTCTTTCGCGCGCTGGATTCGTATTTCGTCGTCGGCTGTAATTTTAATGATCGTATAGCCTTCCGCCTGCATCTTCGCATATTCTGGCGCCTTTCTCATATCGCTAATAAGTACGACGCTGTGGTTGGCCGCCTCAATCTTTCGGAGAACTTTATTGACCCATACGTTGTCGCCGAACACTTCGCACGCCCATTCGCCAAACTTGACGTAGAAGGCGCGCGGTTTAGGATTGCGCATGATGTGTGGGAAAGCGCGGTGAAACGAGTCTTTCATTTCGTCTGCAAATGCGTAAGGTTGTGCGCCATAGAATAACGTTAGGTAGGCGGCTGCGAGCGACTTGCCCGACCGCAGTTTACCGCAAAGTACTATTTTCGTTGTTTCAGCCATTCCGCAACGCCCCCTTTAATAGTTTCTGCGCATCAAGAAACGCATGTGATTTACCGTCATGAAACTGCGCCAGTTCTTTAATTCCGTTATCTTCGTAATGACCGCAAAGCTTTTCCGCATGACCTTCGAGCTCTCTTAACTCGGCGATTACCTTTTCAATAGCTCCGACTGGAACAACCGCCTCACTAACATCGTTTATGCGTGCGATTATTTCATCGACGTTAGCGTCTAATTCTAATATTTCGGTTTGACTATAGACTGCTAATTCGATGACCTCCTCGACATCCTTTTCGTTCTCATCTACGCGATCTTCTAAGTCGGCGATGTCGGTTTCGTTGTCAGTAATAACTTCCCTTAGCGTAGAAATACCTTTACCTAGTAATTCGGTGCAATCCTCAACGCCTGCTAACCGCTTCTTTAACTCCGCAACCTCCTGCGCAAGATTTGCGATTAAGTCTAACTCTGTCTGTCCCGATTGTTCAACGAATTCTAACGTTTCATATTCGTGATGGAATAATGTGAAATTTTCGCACAAAACGCCTGCAACGTATGTTTTCACGACCTCGTATACCTTCCCGTATCTATCACCGATTTCTTTTTCGTTAGTCACCACAACCAATTCACCGACGGCAGCCTTGCGCTTGACCTTGCGGTATTGCTTTCCGTTGTGTGTGATTACGTCGTCAGATAGATTGCGCAATGTGTCATCGTACTTTTCTGTAAGTTCGTCGACTCCTTCGTTAAAATCAGCCGTCGCTTCGTATAATAGCTCGCTGACTTCTGCGTAAGTTGGTGCGGACGTAAACGTAGTCGGTTGGACCGGTTGTTCGATTAATTCAAGGACGAAGTACTTATCGTCATCAGATTCGTATAATTCTACGTGTTCATACCCGTCTACTTCTTCGCCTAGTGTAAATACGTTATACCGGATATCTACTTCAGCGACTTTTCGTATTTCGTTACCGTATCTTTCTCCGTTAATTTTCGTAATCAGCACCGTATCGCCTTCTCGTACTGGGCGGTCAACTTTGCGGTATAGTTGCGAGTTGTGTTCGATGACTTCTTCCACATCCGCTTTAGAAACGAACCTGTAACCGCCTTCTATACGTACTCTATACGATTGTGAGATATCATCCACTACGTTGAATACTTCTCCGATTTTATCTGCGTACCAGTACGCTTCACTTTTCGCTTTTACGATTCGAATTTTCATATATTTACGCCTCCTCGAAAAATTGATTTACCCACGGTTCAACAGCAACAACTTCTTCTCGTAGTCTCTCAGCTAGTTGCGTTATTTCTGATTGCGCCCCACGTCCGACCTTTCTCTTCGCGTAGAAGTCTAATAATGCTCGTAAATTCACCGTCATGACTAAATTCGTTGCAGCTGCGTTTGGTAGAATAGCTCTAGCATCTTCAGCTGGAATTCCCACATCCCGTAAATCGTCGTAAGCTCTCTGTAAATACTCGACTACTTCATCGAATATTTCTTTCGACTTAAACTCGTCAACTTCTCCGTTGATACATTCTCGAACTCTATACGTATCTCCGTTAACTATAGAATCCGGCACAACATAGTCGAACCCTTCACTACGATCGCCACTACCGAACTTAACGTAACGCTGTGACTGAACGCTAAACGAGAAACCTGCGCGGTGTCTAGTAAGCTGCGCTAGTAACGCACGACTTACTCCTTCGACTGCAAAGTTGAACGTAATTCCTTCGAGTGTTGACGTATGTTTACTAGCGAATATCATACGAATAAGTCTGTCGGCTTCTGTTCCGCCTTGACCATCAGTCGCTTTACTTCCGAAATACTTGGCGCCTTCTTTTGGAATGATTTCGCTAGGTTTATTCGGAGAGTAACAAGTCCTGATCGCTGTAAGTGCAATCGCTTGACCATCTGTGAATACCTCTTCTCCGAATTCCTCTTTCAATATCTCACGGAATTTACGTGATAATTGAGTGTGTCCGATTAGTATTACTTTCATTAACTCGACCTCCTGAATGATCTATTTTTAAGCTGTTCTTCCATAGTCGCCCACTTACAATTCTCTGGACAATAGTTACCGTCGTTATCAATTCTTTCGATAGTTAAATCGTCTTGATAACCGTTAGCCATCGCCCAATCGTAGAAGGTAGTTATATCTTCAAGCCATTCGTCACAGATTGTTATCCCTCTACCTCCATAACGGTGATATCTTGGGTTATTCGGATTTAAACAACGTTGCTTCATGTCTGCGTATGTTTGATAAATACGCGTTTTCCACAACCCATGCTTAAAGTGCGTTTTCATCTCGTTAGACTTACAACCGCAACTTTTTGTACAGCCTTGAACCATGTTATGCGACATAATCTCTTTCTCCGTCCCGCAGTCGCATTTAACTTTAAACATTGTCCTTCCTCGCCCGTTAACTTGTTTCCGGTAAACATCTACGACTGTTAGATAGCCGATTTTCTCTCCTATATATCTCGTTAGAGGAGTTCCACCCATTAAGACGTCACCCCGCTTGAACCAAAACCGCCAGCACCACGCTGCGTCTCGTCTAATTCTTCAACGATACTGAATTGCGCCTGCTCTACTTGGTTGATTACCGCTTGTGCGATGCGACTTCCCTTACGAATGATATAAGCGCCCGCCTCGTTAACGTCTGGCGTACAGTAGTCGTATTTACCGTCGATTCCTTTTACGACATACTCACTGTCAACCGTTTCGTAATCTTCTAACGACTGAAAATTGAAGTTATCGACGATTACTCCGATTGGCCCTCGATACTGACAATCGATAGTCCCTAGTTGAACGCGTAACTTCGTTTTAACTGTAACGCCCGAACGCGGTCTAATTTGCGCTTCATAATTCGGTGGTAAAGCAATCGCCAACCCTGTCGGAATAATCTTCGTTTCACCTGGCGCAATGATTACCGTTTCCGATGCGACAAGATCAACACCTGCGTCAAACTCATGCGCGTATTTCGGGATTACTGCCGATTCGCTTAAACGTTTAATTTTCACATTAACTTTCATTTCGTTTCCTCCCCGTTTTATCCAAATAGTTTATTTGCTATTAGTAATCCGATGATTAAGCCGATAAGAGCGCCAAATATTTGCAACGTAAGTCGATCACTCATCGTATACTTCCTCCGCTCATTAATTTTTCGATTGCTTCTATTAACGGTGCATTGTCGGGCTGGTTGCGTTTAACCCACTGCCTGACTTCGTTAAAATTCCGTATAGTCGCTTGCTTTTCGAGCCTATCTTCGTCGTTTTTCCAATAGGCGGCGATTTCCCTGGCGATATGGAATACGTGATGGCGCGACCGGTCATTTAGTTCTATACTTTCGGCGAGTTGTACTTCGTGAACGATTGACTGCGCTTTGCCTTCGATTCTAGCGTCATATTTCATCGCGATTCCTCCTTCGATTTTAGAATCCGCCTAGTAAGCTCATAGCGATTAATCCAACTAACGCTAACGCCATTAAAAACATTCCGAAAGCTAGCATATATTCGTTAGACTTTATACATTCGATAGCTACATAAAGTACCGGTACTAATGCGCCTAGTAATGCAATCGCTCCGATAATATTTAGCATTTACTCCGCCTCCGTGACTTCGTAATAATAATCGTCAACTGCTACGCAAAACCCCGCTAGCCATGCCGTAGCTAGGTCCGTTGGATTCTTTACGCTTAGTACCGATGTCCATGCGGTGTATAGACCGCGGCGGATTGCGATTGCGGTGTTCATTTAAACTTTACGCCGTATTTTCTGAGTAAGTTCGTTAATTCATCGTATAGAGCATCCGATACTTCTACGTCTTCTGTCTCGATTTCCTTGACATCCAACGAACAGAAATAACGATTTAACTTTTCGAATAACTGCGCAGTAGTAAACGATCCTAGCACCACTTGTAATACGGCTAATTCTCGCAACTCCATTTCGACTTGTACTTTACGTCCCCAGTCGAACTTTACTTCTTCTACACCGATTTCTTTCATATCGTAATCCCTCCGATTTATATTTTATTAGCGAACAAACTTTACGGCTTCCACTCCGTTAATCTTCAGCAAAATCCCTTCTACCGTCTTCTCCGCGCTCGCCTCCGCCTTATCCTGCGCCCGCTTATCGTTAGCTATGTCCGCCTTGATTTCCGACTTGGCTTCGCTGTACAGGGCTTTCAGCCTCACCTCATCGACGTCCTTTCGCCATAGCCCGCTATCATTCGTAATTGTCATGTTGTCATACGGAAGTGCTAAAGCGATTAGCTTCGGCTGCGGTAACGTCACCTTTACGACATTGCCTACGGTGCTGATTTCGATGTCTTTCGTATTGACGCCAAGTTTGAACGTGCCGCGGACGTTAACCATCGCCTCTTGCTTTCCGTACCACTTGGCGTCTGAATAGCGCTCCGTCTTTTCCGCTTTGCCTGTTAGCGTGACGAGCTGCGCTGATTCCGTTAGTGCGTTGACGATAGTTTCTTCGTGAAGTACGATTGGTTGCGGCTCTGCTGGTGCGATGTGGCTGGCGTTGAAAACGATTGTGCTTCCGATTACGCCTCCGACAACGACTGCGAGTAGCGTGCGTTTCATTCGAAAGGCTTCCTTGATCGCCCGATTAAAAGAGCGCTGTAGTTATCGCCTACCCCGTAATGAATTTCGACTTCTAAAAACTGCGCTTGCATATCGTTAATCGCCTGTACGAGTTTCCTTTCGAAAGTGAACATGTCACCCTTAACGTGGTCTACCGATTTAATTTTTGCCATTCCTTTCGCCTCCTCTTCGTCATTTACAAAACGTATACTCAAACAAGAACTTCATAACGAAACCTAACGTCGTGCCTACGGTTAAGCCTGCGAGTGTGACTGCGATGTATTTCATGTTGTCGTCCTCCTCACCAGTTGAGATTATCCGCATGTTGAGCGAGTTTACCTCGGAAGTTAACGCTTAGTTTTACAACGTTGCAATATTCCTCACCTTCGAAGTGATCGATGTATGGCGCAAATCCGCTTTTGCTTTCGTCAGGTAAATCGCATTGTCCGACGTGACCTTCCATAATAACGGTACAACTATCGTGAATGCGCGTTAGAATCTTCTTTAAATCACCCTTCGTAAAGTTCTGGCTTTCCGCGATTACAACCGTTTTATCTTTCAAGTTGATACCGCGAGCGAACGTGTGCGACATCGGATAGACCCAAACGTGGCCCGCTTTAAGCGCTTCGACGTTCTCTTCGTTGTAGATTACCTTTTCGGGAACCTCTGCGATTTCTAATAACGCATCCTTCAACGGAGTTAGATACTCTTTCTCCTTCTCCGGTTGGTTGCCTGGACGGAATCCCATTCGCTTCTCCTCAACTGGTGCGAAGATATATACGAGTGGCTTTCCGATAATCTTAGCGCAAGCGACTGCGAGTGTAGTTTTTCCGCTACCTGATTTCGCATTGACTATCGTTAGTTGATTATCGAAAATAGAATCGACATAAGCGCGTTGTTCATTTGTTAGTTTCGGTTCAAATCCGAATAGTAAGTTATCCTTCGGTAATGGCATTGCGTTCGCCTCCATTCGATTGTATGTTCCGCCTTACACACGATAATATGCCGGTCACTATATAGCCCGCGCAGTCTAGCGAAAGTTTTCTACATCGTGTAAAATAAAATTAACGAAAGGAGTGTTTCGTATGGTAAATAAAAAGATCCGACGTCAAGGCAATTCGCACGCAATCTATTTACCGCTGGAATTCCTCAACGAGCTCGGCCTTTCCGCAGGCGACGACGCCGAAGTCAGCATCGACTCAGTAACGAAGGAAATAATTATACGCAACGCAAAAACGGCACCTCTTACGGAAGACAATCGATTTGATCGCCTCGTAAAAGATGCCGTTGAAAAGTATTTATCGAGCAGGGGCCTTTAATCGCCGCTGCTTCGTTTCATTTAGTTATTGCGCTACGTCAGTAGTCGTTGTATCAATCGCGTCTACTTCCGCCTGCGTCATCGGTTTTGCCGCTTCAGTGTTCGACTTCACTTCGTTAGTTTTAACGTCTAGGTCAGCCGCTTGATCGTTCGCTTTCGTAATTTCGCCTTCTAAGCCCTTCACTTGCTTATCGACTTCCTTCGCTTTGTTTACGCCCCAGCTAATATCGTCTTTCAATTTCGCATTCTCTTTCGCTAATGCGTCTTTTGCTGCGCTTAGTTCAGCGTTTTGATTCGTAAGAGCGTTTTTGTCATTCGAAAGTTGCTCGATTTGAGCCGAAAGCGTTTTAATGCTATCTTGCGCCACTGTTAGCGATTTGATTTTATCGTCTAGTTCCGCTTGCAACGCCGCCGATTGACCTTTCGACTGTTCAAGTTCGCCGTTTTTAGCGTTTAGTTGATTCTTTACGTCCTCTAATTGCGCTAGGTTAGCCGCGATGTCTTTCGATAGTTGATCAACGTTAGATTTTAGCGCAGTGTTGTCGCCGCTTAATTTAGTGATTTCGCCATTCTTACCGGAGATAATATCGTTTGCAGCCTTAATTTTTTCGTTAGCTGATTTCGTTACTGACGTAATCATTCCGACTAATTTATTTTCGTTAGCTTCATAGCTTACATGCTCGTCGCCTAATACTCCCATCGTTTGCATAGCGTTATTGATTGCGTCGCCACCCGTCCACGCTAATCCGCCGATTACTGCTGCTCCGCCCATAACACCAATAAAAATCTTTGAAGTAAAAAATGTTGAAATCCCCATTCTAACATCTCCCTTAATTTTAGTTGTTTAGTAACTTTTTTCCTTACGAGTAATATATTATTACATTGTAATTACTTTGTAAATACTTTTATGCAAAAAATTTAGCCCGACATTTCTGCCGGACCGTTTTCTTTCTTATAAATCGTCAAATCCGTTAGCATCTGACGCCTTCGTATATTGACGTGATTTCTGCTCGAAGAAGTCCGTCTTACCTAAGTCGACCTCCTGGTACGCAATGATCCAACGCATCGGATTCTCGTTATAGCCTTCGAACGGTTTATCGAATCCTAGCTGCTTACAGCGTTTGTTTGCCATAAACTTGATATACGCGTCTAGTTCCGCTTTACTTACGCCGTCGAATTTATCGCCAACAATATCGTTACCCCAAGCGATTTCTAACTCGGCAGCACGAACGAAAGTATCTCGAACAAACTCGGCTAATTCTGGCGTGTTGTGTTCCGGATTTTCGTCTAGTACGGCTTTAAATATCTTGATGAACAAATCAACGTGTAATTCCTCATCACGATTAATAAAATTTATCATTGTTGACGTCGAAACCATTTTCCGATTTCGTGCTAAGTTATAGAAGAAGGCGAATCCGCTATAGAAGAATAGTCCTTCGAGAATAACATCGTATACAATAGATTTTAAGAAATTAGCGACTGTTGGATTCTCCGCAAAATCTTTATAGCCGTCCGTTACGAACTCATTTCGTTCAAGTAGTAACGGTTCAGTACGCCAGTAATCAAACACTTCGTCTTGTTTCGCTTTATTGACAACGCTAGAAAGTACGTACGAATAAGAATGATTATGTACGACTTCTTGTTGCGCTAAGATAATCATTAAAGCGTTAATTGAAGAGTCGGTAATGTAGTCAGCCGCTTTCATTGCGTAGTCTGATTGGATAGAATCTAATAATGCTAACAGTCCGATAATCTTTAAGAATGATTCCTGCTCATCCTTTGTTAATTGCGGAAACTGTTTAATATCTTGACCCATATTTACTTCGAAAGGTACCCAGAAGTTCGCTAGCATTCGCTTATATTTAGGGAACGCGAACGGGAATCTTACGTCATCCCAATTCAGAATGTTCGAGGACTGTCCATTGACAATCCCCGTAGATCTATTCGGTGCGTTTACGTCTACTAATTTACGTTTTTCCATTTATATCAACCTCCGTTTATTATGAGTAGCAGTTTTCGCAAGCTTCTTCGCTTGTTTCTGACGTAGAGCGAACGTAGTAAGTCGTTTTTAATTTTTCTTTCCATGCCGTCATATGAATATCAAGCAAGTCTGACGCCTTCACATCGTTATATACGTAAATGTTAAACGACTGTGATTGGTCGATATGACGCTGACGAGCCGCATTCTGAGCGATGCTAGCTTTCGCATGTCTTACGTCGCGGAAGTACGAATAGAAATCTTTCGTTCCTGGCGACAAGTCAGGCGCAGTAACCGGAATCTTCGCGTTCTTTTTCTCGACTGAATATTCTAGTCGGAATACTGGGTCGCTTGCTGCCGTTGAACCTCCGATATCTGCAGTAGATCCGTTAGGTGCTGGCGACATTAAGTAGCCGTTGCGAATTCCGTTCTCCCACACTTCGTACGCAAGCTTTTGCCATTTTTCGCTTGTATATCCGCGTCGCTCGAAGTATTTGCCGGTCTGCCATTCGCTGCCTTCAAACGCTTTGTAAGCGCCTTTCTCTTTCGCTAAGTCTGCGCTCGCCTTAATCGTAAGATACGCAATCTCTTCGTATAACTCATCCGCTAACTTAACCGCATCGTCAGATAACCACGGGATCTTCTTCAGCGCTAAAAGGTGATGCCATCCGAATGCTCCAAGACCTACCGCGCGATACTTTTGATTCGTCATTTTCGCCTGTAATACTTCGAGCGTATTCAAGTCGATTGTGTTATCAAGCATACGAACTTGAATCGGAATTAACCGGTCTAATACGTCGTCCGTAACAGCACGCGCTAGATTGATTGATGATAGGTTACATACAACGAAATCACCGGCTTTCTTGCGAATAACGATTTCGTCACCTTCTACTTTCTCTTCTAGTGTCACCGTCGGACTTTGGTTTTGCGTAATTTCCGTGCAAAGGTTCGAGCAGTAAATCATTCCGACGTGTTTGTTTTGATTAGCACGGTTTACTGTATCGCGGTAGAACATGTACGGTGTGCCTGTTTCTAATTGTGAAATCATAATACGTTTGAAAATCTCAATCGCTGGAACCTTCGTTTTAGATAGTTCGTTAGATTGTACGCATTCTTCGTATTTAGTACGGAAGCTGCCCGCGCCTTCCTCTTCGTCGTAAAAGTCCTGCAGTTTATAGCCCATTACTTTCTCGACTTCGTGCGGATCAAACAAGAACCAATCGCCACGCTTTTCGACTTGTTCCATGAATAAATCCGGCAAGCAGACGCCTGTGAAAATATCGTGAGCACGTTGACGCTCGTCTCCGTTATTCAAACGTAAATCTAAAAACGCCTGAATGTCCTTATGCCATGCGTCAAGGTAAACGGCGATTGCTCCCGGTCTTTGACCCAACTGATCTACTGATACCGCCGTATTATTTAACTGCTTAATCCACGGAATGACGCCACTACTTACGCCTTTGAATCCCTTAATATCGGAACCTCTTGAGCGAATGTGTCCGGCATAAACGCCTATTCCGCCTCCGTCTTTAGATAAGCGAGCAACGTCGGTGTTGCTGTCGTAGATTCCACGCAAGCTATCGTCAATCGTATCGATAAAGCAACTCGATAATTGGCCGTATGTCTTGCCCGCATTAGACAACGTTGGCGTCGCTACCGTCATATACAAGCTAGACAGCGCCCAGTACGCTTCTTTTACGAGTTTAATTCGGTTCTGCTTCTCTTGCGACATTAACGTCATAGCGATAACTAAGAAGCGCTCCTGCGGAAGTTCGTATACGTTCTTTTTGTAGTCCGTCGCCAAATATCGGTCAGCTAACGTAAACAAGCCGAAATAAGTAAACAGTTTGTCACGCTCCGGATCAATAATCGCACCAAGCTCGTTAATTTCCTCTTTCGAATAACTTTCGAGCAGCATCGGATTATAAATGCCCTTGTCGGTCAACGTAACCAACAACGAATAGAAGTCACCGTATTTATTAACTGCATCGTATACGCGGTTCTTTGACGCCTTTTTGTAAAGTTGGCGATTCAGTACGTATGCTGCAACGTAAGTCCAGTCCGGCGTACGAGCGCTAACTTGCTCCAACGCGGATAAGATAAGTAGATTCGAAATTTGATCGGCGCTATATTCTAGTTTTGCGTCAATGCTGCGAATGACTTTTTCGCTGTAGCTTTCTACGTCTAACTTCGGATATCGGTGCGCAGCCGACTGGATAAACGCTAGCAGTCGGTGCTCATCGAAAGGTAATTTTCGCTGGCCATTATTTTTCGTAATTGTCGTCATTCAACATCGCCTCCGTTATTTTCTTCGTTTTTGATTAATTCATTAACATCCGATAAACCTTTAAGTATTTCTAGTCGCTTGCCTTTCGCTTCAACCACTTTCTTCTCAGCGTCGTATATGTCATATTCGTTTTCCTGTAGCGATTGTTCAATCAGATGTTTCATTCGATATAATTCACCTAATGTATGTTTCATTTCGAAATCAACTCCTCGTTAATTAAATACGCTAATCCTAAAGCAACCGCGTCCGATTCGTCATCACAAACAAACTCACCTTTGTAGCCGGTTATGCTACGTACTGACTGTTCGATTTCCTCTTTCGTTGCAACCCCTGAGCCAACTACAATAATCTTCATCCTAGACTGCGGAATACCTAAGTGAGTCTTTCTCTTTCCTCTATCAACCGTAACAAATTGCGAAAACTCTAGTCCGAGAAATTCTACGGCTCTTGCACACGCTGCCCATGCGCTGAGGACCGGGTAATTCTGTTTTGATGATTGACCGTGAAAGTCCTCGCGAGTTACAATGTCGATACCTTTTCCGATATGATCCGATATGAAAGAAACGGCCCACGCGTAGACTAATTCGTGCCGTATAGCGTGGCTTAGTTTCGTATTTGGTTTAACGTGACTGACTGCGATAATTTTCGGCTTACCGTCCTTAACTTCGATAATGGATGCGCCTGGACACGTTAAACTTGTGTCAAACGATAAAATCCTCATGCGCTTGCCTCTTCGCGTGTATCAACGATAAACTCATACGCATCTAAATACTTCTGCTTTTTCCAATCCGGTAAGCTCGACTTCATTGCCAGCGAAGCCTGCTTTTTAATTTCCGTAACTTCCTCGTCGCTAAGATCCAACGCACATGCCGTTTTGAAGTTGTTAAATCCGAATCGCTCGATATCCATTTTCGGTGCCTTGCCTGTTGACACCGCTTCAGTAATCGTAGCAAAGTTGTCGAGTACTTCTCGCTTCATCTCTTCGGTAATCTCTACACCAAACACTCGCACGTCAGGCGTTTTCTCGTATTCTTCCTTCGTCATATTCCACGCCTTCTTACTTGCGTTCACATATACGACTAAGTAATAATCGACGTCATACATTAACGAATAACACGTAATCTGCTTAACGTGGTCCTCTTTCGGTTCACGCATCGAATGTAGCGACGTTTGTGCTGCGGTAGTTTGTTTTGACTTTATCTCCAAGCCAACGCGAATGATCTCGCCGTCTTCATTTACGTAGTCGAGTACGCCATCACACGTACCTAACAAGCTGAATCGCTGACCGTTATGTTCAATGAATCGCTGCGTCTTAACGAAGTCTTCGAAGAATGGCTCGCCTGCTTCCGTTCGTGACATTCCGAAGCGTGGTCGTTCGCCTGTAAACTTTTCGTAATGACGTTCCGCTAGTAAGACCTCACGTTGTAGCCAGTCGCCCAGTGACGTTCCCTGCGCCGTCCATCGGCGTCGCCACGGCTTAACATCTTCGTCGTCCTTGCGGGCTTTCTTCGCTTTCATATATAACTCACGCGGACAGCTGTTGGCGCTACTTGGCGAGAAATATACGCTTTTGAAGTCGAGGCGCTGGTACTTGCGTTTGACATTCGCGTATAATTCGTGAAGCCAGGCGTCTAGCTTATCGTCATACGGCTCTCTATAAGAATGGAACGTATCTAAGAATTCGGTAAAGTCCTGCGCAATTTGATTAACGTTTGTCATTCGGTTTCCTCCGTCTCTTTATCTATCGATTTACTCTTCGTCTGCACTAAGATAACTTCCGCTGGCTTATGCAACGCCTCGCTATACGCAACAACTATCGCAGCGATTACTAACGACTGTACTAGCGTAAAATCTACGAAGTCAGTCATCGGAACTAATACGTAGTTGACTGCGGCGATGATTGCGAATTTTAGTATCGGGTTCATTTCGCTGTTCTCGCGTATTCTAGGCAATCTTCGAATGATTCTATTGCGGGCATTCCGCTTGATCTCGCCATTTC
>Ga0209463_1001538_pt1 | contig 13953 bp, 15 predicted proteins | sample AgamicMgSfrz_FD_187169 | JGI IMG/M metagenome (GOLD analysis project Ga0209463, IMG submission 187169) | Agave microbial communities from Guanajuato, Mexico - Mg.Sf.rz (SPAdes) (version 2) | ecosystem: Host-associated > Plants > Phyllosphere > Phylloplane/Leaf | place: Guanajuato, Mexico... | reverse complement strand
CGAAAGAAATTCCTTCTGGTCTTGTCGTTGCTGTACTTGGAGCACCTTATTTCTTATGGTTGATGAGGAAGAGTGGGAAGAAAGTTAATTAAAAAGGAGGCTTCGTTTTAGAAGCCTCCTTTTTATATACTAAATAAAGTGAAACTTTAATCAGTGGGGTTTTCTTCATCCCCACTGATTATTAACCCACACCAATCGGGCTTTTATGAGCAGTGGATCTCCCACCAAACTTCTTTGCTCCAACCGAATCTTGAAGTGGGAATTTTACTGCAGGTGAATAGCGGGATAAATTACTCTGATCTCACTAATTTCACAGATTTAGTCCCTCCCATAAACTCATGATGTACAGTTAATGTGTTCTCCTCAAGTTTCAAATCAACCTTCTGTTTTCTTTCTCCCATTAAAAATACAAGCTCTATGGAAATAATCCCTTGGTCCACACTTAATATTCGAAAGTCTCCTATAGTAGTCCCTTTCCCAAAAATATTATGTTCCATAAATTCTCCGCCTGTTTTCTCACTATTAATCGATTCTATTTCCAACCCAACTGGCCTGTCTGTACTTTCTGATGACATCCAAGACCCCTTTAACTTTCCAATATCAGCCTCTTTTTTCTTTTCATTTTTTAACTCTTCCTCTTTTTTCTTGACTTCTGCTTGTTGAGTTAGTAAGCCATCGAGTTGCTTATTCAGCTCTTGGGCCCGTTGATTTTCCGAAATAAATTGTTGATTTTGACCAGTATCGTTAAAAATTTTATTTACTATCCCTTTAGCCTCTTCATACTTTTTATCATTCTTTAACTTCTCTGCCTTTTCCAATTGACCTATATATTGACCTTTTAACTCTTTATGCTCTATAAGCAAATCTTTTTGTTCTTTCGCTTGATTTTGAAGGATTGCGGAACCATCTTTCATCTTTTCTACTTCTTGAAACAAACCTATTGCTTTTTCTATATTTCCACTCGATTTCTCTTTTATCGAACTTATCATCTTAGTAGTTTGGCCTTTTAATACCTTTGCTTCTTTATCATCCTTTTTCTCTTCTAATGCTAGCTCAAATGATGCTACTGCCGTGTCATATTCTTTACTCGCTAACGCCAATTTCCCTTGATCCATTGCTTTTTTATAGGCTTCATTGCTACATCCTACCATTAAAAATAAAATTATGATTCCTAAAATCAATCTTTTCATCATATCCCCCTAAATTAATATAATTCTATATACACTCAATAGTATCATAAAATTTATATATAAAATTTTAAATACCATCATTAAAACATAAAGGGAACTTGTCATTTCTTCTCGAACTTAATCTATGAACATAAGTAGAGGGGGATAACAATAATGTACCAAACAATTGAAGGCTTTTTACAATCATGGACATACGAAGCAGAGTCTACTCAGAAAATGCTTGATTCATTAACCGATGCATCTTTATCACAGGAAATTGCACCTGAACATTGGACTTTAGGAAGAGTTGCTTGGCATATCGTGACGGCAATTCCTGTGATACTATCTGGCACAGGGCTAAAGTTTGAAGGAGAAACGAAAGATTATCCTGTTCCAACTTCTGCAAAAACAATTGCAGATGAATACCGTAAAGTAAACGCGGCTTTTGTTGAAACACTTCAAAGTAAATGGACTGATAAAGACTTAGCTACTATTAATGACTTCTTTGGTCGCCCTATGCCGAATTCTATATTTTTAATGACACTCATTAATCATCAAAATCACCACCGCGGGCAAATGACGGTTTTAATGCGACAAGCCGGCTTAACAGTTCCTGGCGTATATGGTCCCGCAAAAGAAGAATGGGCTGCGGCTGGAATGGAAGCTCCTAAAATGTAACGACAAAAAAGACAAGATGTTTACATATCTTGTCTTTTTCTGTAACTTGTTTCATGTGAAACTTTATAATGCATCTTCACTCTCAATATTTTTAATCCCAAAATAAGCAATCACCATACCGATCGCTGCAAATGTGAATTGAAGAGGTAGAAAAGTCGCTATCGGAAATATTGGCTGGTTATTAATTGCGATTGACACAACAATAATAGATGAAACAATTGTAGTTGGCACTGAACGTTTACGCATTCCGAAATATAGCGGGATTAAACTTATTCCCGCAGTTGCAATGGCTAAAGGAACAAGATTTATTCCTTCTTGCACTAATTGATCTACTGTAAATGGATTAGGAAGAATTGAAAAATAGCTATCTATCCCAAAGAAAACTCCTACTATTAAAATGTTAGATACAATAACTGTTATAAATGTTAATGTCGCTGTAATGACCAACTTACTAATCATCATTTTTCTCCGATTAATAGGATAAGAAAACATAAGTATTATTGTTTTATTTTTATATTCACCAATTATTAACCTTGCGATTAACACACTACCAAAAACAATAAATGTTGCTCTTACTAATGTACTAGCCGTTAACAACATCATCTGCGGATCTCTTATTTCCGGATCACCTTCTACTTGAGCAACGATGCTCGTAAAGATCATTAATGCCAGTATAGTAATATTTGCAATAACTGCCCCTTTTACGTACCAGCCAAGCTTAAACTTTTTCAATTCTAGCTTCATAAGACGTAACATGATAGTCCTCCTTTCCCCTGAAACACCTTAACCCCCAAAACCACACTAGCAATTGTAATAAGTAAAATTGCAATTACTATTATCTTTTTCACCATTCATACCCCAGTTCGTTGTTGTTTTAAGCTTACTTCATGCCACATCAACCTTGTCGATTTTACGATAAGATAGATAACTAATGAAAATCCCTAATAAACAGAGCACAATTGGGATAGCTATAAAATCAAACATACTTACTTGACCGTTTCCAGCCCCAACGTTACCACTAATCAGCATACCAATTATTACTGCGGAAGTAATCGTTGTAGGTGTCGATTTCTTTCTCATTCCAAAAAATAAAGGAATTAAACTTATACCAGATATCATAAATGCACTTATAATAGTAGCTGGAACGATAGCTATTATTTCGCCTATCGTAGCAGGTGTTTCAATCAGTCCCATCATTGGACTCACAAAATAAACGAGCAAACTAATAATGAAAGTAGCGATAATCGTGCTCACAAAACAAAAACAAAAAACAATTGTTAATTTCGCCCTCATTAGCATTTTCCTTTGCAGCGGGTACATAAACGATAGTTGCATTGTTTTGTTCTTATACTCGTCTATTACTAACCGTGATAAAATGACCGAACTAAAAATAATGAATGTTATCCTAATAAAAGTGTTTATTAAAACCATTTGTTGCGTGAAGTCAAAGAAGAGCACGTCTCCCTCGGCTTTAATTCCCAACGCCATAAGGCTTACTGCAGCGAAAATTGCTATAATACAAATTGCTACCCCTTTAAAGTAACTAGATAATTTATGTTTCTTCCATTCGAGCTTCATTAATCTAAGCATACAAACCACTCCTCCATTCTTTATATAACTGTCTTTATGCTGCTAACATTCTAATTCCAGCAGTAACGAAGCTTAACATTCCTATCACTAGTAGAATTAACAACCATTTCCGCTCTGGTTTTCTATAATATAAAATTCCACTTATTAGCATTACGATAAATCCACTTACCAGGTTCAGCCACAGTCCATTAAGCATGAATACCTTCTCCATCCATTACATTTAAGAAATATTCTTCTAAGGAACTATGTTTCTTATTAATACTTTCAATTTCCACATCGTTCATAATAAGTGCTTTTGAAATGGCTTGCTGTGTCACCGCCACTTCATAAATCCGAATCATGTTTCCGCTCATTATTTTGTAATTTTTTATACCAAGTTTATCTTCTAAAATATAAGCTGCACGTTTCACATCAGGAACAGTAATTTCAATATACTCTGTTTGTTTTCCGTTAATACTCTTCATTGAAACTTCTTTTATTAGTTTTCCATTTTGAATCACACCAATTGTATCGGCCATTAGTTCCATCTCACCTAAAATATGACTAGAAACTAATAATGTAATGCCATATTCTTTGCAAAGCATTTTAAATAAGTCTCGTAACTCTTTAATACCAATTGGATCTAAACCGTTAATTGGTTCATCTAAAATGAGCAATTCTGGCTTTGTAACGATTGCCCTTGCAATACCGAGTCGTTGTTTCATTCCTAATGAAAAATCTTTTACTTTTTTATTATCTACCCCTTGTAGTTTCACTAAATGTAAAGCATGGTCAATTGCATTTTTATCGTAGTAGCCCATATATTCACAATGCAGGTCTAAGTTTTCTTTCGCCGTTAATTTATCATAAAAGATTGGGTATTCAATAATTGTCCCCATTCTTTTTAATACTTCATACGATGTATCTGTTAATTTCTCACCGAAAATTTCTATATCACCACTCGTCGGTTTTATTAAATTTGTAATCATTTTCATAATCGTTGTTTTACCAGCACCGTTTGGTCCTAAAAAACCATAAATTTCTCCTTTTTTCACATGCATGTTAACACCGGAAATAACTTCTTTCCCTTTAAACACTTTCGTTAACTGGTTTGTTTTTACTATATATGTCATGTTACTTTCCCCTTTCGCAATACTCTATATTTCTATAATAGACAACAGAAATCTCTTTTTTCTTACCCGTTCCTTACAAATTCCTTACGCTGAAAAAAAGCTTGTAGAATTTACTTCTCTACAAGCTAAAACAGCATCTTTTTTAATACAACTGTAAAAATTGTTTTTTCATAGGGCTTACTAGAAAGATGTATTTCTCCGTCCATCGCTTCCACAAGCCGTTTCGTAATCGTTAATCCTAGACCGCTTCCTTGGTACGATCTATTTCTTGAATCTTCAAGTGTGTACATTCGCTCAAACACTTTATCAATATGAGATTCATCAATTCCTTTTCCTTTATCCCATACGTCTATATACACACTCGTTTCATCATCTCTTAAAGTCATACCGAGTGTCTTTCCATCATCTCCATATGTAATTGCATTTGATATTAAATTATTCAATACTCTGCCTAATACTTCTACATTTCCAAGTGCGTATATATTTCTTTCTGGTATATCAATATGAACCTGAAAACCTTTCGTCGTCACTAAATCATAAAAAGATAAAATCTTCTCGCGGCAAACTTCATTCATATTTACTTTTGTCATTTCAATTGCTTTGTCACCAGATTCTAATTTTGCCAAATCAAAAAACTTATGAATTAGCTCCATCACTTCTAATGTTTTCGTATGCACTTTTTCAAGTAATATTTGTTGTTCTTCTTCACTTATCGTTTTATCCTTATTTAACATTTCTGTATATCCAAGAATAACTGTTAGTGGTGTTTTCAAGTCATGCGAAATATTTGAAAGCATTTTTCTCATCGAAATTTCTACTTTGGCATGATCTGCATTCGTTTTCTGTTTTGCATCTAATAATTGATTAATTGCCACTAATAATTTTTGCAATTCTAGATCATCTGTCATAACGAGTAACGTCTCGCCTGTTTTGTCATTTACAATACTTTCTAACTTTTCATATGTGTATCGTAAATTTTTACTACTATTTTTTCTCATTTTATATTGCATATAAATGACACATAACAATATAAAAATAATACCTATTAACAAATTGACCATATTACATCACTTCCAACTTATAGCCGATGCCCCATAACGTTTTAATATATTCTGGATTAGATGGATCACTTTCAATTTTCTCACGCAATCTTCTCATATGAACATTAATAACGTTATCATCACCGTAATACTCTTCATTCCAAACTAACGTATATATTTGCGCTTTTGTAAATACACGATTTTGATTTTTTACGAACAGTTTTAAAATCTCAAATTCTTTTAAAGTGAGCTTGAGAGGGTTCCCGTTTTTTTCTACAGTAAAATTAATTGGATCGATTGTTAAATCGCCAATCTGAATCATCTTTTCTGTTGTTTCTGTAGCCGAGTATTTCGTAGACCGCCGAATCCCTGCTTTTACACGTGCAGCCAATTCAATCATAGAAAATGGCTTACAAATGTAATCATCTGCTCCAAGTCCTAAGCCAACAGCTTTATCAACATCTGTATCTTTTGCCGACATCATTAAAATCGGAACAGCACTTTTTTCACGAATAATACGTACAACCTCTAATCCGTCTAACTTCGGCATCATTATATCAAGGATCACTAAATCAAAAGATGATTTAAAAAAGGTTTGCACCCCTGCTTCCCCGTCAGACGCCATCGTAACTTGAAAGCCTTCCTTTAATAAATATTTTTCCACCATCTCTTGAATTGAAATATCATCTTCAACTAATAAAATATGATGTGACATATGTCTATCCCCTTTTTTTACAAACATTAACATATCAATTGTATCGCAACGAATGAATGCTGGAAACAGTTATATGAATTTTCAAACCAACTTCCCTTCCTTCCTTAACAATGATATGATGAAATTCACTACGATTGTTCATAATTAACTTTATATAAAGGAGACTTATCATGTCAGAAAACAAAAAAGTAAGCTTAGCTGATTTAATGCGTGAACAACTTGCTAAGAAAAAGCAAGGAAATGGAAATGGTCAAAATGCAAAAAATCAAAACCAAGAAACGAAAAAATTACAAAACCAACAAACAAAGAAGACAAACAACCAACGTAGACGTACAGGTGTGTAAATGAACGGACAAAAACGTTCTAATATCGCACCCGGTCTTGAAGTTGATATTGTATTAAAACAAGATCAACGAACAGGCAAATTAACACGTGGCATTGTAAAAGATATTTTAACAAACTCCCCTTCCCATCCACATGGCATTAAAGTGCGATTGCAGGACGGGCAAGTCGGTAGAGTACAAAATATCGTTCAATAAGAAAAGGAGCTCAAGTAAACTCGAGCTCCTTTTTCTTTATTAACCTTTAATTTTCTCGATGAAAACTACTTTTAAATAGTCTCCTTCTTTAAATTGATCAATGGTACGGAAATCTTCTGGTAAAGAATGTTCTTCTAATATTTTATATTTGCCATTCATTTCTTTAAAGGCTGTATCGATAAAGCCTTTAAACTTTTTCATATCGAATGCACTACAATTTGTAGAAGCAACGATAATACCGTTATTTTCTGTAATAGCAATTGTTTCTTTCAATAAATTTTTATAATCTTTTGCTGCACTAAATGTATATTTTTTTGATCGGGCGAAGCTTGGAGGATCAAGTACGACCATATCAAATTTCATCTTTTTCTTAGCTGCATATTTGAAGTAAAGAAATACATCTTCTACAATAATATCTTGTGCTTCATAATCAACTTCATTGACACTAAACTGCTCAATCGTTTTACTTAAACTACGATTTGCAAGGTCAACACTCGTCGTTTTACTCGCTCCGCCAAGCGCTGCAAATACAGAGAAAGCACCTGTATAAGAGAACATATTTAACACTGTTCTTCCCTTTGCATATTTATCACGAATTTGTTTTCGAACGTTACGTTGATCTAAAAATACACCAACCATTGCCCCGTCATTTAAATAAACAGCGAAGTTCACACCGTTCTCTTTTACGATAAGCGGGAACTCACCGCGCTCTCCTGCTACGAAATCATCACCCTCAATATATTTCCCTTTCGTATCAAAACGCTTCTTCTCATAAATGCCTTTAAAGTTTGCTACTTTTTGCAGAGCTGCTATAATCTCATCTCTGAAAGTATAAATCCCTTCACTATACCAACTTACTACGTAGTAGCCGTCATAATAATCGATAATTAGTCCGCCAAGACCATCACCTTCACCGTTTAGGGCGCGGAATGCTGTCGTATCACTTGATTTATAAAATTGTTTTCGTTTATGTAAGGCAGATTTGATTTTACTTTCAAAGAAAGATTGATTAATTTGTTCACTCTCTTTTCTCGTTAAAATCCAGCCGTATCCTTTATTTTGTTTTCCATAATAACCTTTTCCGACAAAGTTGTTCTTCTCATCTACTACTTTGATGATTGTCCCTTCTTCACGGACATCATTTAGATTTTGAATTGCATCTTTTAAAATAAGCGGATATCCACTTTTAATTTCTTTTATAAATTTCGGTTTTATTTTTACAGTTACTTCTGATCGCATATAATAACTTCCTTTCCATTTGCATGCTTTCTCTATAGGAAGCATTTAAAAAACGAGCCTGAAAAAACAGCCTCGTTTCACTATACCATATTATTGCTTTGCTAGTACAACTCGCTCATTCTCGCACTTAACCGCCACATATTTACTACGTTTTGAAATGGAAATCTCACTGTCCAAAATAATAGAAAAAAATTATATATTTCACATTTACCATTGACAATGATAATGATTTTCATTATCATTTAATGTATATGAGTTCTTGAAAATATAGCTACATTTATAGGAGGAATAAACATGATTATTGTTACAAATACAGCTAAAATTACAAAGGGAAATGGACATAAATTAATTGAGCGTTTTAATAAAGTAGGTAAAGTTGAAACGATGCCAGGCTTTTTAGGTCTAGAAGTTCTTTTAACGCAAAATACAGTTGATTATGATGAGGTAACAATTAGCACTCGATGGAATGCAAAAGAAGATTTCCAAGGTTGGACAAAGAGCGCCGCATTTAAAGATGCTCACTCACATCAAGGTGGAATGCCAGAATATATTCTTGATAATAAAATTGCTTACTATGATGTAAAAGTTGTACGTATGCCAATGGCTGCAGCACAGTAAAAACAGTTCTTTTTTAAAGTATAGAATATGAGAAGCGTTATCTATCACTTCTCATATTCTATACTTTTTTCTTTAATTTCTTTTTACTAACTTTGCGTGTATAACTAGCCTTCCAGCCTCTGGATCAAGCGCATAGTCACAAGTAGAAAGTGTTACGATTTCATCATTAGCCGTCAATTCCGTATCCGTTTTGTACAGTGATTTTTCTTGAACTTCCTTTAAGAACGATGTATATACTGCATCATTTTCAAAATCCGTTTCAATGTAATAAAAGTCCGTTGTTGTCGTATATACTGAAAAAACTTCAACGTCGTATCCTTCAAATAATGTATCGTAATATAATTTACGATGGGACATGAAAAAGTCTTCATCCAACATTTTTTTTAAACTACCAAACATAGAACCGTCTTTCATACGATGGCCATATAAAATCGTATTTCGATTTTGAGATTTCACATCATTACGATGGTCCATAAAAATGCTTCCCGCTCTCATATCTTCACCTTTATAATTACGAAATAAATAGTAATCATTATCTTTTGCTTGAACGATTGGATAATTAATTTGTGTATCATCCATCGTAATCCATCCGACTATCTCTGGATTAATTTTCTGGAGATCCTGAAACTGTTTACGTACCTCTCCGTCTTCCGATTTTTCTTCCATTGGACTTCTTTTATAAATATGTTGTGCCTCAGCCATTACTTTACGATTTTCATAATAATCCATGAAAATCCCACCCAACTCATACATTGAATAGAAAAAGATTCCTAAAAACGCAATTGTAAGTATGCGTTGAAAAAAAGAATTCTTTTTCCGTCCGTTCTTGCTATTCAAATTATCACCTCAAAACGGATTATACTCAGCCTTTAGATTCCCATAGGTACCATATACAATCCAGTATCTTCATCCTGTTTTACAATGACATCTACACCATATATTGCTTTAACCATCTCTTCTGTTATTACATCATTAGGATTACCTTTCGTAATGATCTCTCCATCTTTCATAACGATAATATGGTCGCTATAACGAATGGCTTGATTAATATCATGTAATACCATTACAATCGTTAATCCATACACTTCATTTAACTCTTTCACTAATTCTAATATTTCTAGCTGATAGTAAATATCTAAATAGGTTGTCGGTTCATCTAAGAAAAGCATTGGTGTATTTTGAGCTAATGTCATTGCGATCCAAACTCGCTGCCTCTCTCCACCGGATAAAGCATAGATTGGCTTATCACGCTTACTTTGTAAATTCGTACATACTAGTGCACGCTCTATCGCTTCTCTATCTTCATCTGTTTGCGGAGAGAAAATATTTTTATATGGCATACGCCCAAAGCTTATTAGCTTTTCCACTGTAATATCTGCTGGAGCCTCATTTTGTTGGTGGACAACTGCTAGCTTTCTAGCAAACTCTTTCGGTTTATATTCACTAATCGCTTTCCCATCAAGTATTACTTCTCCACTGCTAGGAACGTGATTTCTAGACATGACACTAAGTAATGTTGATTTCCCGCATCCATTCGGGCCAATGATTGTTGTAATTTTCCCAATTTCTATTTCACTACTAACAGACTTTAAACGATTTGTTACGTTATCATATGAAAAGGTTACATTTTTAATTTCCATGAACTTTATCACTCTTTCTAAGCAAGAATATTAAGAATGGACCACCAATAACCGCCATAATTGTTGCTGCTGGAATTTCATTAGGTGGCACAATTAACCTTCCAATCGTATCCGCCGTCAAAATTAATAACGCCCCTGCAAGAGCAGAAAATGGAATTAATACTTTATGGTCTGAACCGACCAATTGTCTTGAAATATGCGGAACTAGTAATCCTACAAAAGCAATAACACCTGCAATCGCTGTTGATACTGCCGCTAAGAGTACTGCAATGGCAGAAATAATAAGACGAACTCTCGTCACGTGCAAGCCTAAGTTTTTCGCAGTCTTATCTTGTAGCGATAATAAGTTACACCAAGCTCCTACGAACAGAGCAAGAATAAGACCAATCGTTCCATAAGTCACCATTATTTCTACATCGCCCCACGTCTTCATTGTTATGTTAGAAGTCGTCGTTTGCTTAATACTTTTAATAAAATACCCACAAATCGTAACGAATGATTCATTTAATCCAGTAAACATCGCATTAATGGCAATACCAATTAAAATAATGCGAAGTGGGCTTAACCCTGACTTCCATGAAAACGAATAAACGAGATAACACGCAAGCGCACCACCTAAAAAGGCGAATACGGGGGTCCAGAAAAAGAATTGCGGGAACAAAGTAATAATAACGAGTGTCATAAAACTTGCTCCTGAAGATATACCGATTACCCCAGCATCAGCGAGTGGATTCTTCATAACAGCTTGAAAAAGCACCCCTGAAACAGCAAGAGCCGCTCCAGTGAACAGCGCAATAATAATACGAGGGAAACGTAAATCTTTAATGACTTCAACATCTTCATTTCCACCTATAAATATCCCTTGTACAAGTTCAACAATACCTACTTCTAAACTCCCTTTCATCGCTGACAATGATGTCATAACAATGAGCAATGCAGTAACAATGAGGAAACTCCAAGTTTTTTTATTCATTCTACTCTTCCTTTATATTAAAATGCATCACGGATACATCATTTTTTTCAATTCATCTAAAGCTTCAATTGCTGCTAAATTGCCTGTCGTTCCAAATAAACGCTCTTCTAAATCATAAACACGGTTATTTTTAACCGCAGCAAAGTGTTTCCAAATATCATTTGTTTTAAATTCTTTATCAAACATTTTTACAACCTCATCAGGCATACCATGAGCTGCTCGTAAAATAATATCTGGATCAGCTTTCTTTAAATACTCTGTATTAGAAGCTAAATATTCTACTTGTTCACCTTGCACAATATTTTTACCACCTAATTGTTTTACTAAATCTCCAATATAAGAATGCTCTGTTGCTACTAAATAACTTCCCGGCACACCTAATAAAATAAGCACTGTCGGTTCTTTCTTTCCTTTTACTTCCTTTTGAATGCTAGCAACCTTTTTATCTAACTTAGTTACTACTGCTTCAGCCTGTTTTTCACGTCCATATTTCTTACCTAAATCGCTAATAGAACTTTGCATATTTTTTAAACTCGTTAAATCTAAAAAGTTTGCTTTCATACCCACACCATCAAAAACTGGCTTTAATTCGTATTCAAGTGTTGTCACAGATAACACTTCTGAAGGCTTTAATGACTTTACCTTTTCCATATCTGGACTCATTGGATTCCCAACTTCAGGTAAACCTTTATATCGCTTCGGTAAAGTTTTAGAACTTGTTGGAACGCCGACTAAATCTACTTCTAACGCATCCATAATTTCAGTAACAGCCACTGTTGTTGCAACGACGCGCTCTTTACTTTCACTCTTTACCTGCTTTGCTGATTCTTTTTTTGGTGATGAGCACCCGGCTATACTCATTAACAAAATGATAGCCATTAGTACACTTGCAATTTTCTTCACTCTCAATCACCACTCCTTTCCATACAATATGAAACAAGTCTTGATGCACGCGAACATGCATCAAGACTCCAAAAATTACAATCTACCTGCTCTATATTTACGAACTAGTAAAGCAAGTGAACCTAGCAGTAACACCATGTATAAACCAAGTTGTGCTGTATCTGCAGTTTTTGAGTTTTTCTCTTTTTTCGAATCATTTTTTGTATCTTCTTTTTTCTTGTGACCATCTGCATTTCGATTAAAATCAGGAGTACCTACTGTTTTTACATTATCTACTTTCGGTGTAGTCACTGGATTTTTCGGTTCATTTTTCGGTTCCTCTTTAATAGTTCCTAACGCGCCGATATTATTTGTATCAAATTGAATTTGTACATCGTAGAAATGATGGTAGTTCATCTCATCGATGTCTACCTTTACTTTTGCGTTTAATTTTTTAAATAGATCTTCTACTTCAAACTGTACTACTCGCGTATTTGCATTTTTATCTTCGCTTACTACTTTCGCATCAGCGAATAGTTCCTTGTTTTCCGTTTGGAATTTCGTAATCCACGCACTATTTTTCAGCGTCATCTCAATGTATTTTTTACCATCTTTTACGATTAATTTCGCTGGATTTACAACATAGTCATGCATCTTTGAAATTTCATCTGTTTTATCTTTTAATACTTTAAATGTAATATCATATTGGCCATCTACTAAATTTTTCGGATCAACTATTACTCTCGGGTTATTATTTCCACCTTGGTTGTTGTTTCCGCCTTGGTTGTTGTTTCCACCTTGGTTGTCGTTTCCACCTTGGTTGTCGTTTCCGCCTTGGTTGTCGTTTCCGCCTTGGTTGTCGTTTCCACCTTGGTTCCCTAAAGCTTTAATACTGTCTTGATCAAATACAAATTGAACATCGTAGAAATGGTGATAATTCATTGAATCAATATCTACTTTTACTTTTGCATTTAATTTTTTAGACAAATCGTTTACTTCTACTTCTACTACTCTTGTATTTTGTTCTTTATTTTCACTTAACACTTTTGCATTAACGAAAGAACCATTCTTCTCAAATTCAAATTTCGTAATCCATGTACTATTTGTTAATGTAAACGATACGTATTTCTTACCATCTTTTACTTTTAATACACCTGGGCTTTTTGTGTATGTGTTCATCATTGAGATTTCATCTGTTTGATCTTTTAACACTTTAAAGCCAATGCTGTATTCACCATCTTTAAGAGCTTTTGGATCAATTGTTGTGTTATTATCTTGGTTATTGTTTCCACCTTGATTGTCGTTTCCACCTTGGTTGTTATTTCCGCCTTGGTTGTTGTTTCCGCCTTGGTTGTTATTTCCGCCTTGGTTGTTATTTCCGCCTTGATTGTCGTTTCCACCTTGGTTGTTGTTTCCGCCTTGGTTATCTAACGGCTTAATGCTACCTTTATCAAATGCAAATTGAATATCGTAAAAATGGTGATAATTCATTGAATCGATATCTACTTTTACTTTTGCATTTAACTTTTTCGATAAATCTGGCACTTCTACTTCCACTACGCGTGTATCAGCTTTTTTATCTTCACTTATTACATTTGCATCAACAAACGAACCATTTTTCTCAAATTCAAATTTTGTAATCCAAGAACTGTTCGTTAACGTAAATGATACATACTTCTTACCATCTTTTACTTTTAGCACACCTGGACTTTTTGTATATGTGTTCATCATTGAAATTTCGTCTGTTTGATCTTTTAA
>Ga0209463_1001535_pt1 | contig 13972 bp, 11 predicted proteins | sample AgamicMgSfrz_FD_187169 | JGI IMG/M metagenome (GOLD analysis project Ga0209463, IMG submission 187169) | Agave microbial communities from Guanajuato, Mexico - Mg.Sf.rz (SPAdes) (version 2) | ecosystem: Host-associated > Plants > Phyllosphere > Phylloplane/Leaf | place: Guanajuato, Mexico... | reverse complement strand
CCCTTCAGTGATCCCGAAGGCTTGATCTGCTGGTACAATGATGTTCGCGTCGATATCGCCAAGTGCGTTATAGCGGAATCGTACACCAAAGTTATCGGACAACCAGTCCGTGCTGGTTACATTTTGCATGGCTTCAGAGTTACGCTCATCAGTGCTCATGCCTTTAGTCGGATCTTCCAAAGCTCCCCGGCGATAGCCGTTAATGACTTCAGAGCCATCCCAGCGGTTTTTGTTACGGTCGGCATTATAGTGATCTCCGACGAAGAAGATACTGCCGCCTGATTCAACATATTGCTTCAGCGCAGCCTGTTCTGATGTTTTGAAAGGAATTTGGGGTTCAGCAATAACAAATACGTTATACTCCTTGAGATCATCATAGGTAAATGGGGTTGTTTTTCGAAGTTCCTTCACGTAGTACCCGTCATTTGCAAGTGCATTACCGAAGTCCGAGAATCCACCATCAATAACCCAGTCTGCAGCTCCAGCCGTCTGACCATGCGAGTTGTCGAACAATACCTTTTTACCGGCATTTTCGTTCACAACCTTCGCCTGGATGAACGGTGCTGGATCCGTTGGTCCCTCTGCGTGAACAGCAGCGTTCCCATTCCATAATCCGACCTGAAGCGGTAAAGCCATGGACAATGCAAGGAGTGATTTTAACCACACTCCACGCATGCGTGTCATTTTACCCAACCAAATCCCTCCCAAATATTAGATAATTCATAAGTTCGTCCATATTTTATCACACCAAAATCTCACATAGTCATAACAATTTGTAAAAAATTCCTCGGGTTTTGTAAAATTGAGTCAGTAGTCATACATCAAAACGAGCATATACGATTAAAGCTTACATCCCCTGTTTATTTTTGCTCTTGCATAATCTGAAAAAGCCATCTCTTAGGAGATGACTTTGGCACGTATGCGATTCACGGCATGGAACACCGAGGATTTGATCATGCCTTCACTGCGATTGACGAGCTGGGCGGTTTCCCTGATGCTGTAACCTTGAATGACACGAAGCTCCAGGATTTTGCGATGCTCTGCATTGGTGACAACGGAGAAGAGGTCGTTGACACTCTCGTTGATCTCCAGTTCGGATATGTCGCAGTGGTAGTGGAGGAGACGAAGTCGATTCTGGAGATAACAGCGATCGGAAGAACGATTCGTAAACGGAACGGTTGCTCATACTTATTTTTGAAATGAGTCTCAATAAAACACTGAATATTGATCGTTTTGAACGGATATTTGCCTATGTCATAGCGGAAAGGATGTCTATAATAGTACCCGTTGGGCGGGAACACCTGCTCAGAAGTGAATGAGGTATGGAAGGGGGACAGTGCTCTGGTAATCGGTTGAGTGGTGGATCAACTTCATTTTTGTAAGCGTAATCATTATGTGGTGGCTGTTCAAAATAAGATAAGCATCACCTATTCTGTCTCAAGGAGAGTGAAGGTTGATGAATACCAAAACAACAGTAAAGGTACATAAGGAGTCGTTTCCCCGTGTACAGACCAATCGCAGGAAGGCGCGTATGCCGCTTGCGGCTAAGGTGTTATCCTCGGCGCTCAGCGTAGCGCTGCTAATTGCAGGAACTGCGGGGACGAGCGGAGCAGTGGCTTCGAATAGCAGCAGCGCAGCAGAGGCCAACCTGCAATCACACAAGGGGGGCGGTTCGTTGAAAGAGATTCAGCTCGAATATCTGGATCGGGGGCTGGTAGCAGCGTCAACGTCTGAAGGTGTTTTTCTAAGCTGGCGGTTACTTGGGGATGAGGCAACGGGGTACAGCGACAAAGGGCTGACAGGCACGAACTTCAACGTATACCGCGACGGCAAGAAGATTGCCACCGTTACGGACAGTACAAACTATATTGATCCCGCAGGAAAATCGTCCTCCCGCTATGAAGTGGCGGCTGTAAACAGCAAGGGAAAGGAAAGCAAGCGCAGCAGCTCGGTCAAGCCGTGGGCCAATGGCTATATGGATATTCCACTGCAAAAACCGGCTGATGGGGTTACGCCTGCTGGTGAAGCCTATACGTATTCCGCAAATGACATGAGTGTAGGTGATGTGGACGGAGACGGCCAATATGAGTTTTTCGTCAAATGGGACCCTTCCAACGCCAAGGACGTATCTCAAAAAGGTTATACCGGTAAAACGTACGTCGATTGCTACACCCTGGATGGCCAATTATTGTACCGCATTGACCTCGGGGTCAACATACGCGCAGGTGCTCACTATACACAGATGCTGGTTTATGATTTTGACGGAGATGGCAAGGCAGAATTGATGTTCAAGACTGCTCCGGGAACCAAGATCATTAAATATAACAAAAAAGGAAAAGTGACGTCCGAGAAATATATAACGCTGCCAAAAGAAGATCGCAAAGCAGGGTACTCCAACGAAGATGACTATCGTTTAAGTGCTGACGGTTACTATGATCATGTGGTCGACATGTTCAAGAACTGGCACAAACACGAGGAGGTTGTGAAGGGGAACTGGCCTGCTACGTTGGAGGAGGCTTTTGGCATAGAGAAGAAGTATGCCTATCCGTTGTCCCAGCAGGATGCCGAGAGCCTGGCTGATTACTTCATCGATGTCTATGCACCAAGCCGCAGTGATAAGAATGAGCTGCGCAAGTTCGAAGGCTTTATCGTCGATGGACCTGAGTATGTGACCGTGTTTGAAGGGAATTCCGGCAAAGAACTCGAGACCGTTCCTTATGAACCGGAGCGTCATGATGATGGTCTGATGTGGGGCGATTATGCCATGGCGCGCATCGAGCCGGGTAACCGGGTAGACCGTTTCCTGGCAGGGGTGGCGTATCTGGATGGGAAGAAGCCGTCTGCTATCTTTGCACGCGGATACTATACACGCTCGACGATGGTTGCTTATAACTGGGATGGCAAAAAGCTCAAACGCGAATGGAAAGTGGACAGCGGCTGGACACCGATGAAAAATCCGTTTAACGACGGACCGCATGGCGTAGATGGTACAGATCCAGAGTACGGTTCCATTACAACCCAGGGTGCTCACTATTTTAGTGTGGCTGATGTTGATGGAGACGGTAAACAGGAGATTGTTTACGGTTCTGCCACGATTGATCATGACGGCAGTGTGCTGTACAGCTCAACAGACCTGATGCCTGCGGAGAGTGCAGCACCGGGAACGGTTGCCCGTCTGGGTCATGGGGATGCACTGCATGTGGCAGATATTGATCCGGATCGTCCGGGACTTGAAATTTTCATGGTGCATGAAGGCGGTTCGTGGGCTCCATACGGATATTCCTTGCGGGATGCCAAGACCGGAGAAGTGATCTATGGCGGGTACACAGGCAAAGATACCGGGCGTGGCATGGTAGGGGATGTAGACCCGACTCGCCGAGGCTTGGAGACATGGGCCGTGGGATTGTGGACAGCCAGTGGTGAGAAAATAAGTGATAAAATGCCTGGCACAAATATGAATATTCGTTGGGGAGCAGACATGACCACTCAAATTGTGGACGGCGCCATTGATGTCACGCCAACCATCAAGGATTGGAATCGTGGCACACTGCTGACCGCCACAGGCACATTAACCAATAATCACACCAAAGGCACTCCTTCTCTTGTGGCCGATATCTTCGGGGATTGGCGGGAAGAGATGCTGGTGAGAACCGAGGACAGCTCAGCCATCCGCATCTATCTGAGTACCGAGAAGACAGACCGGAAGCTGTACACACTGATGCATGACGCCATGTACCGCGTGGGCATTGCCGGACAGAACAGCGGTTACAACCAGCCTTCCTATCCGTCCTTCTACATGGCATCGGATATCGACTGGTCGAAGGTAACGCTGCCCAAGTTCACCACGCCCCAATCGGGTAAGGGTGGAAAGTGATTAGAACAGATTAATGTAACAAGGCTTATAATACAAAAAATAGCTCTGGAATATCCCGATGTGTCTCGGCACATGAAGGGTTCCGGAGCTTTTTTTAATAAAAATAAGCAAGGAACTTGATCGAAAACTCATCTAATGGAGAAGGCACGATATCACATCTATTATCCTTATCTTAATCAGTCAGATGCCTAGTGGACGCGAATGCTTCGATCCTGCAGGCTCCCTTATCATAGATTAGTTTGGTTATGGAACACTCAGGAATCAGACGGTTCTGCACGGATTTAAAATCAGGATGCCAGACATTCAGTTCATGTTCGGTAAAGGTATGAACAAGGAAATCGGTAATAAGTCCACCATGTGTAACCACAATGATGTCACGGTTTGTCGGCTCTTCATTGTGCAATTCGGCCAGTAGGGAGGCCAGGCGCTCACCAGCCTTTTTGGCCGAATCACCCACGGGTGGGATGTATTCCGGATCAGACGTACATTGGTCCCACATCGCGATAAATTGCTCAAAGGTTTGATCCGGGCAATCGCCCCAATTGGCACGCTCTCGCAAGCGGGGATCTTCGGTTACAGGACAACGCGTATGGCGGGTAATGGCGTCGGCGGTTTCTTTTGCTCTTTGAAGGGGGCTGGTAACGATTTTGGCCATGGGGAAGGCAGCTTTGGCGAAATGCAGTGCTGTTGACTCGGCTTGTATTGCACCTTCAGCAGTAAGGGAGACATCACCGATGCGTTTTTCTTTTAAACCATGTCTCACGAGATGGAAGATGGTACTCATAATACTAAACCTCCTTATAGGATAGAGAATAGACACAATATACGATTAGACATTAAACTAATTATATATTTGTCTAATTAAAATATTCAAGGTTAATTGAAGCAATAGAGTTTATAATCACCTTGCGGAATTGCTACAATGGAGAAAAGTGAGGATCGCTGCATCAATGGAGGTACGACAGATGAGCACGAAACGTTTTACGGGAAGCCTGTTTCAGGAGGAGTTGCGAACGGAGGACTGCGGGCCGCGATTCTACGCGTACTATTATAAGCAATGGGACAATTACAGCATGGCCTATCACAATCATGATTCGACGGAAATCATGTATATCATTTCGGGGAAGTGCAGGGTGGATGTGCTGATGCCAGATGGGGGCTCGGAGCAGGCAGTGTTGAAAAAGGGACAATTCATTCTGCTGGATGCAAGTGTACCGCACCGTTTGCTGGTCGAGGATAGCGTTCCTTGCCGGATGTTAAATGTGGAGTTTGGCTTTGCTGGCTCGTCTCCTGGACAACCTTCCATCCGGCAGCTCGCACAGGAAGAGGAGGAGGTCGATACCTTCTTAACGCATGCTGCGCCTTATATGGTACTGCCTGACCCGGAAGAGGTATACCATATTATGAAAAGTCTCGTACTGGAGCTGGATCAGCGTGGCCTTATGGATCAGGGCGGGCCTGTCATACCAATGCGAATCATACCTTCTGACGAACGATCACATCATCGCGAAGCCAGGAATCTGAAGTCACCGGAACAGGGAACGCTGGTGCGTACTCTGTTTATCCAGCTGCTGGTCCGGGTTGCGCGGCTGCGTGGAGAGATGAGCCGAAGTGCGCCGGACCAGACGGAGCTGTATGTTAAACGAACGATTGAATTCATGCATCACAATATGGATCGCGGCATTCAGATGAAGGATATCGCGGCAGCCGTCAATTTGCATCCCGGATATTTGCATCGCATTTTTCGTCAACACACCCAGCGGACACCTACGGACTATCTTACCATGCTGCGAATGGAGAAGGCCAAGATGCTGCTGCAGCAGACCAATATCCCGATCTCGGAAATTTCGGAGTACGTGGGTGTGGGCAGTCGTCAGTATTTCCACATGTTATTCAAGAAATATACAAGCCGGACTCCGGTTGAGTATCGTTCCATGATGGAGAGACATGTCAGCCAGTACCCGCCAGAGGAATGAGCAGATTAGGTTATCTTTTGGCAGCATGAGAGGTGCTGAATCGGATGATAGAAGTTAGGATTTTTGACAACCAAATCTGGAACAGGTCATGATTTTGATAACGCTTCCCAACTCCCTGTTGCTACAATGATTCCATGAAGTGAGGTTATTAACCGAAACGAATCATTTCGGATTATGGGGGGACATGCGAATGTCGTTTAAAGTGGCATTTATCGGGGCAGGAAGTATCGGTTTTACAAGGGGGTTGCTGCGGGATTTATTGACGGTACCGGAGTTTAACAACATAGAGATTGCGTTCTGCGATATTAATCAGCACAATCTGGACATGGTGACAGAGCTATGCCAGCGGGATATTCGCGAGAACGGACTGGATATTCAGATTCAGCCTACCACAGACCGTAAAGAAGCGCTCAAGGACGCGAAGTATGTACTGTGTACGATTCGTGTCGGAGGGCTGGAGGCATTCGCAACCGATGTGGACATTCCTCTAAAATATGGGGTGGATCAATGTGTCGGCGATACGCTGTGTGCAGGGGGCATTATGTACGGCCAGCGCGGAATTGCCGAGATGCTGGACATCTGCAAAGATATTCGTGAACAGAGTGCACCGGACGTGCTGCTCCTGAATTACTCCAACCCGATGGCCATGCTAACGTGGGCTTGCAATAAGTATGGGGGTGTACGTACCATCGGATTGTGTCACGGCGTGCAGCATGGACATCACCAGATTGCGGAAGCTTTTGGATTGAAAAAGAGCGAAGTGGATATCATCTGTGCAGGCATCAACCATCAGACATGGTATATTCAGGCTTCTCATAAGGGGAAAGATCTCACAGGGGATCTGCTCGAAGCATTCGAGGAACATCCCGAGTACAGTCGTACCGAGAAAGTACGGATCGATATGCTGCGCCGCTTCGGTTACTACAGCACGGAATCGAACGGTCACCTGAGTGAATACGTGCCTTGGTACCGGAAACGTCCGGAAGAGATCAAGGACTGGATTGACTTGGGTAATTGGATTAACGGCGAGACGGGTGGCTATTTGCGGGTATGTACGGAAGGAAGAAACTGGTTTGAGACCGATTTTCCAAACTGGATGAAGGACGAACCGATGAGATTCATTCCGGAAAAACGGGGCGAGGAGCACGGTTCCTACATTATAGAAGGGCTTGAGACAGGACGCGTCTATCGCGGGCATTTTAATACCGTTAATAAAGGCGTGATCTCCAACCTGCCGGATGATGCAATTATTGAAGCACCGGGATATGTGGATCGCAACGGCATCTCGATGCCGCATGTCGGAGATCTGCCGCTTGGTCCGGCTGCGGTATGTAATGTGAGCATTTCGGTGCAACGGCTTGCGGTTGAAGCGGCTGTAAACGGAGACGACAAGCTGCTTCGTCAAGCATTCATGATGGACCCGCTTGTAGGCGCCGTATGTAATCCAAAAGAGATTTGGCAAATGGTTGATGAAATGCTGGTGGCTCAGGCACAATGGCTGCCGCAATATGGTGAAGCGATTGCAGCTGCAGAAGCAAGACTTGCTGCCGGTAATCTTATTCCCACGAAGGAATATGAAGGTGCAGCACGTCTCAAGGTGAAAACGGTCGAAGAGATGCAGCAGGATCGTGATGCAGCGAACAAAAATGCAGGTGAGTCCGATAAGGGGAAAGACCGCGAGAAAGTGCAGCAATAGTTATAAGCTTAATCTGGTCAGAAGATAAGTTGAACGTGAACCATGACAAGGCCCACTCCAATGTGTTGGAGGAGCCTTGTTTTTTTATTTTTTCTCCACGAGATGAACGGCAAAAGCAAAAGCCAGCAAAAGTGAAAGAGGTATTTTCACAAATTGTTGACAATTGAGCTGCATGAAAACTTAGGAAATAGGCAAGACACTCGACTCTTCTCCCATGCTATGTTATTATAAGTCTCTGATAACGTGGTAACGAACTAAAGCGTTTGGGTTTTGGTTACAGACATGGAGGGGTTCAAGAGATGAGAAAAAAAGCGATATTATTATTATTTATCAGCATATGCATGATCGTTGTGGCAGGTTGTTCCAGCTCGGGAAGCAAGGATGACAACTCCATAATTGTGGGGATTGATGACAAGTTCGCTCCAATGGGGTTCCGGGATGAACAAAATGAAATTGTAGGCTTCGATATTGATTACGCCAGAGCTGCAGCGGAGAAAATGGGTAAAGAAGTTACATTTCAGCCGATCGACTGGTCTTCCAAAGAATCAGAGCTGAACAGCGGCCGGATTGACATGATCTGGAACGGGTATACGATTACGGATGAACGCAAGGAGAAGGTGCTGTTCACGAAGCCGTATCTGGAAAACAGTCAGGTTGCAATTACATTGGCCGATTCTCCAATTACGAAGCTGGATGAGTTGGACGGCAAAAATGTGGGATTGCAGGCACTGTCTTCAGCAGCAGATGCACTTGCAGCCAGTCCCCTGAAGGACAAAGTGAATGCTTCCGAATTCAAAGATAACGTGCTTGCACTGACGGACCTGAAGACGAAACGTCTGGATGCGGTTATCATCGATGAAGTGGTGGCAAGATATTACATGTCGAAGGAAGAGGGAACCTTCAAATTGCTGGATGAATCCCTTGCGCCGGAGCAGTATGGCATTGGGATCAAAAAAGGCAACGAAGAGCTGCTCGGTCAGCTGCAAAAAGCGCTGGATGAGCTGAATGCAGACGGAACGGCTGCCGAGATCTCAACCAAGTGGTTGGGTGAAGACAAGGTGTTGAAATAGACAGGTTAGCGCCTGACATACGAACGGAAACAAATATGACCCCGTATTCCTCTTGGAGCATCGACTCCAAAGGAGTGCGGGGTTAACAGATTAGAGGAGACAAAAATCATGAGTTGGGATTATATATCTACTATTTTGAAACCTATGCTAGAGGGAGCGCAGACAACAATCTTTATGTTCTTGCTCGCTATCGTGCTATCCGTGCCGCTTGGATTCGCGGTAACCCTGGCGATGAGAAGTGGGTTTAAACCACTGGCGTGGCTTGCACATACGTACGTCTATGTGATGCGGGGAACACCACTGCTTCTGCAGGTATTATTCTTCTGCTTCGGTCTTCCGCTGCTTCCTGTAATTGGGGAATATCTGGTGTTTGACCGTTTCGTTGCTGCGGCGATTGCATTTATTCTGAACTATGCGGCGTACTTTGCCGAAATCTTCAGAGGCGGTTTGCTCTCCATCGACAAAGGGCAGCATGAAGCTGCACAAGTGCTGGGCTTAACGAAATGGCAGACGATGACCAAAGTCATCATTCCACAGATGATTCGGGTGGTATTGCCTGCAACGGCGAATGAGTCCATTACCCTGATTAAGGATACAGCTCTGCTATATGCGGTTGCGGTTCCGGAATTACTCTATTACGCCCAAGCCGCGGTCAACCGGGATTTGCAGCTAATTCCATTTTTCGTCGCAGCAATCATGTATCTGCTCATGACACTGGTGCTCACACTGCTGTTCAAAGCATTGGAGAAGCGGTTTTCATTTGAATAAATTAAATCTGATTAATCAAAGGACTGTCTGCATATGACACATATTATAGAAGTGAATCAGTTAAGAAAATCTTTTGGAACACTCGATGTATTGAAGCAGGTATCCTTCAACGTGGCGCCGGGTGAAGTCATTGCCGTGATCGGACCGTCCGGCTCGGGCAAAAGCACGATGCTGCGCAGTCTCATTCATCTGGAGGATATCTCTGGTGGAACGATTCGTATTCAGGATCAGACACTGGCTGACAATGGCCGTTATGCCGGAGCTGCAGAAATTCGCAAGATCACGGATCGGATGGGTATGGTGTTTCAGCATTTTAATCTGTTCCCGCATCTGACTGTACAGGCGAACCTGGAACTGGCACCGAAGACGTTGAAAAAAGAAGGCTCAAGCGTCATCCGGCAGCGCAGCCTGGAATTGCTCGGTAAAGTAGGGCTTTCCGACAAGGCGGACGCCTATCCGGCCAATCTGTCCGGTGGACAGAAACAGCGCGTAGCGATTGCCCGCGCATTGATGATGCAGCCGGATATTCTGCTCTTTGACGAGCCGACTTCAGCACTCGATCCCGAGTTGACAGGCGAAGTGCTGCGAGTCATCAAAGACCTCGCACAGGAGAACATGACGATGATGATCGTTACCCATGAAATGAGCTTCGCCCGCGATGTTGCGGACCGGATTTTCTTCATGGATAACGGCGAAATCGCTGAAGAGGGACCGCCTGAGCAAATCTTTGGCAATCCCAAGCTGGATCGTACTCGGACTTTCCTTCAGCGGGTGGAAGTGGATGCTTAGATAGTCATGAAATGAAAAGTGGTGCTCCATTCAATATGGAGCACCACTTTTTTATTCTTCTAGCTTAAGAGACATACCCGTCAAACAGCCACTGCCCTTCGGGAGAACGAACGTAGGAAAACTCGTATGCGATATTTCCCTCGGAACCCTTTGTCGTAATGTCTTTAGCTATAAAGAGCATGAAGTGGTCGGAATCCTTTTGATCATAACCCCTGAATTCGAATTCATCCCAGTGGATATTCTGTATGAAGTTAGTTTCGTAAGAAGAATCTCCATACTGAATAATAAAGGCGTTTTTGTTTTGTGAGAGCTCCACATTAGGAGATGATACAGACTCAATATACGCGATATCACCTGAATTCATGGCAGCAATCAATTTAAAAGTCATGTTGAGAGTTTCTCGTAGGTTATTTCTTGTTTCCTCCTCATCTACGCCCTCCTGGAGGAGAGTAACCTGTTCCTGCAGGCGAGTGTTCTCTTCCCTCAGTTCCTTGATGGTTTGGGTCATTTCGGCATTCTGCTCGATCACCTCAGTGCTCTCGACAGATGCACCGGGATCATTGCAGCTTGTTAATAAGAAAACGGCGGATACAAGTAAAAGAAATCCTTTATACATGATAACCCTCCTTATACTGGAAAATACTAACATAACTTCTCCGCAATTACATGATTTAATTGACTCCAGATATCCATAGACAATATTGATTTTCGGTCAAGAGACATGCCGACGAAAAATTTAAGAGAGGAGTTTTTTATTAGAAGGGGATAACTAATGATTGTATAATTACAAATTTATTAATATATATATTTATTTTTCAAAGCGACATTAATCCCCTTACTTCGACAAGGATATGCCCTTAATATGAGGTGGAGTATAGTGTTCGAATCCAGAATCGCTATGCAGCTTAGCATTATGAAAGGAGGTTAATACATCCATTCATAACGTAACAAAAGTGCTCTTCATCTAAAATGGATTGGGGAAAGAGAGAGAATGTATTTATTATCTTAAAATATGAAAGCGCTTCACAATTTGGATATGAACAGAACTATAATTGATAATTTGCAATACAAGCAACCAATTGAAGGGAGAGCGATCCAATCATGCAACGTGTATACAAGTTATGGAACAAGCTGAGCACAATGATGCTCGTATTTGTGCTTCTGACTGTCAGCATGGGCAGTGGAAATGCATTGGGGGCAGCAAGTTCATCGACAACTTCGAATACAACCCGGGTTTCTGTACACGACCCATCGATTTATTACGATTCAGCCACGAACAAGTACTACATTTACGGCTCACATCTGGCTCAGGCCAGCAGCACGGATCTCCGAAACTGGTCTTACGAGGGAACGCAGGGCTATACCAACAGCACCTTGTACGCACCCTCGACTTTCGAAGGCTACTATTATATCAAAAATAAAAACAGCGGCCTGTATCTGGACGTCACCGATGGCTCGGCTGCCGATGGGACAAGCATTCGTCAGTGGTCCTATAACGGTTCCGATGCGCAGAAGTTCAGAATTATGCACTACGGCAACGGTGACTACTATCTCCTTACCGCCAACTCAGCCTATAAAAGTGCCATCGACGTTAACAGCGGCTCGGCTGCCGATGGTGCTCTTATTGAACAGTGGGCATATTGGGGCGGTACCATGCAGTTGTTCCGGATACAGCAGAATGCAGATGGCTCGGTTGCTTTCCTGACCAAGGCATCCGGATATACTAGTGCACTGGATGTGGCAGACGGCAGCACGACGGCTGGTGCCAATGTTCAGCAATGGAACTACTGGGGTGGAGAGATGCAGAAATGGGAACTGGTCAAGGCAGGCGGCACTGGAAATGCATCCCGCAGCTCGGGAGCTGCCTTGACATCCGCCTTGGCTGTTTCATATGCATGGGCCGGATATAATGATCAGGACAGCTCCGGAGGTCATGCGGTATGGGCGCCTGCATCGCCGATTTACAATGCTTCATACACATGGGCGGACGGTTCCAAGGGAGCCTACATGCTGTATTACTCCACTTCTTCCACCTATATCCGCTCAGCTATCGGATTCGGGGTATCCAAGTCTGTGAAGGGGCCTTACGAGTACATCGATACCATCATCTACTCTGGATTCACAAGTGGAAACAACCCGATTACGACTACGTCCTCACTTGGAACCAAAACCGTAAATACGTGGTATCAGCATACCAACATTCCTGAGCTGATCGACAAAGGCAGTCTTTCGGGCACGCGGAGCGGTTGGTTCTTAAGCAATGGAGGCTTTAATAATACCCTGTTCCCGAATGCCATTGATCCTACCTTGACTTACGACAGTTCGGGAAAATTGTGGATGAGCTACGGATCTTGGTCAGGAGGGATCTATATTCTGCAAATTAATCCGGATACAGGACAGCCTATCTATCCGGGATCGGATAACGGCAATACCGACCGTTATTTCGGCAAGCGTATTGCGGGAGGGTACGGCAAAACGGGAGAAGCTCCCTATATCGTGTATGACAAGGATGCAGGGTATTACTACCTGTATGTAACATACGGCGGGCTGGCCAATGAAGGTGGTTACCATATCCGTTTGTACCGTTCTACGACAATCGATGGAACTTACACAGACGCAGCGGGGAATCAGGCCGTATATGCTTCCGCTTCAGTCGATCAGTCAACTCGCGGCATCAAGCTGTTTGGTAACTATGCATTCTCCGGCATACCGCTTGGTTACAAATCGGGCGGGCATAACTCCGCTTTTGTAGATACGGATGGAGCAAGGTACCTGATCTACCACACCCGATTCAACAATGGAACCGAGTATCATGAGGTTCGCGCGCATCAGCAATTCTTGAACGCTGACAAATGGCCGGTGACGGCTGTGTATGAGTTTTTGGGAAGCAGCATCTCTTCCACGGGTTATAGCGCAAGCGACATGACGGGAACGTATCAGTTCGTCAACATGGGGCTCGATGCTTCCATCAGCGGTGTGGGTATGCTTCCTACCCAAAGCGTGACGCTGAATTCCAATGGTACGATAACCGGTGCAGTAACCGGTACGTGGTCCAATACTGCGGGTACGTATTACTGCACGATGGTTATTAACGGAGTGACTTACAAGGGTATATTCTTCAAACAGAAGAATGAATCGGCCAGTCATAATGAAGTCATGACCTTCTCGCTAATCGGTTCCAACAATCAATCCATCTGGGGTTCCAAATAGGAACAGCCGATTAGACGATACAACATGGGATATATTTAAGATTCATTAAAGGTTTGTCCTCTACCATGGTTCCTATAAGCCTCAGGTGCTTAACAGAACCCAAGAAGGAGGATTTAACATTTGAATAACTTACTACAAAAGTTTGCCGTAACGGCACTGTCCGTGACGATGGTCATGTCGTCGTTTGGTCTGATCGTCAGCCCTAACGCTGCGCATGCCGCAGAGGATACGGCGGCTACAACGACCAGCACAGGAGTTGCGCAGGCCTATGAATCGTTGTTTCAGACAGATAATGTTATTGATATTAACGTTACGATTGATGATGCGGATTGGGAGAGCATGCTTGAAAGTCCGCTGGATAAGGATTACAAAAAGGTTAGCGTGGAAGTGGACGGCAACAAGCTGGATAATGTCGGTTTCTCCACCAAAGGCAATCTGACACTGAAGTCTGTAGCATCCATGGAAGATTCGGACCGTTACAGCTTCAGACTGAAGTTTGATAAATACGACAAATCGCAAACCCTGCTTGGTCTCGACAAAATGGTACTAAACAACAACTACGCGGATCCATCGTACATGCGTGAAGTTC
>Ga0209463_1001534_pt1 | contig 13972 bp, 13 predicted proteins | sample AgamicMgSfrz_FD_187169 | JGI IMG/M metagenome (GOLD analysis project Ga0209463, IMG submission 187169) | Agave microbial communities from Guanajuato, Mexico - Mg.Sf.rz (SPAdes) (version 2) | ecosystem: Host-associated > Plants > Phyllosphere > Phylloplane/Leaf | place: Guanajuato, Mexico... | reverse complement strand
AAACTTAGCTCTATTAAAAAAGCATTTGAATATAGTCCTGATTTTGTGGCTCGTGATTTCCCTGGATCTGCTGCAAACGGGACCTCTCTAGCCGTTTGTTACATTGAAGGTTTGACAGATTCCACCCTGTTAGTTGAGCTTATGGAAAATGTCACGCAATTTGTTAACACATCTCCACCCTTTGAAGAACAACCAGCAGATGTATTAGTGAGAAAAATATTACCTACAGGAAATATCGAAAACGTGGATTCACCACAACTGGTCTATCAAGCCTTATTAACCGGAAATGTGGTTATTCTTATTGACGGTGTACAACAAGTAATAACAGTTCCCATTGCTGGAGGGGAAAGAAGGTCAGTGCAGGAACCGACATCCCAGACAGTGGTTAGGGGGCCAAAGGAAGGATTTACGGAGGAAATTACCACCAATATAACCTTGATTCGGCGAAAAATTCGAACTCCTGATTTGAAGTTTCAAATGCACATTATTGGAGAGCGTACCCAAACATCAATTGCAGTGGCCTATATCCAAGGTATCGCCAAGTCAGAAGTGGTTGAAGAAGTCATGAAGAGACTAAGTTCCATCAATACGGACAGTATACTTGAGAGTGGGTACATAGAAGAATTTATACAGGACGCACCTCTTTCGCCCTTTCCTACTTTGCTAAACACAGAACGCCCAGATACAGTAGCCGGCAGTCTGCTGGATGGACAAGTAGCCATTCTTGTTGATGGAACCCCTTTTGCCCTGATTGCTCCAGTCACCTTTTTCAACTTTTTTCAAACGACAGAAGATTACTACCAGCGTTATGATATCTCCACTTTTTTGAGAACCATTCGGTTTTTGTCTTTTTTGGTCTCTTTATTGCTGCCATCTACGTTCATTGCTTTAACTACGTTCCAGCAAGAAATGATACCCACCACATTATTAATCACTCTGGCAGCTCAGCGGGAAGGCGTCCCTTTTCCTGCGTTACTTGAAGCCTTGCTTATGGAAATTACATTTGAGGTTATTCGTGAGGCAGGTGTTCGGATGCCGCGAGCGATTGGACCGGCGATCTCTATTGTCGGTGCATTGGTTATTGGTCAAGCTGCAGTAGAAGCTGGGCTGGTTTCGGGAGCGATGGTTATTGTGGTATCCTTTACGGCCATATCGAACTTTGTTATACCATATTTCAGCATGGCGACAGCAGTCCGGTTAATGCGTTTTCCATTTATGATACTGGCAGGTAGCCTTGGTTTGTTCGGCATATTGGCAGGTGCAGTTCCTCTGTTGGCTCATTTGGTGTCACTAAAGTCATTCGGAGTGGATTACTTAATGCCATTCGCTCCATTTTACAAGTCGAACATGAAAGATCTCGTCTTGCGGGTTCCATGGTGGGCGATGAAGACAAGACCGGTTGAAAAAGCGGGTTCAAACAAAACAAGGCAAGCTCCGCATCAATATCCGGCAGGTTCAGACAATACCATAAGCAGTATAAACGAATCTGATGCTAGTGAGTAAAGGAGTAGTTTAAGTGATTCCTGTGAATAGACGACACATGTTTTTAGTGCTTATGTGGGTAACTTTACTTGGAGGTTGTGGTAATCGGATTGAAATGAACGATCTAGGCATTACATCAGCAACGGGTTTTGACAAACATAACGGAAAATGGAGCATCACCTATCAGGTTATTGTACCACCAGCGAGCAGTATAAGTGGATCCTCAGGGGGGGGCTCTCAGTCTACCGTAACCACCTTTACTTCTCAAGGAAAAACGATCAGAGAAGCTGTTGCCCAAAGCAGTGTAGAAAATCCCAAAAAGTTGTACTTTGCACATACCAACGTGTTAGTAATCGGGGAAAAAGCTGCAGAACAGGGAGTTGCGGAAATTATTGACAATTACTATCGTAATATTGAACCCCGCCAAACCGTAAAGATGCTTATCGCTGATGGGGAAGCAAAAGATTATCTGAATAAAATGGTTCCACCGGAGAAGAATCCAGGTCGTGCCCTTTCCGATATCTTACAACGAGATCATGACCGGGGATCATACTATCCACTAGTTAACCTACACGAATTTGCGATGAAAATCTCTTCTGACAGCGGAGCGGCCGGGGTACCCATCGTAACGGTCAAAGGTCAGGATCATAAAAAAATAGAAAATATAGATGTTTTTAAAGAGACTTCATCACCAGCCAAGTTAAGACTGGAGGGATTAAGCGTTTTCTCTAAGGATAAGAAAATCGGAAAGCTAAGCCAAAGTGAAAGCTTGGGGGTAGCTTGGCTAACGGATCAGGTGAAAAGGACGAACCTTAGATATGTAGGTGAAAATGGGGAAATCAACTCATTTCTTGTTCGAAAAGCAACTGTAAAGACGAAGCCGATCAAGACGGGCTCCCGTTATACCGTTCGTGTAGATGCGAAAGTGAGCGCAGAGCTGGATGAGAGCACTTCCCAGAAAAAAATCTCGTCCACAGAAAGTATCAATGCGTTACAGCACCAGGCTGAGCAGCTGATCGAAGCACAGATGATGGAAGGCTGGAAGGCAACTCAGCAACTAAAAGTGGACCTATTGGGGATTGGGAACAAAATTCATCGACATCAACCCAAAGAATGGAAGTCTCTAAAAGAATCCTGGCCAGAAGAACTCAGAAGCATGGACATTACCATCAATGTGGATGTTAGCGTCAGAAGAACAGGATTACTTCAGGACTCTTTTAGCAAATTGCTTGGATCCGAATAAGGAAAAGATGTAAACTCACTCAAGGAGATGAAGAAGAATGACCACAGCTAATTCTCTTCGCATATCGGAACTGGCTGTTTGTCTTTCCCTATTTGAAGTTGGAAGTACAACTTTATTTCTAATGGGTGGGGAAGCCAAACAGGATGCGTGGTTAGCTATGCTTACAGGGGCTCTAGCCGGGTTGTTATTGTTACTTATTCATTTGGGAATTCATCATCAGGAACCTGAACTGGATTTGTTTCTATTGTTTCGTCGTTATATGGGTAAAATCATGGGAACCATACTTAACCTGATGTTTGTGGGTTATTTTGCTTATGAGGCTTCCCGAAACTTACGTGATTTAAGTGAAGTCACCGTATTGACCCTGCTAAACAGAACACCCATGTGGCTTATCACCGTGATCACGATCCTGGTCGTCTCCAATACAGTTCGATACGGATACCGTGTACTGTTTCTAATGTGTATGATTTTGTTTCCTATGATGCTGCTGGGATATACCTTAATCAGCATATTAATTCCTTCAACAGGCATTTTTCACGCGGAACTGATATTACCTGTTTTGGAGAATGGATGGAAGCCGATTGTCAAAGCAGCATTTCCTGAAATCATTTCCTTTCCGTTTGGACAGGTTGTTTTATTTCTGGTTTTTTATCCATATGCTCGTAAAGGCAGGAATTTTAATAAAGTCGTGATCACTGCTTATATCGTAACTGCGCTTGCTCTAACTTTTATTAATCAACTTATTATTTTTGTCCTAGGTCCTCAGATTGCTGCGTATAGCACTCTGCCGCTTCTCGAAACGGTTCAAATGATTGAATTGACTGAGGTGTTCGAGCGGATGGATGCACTGTTTACGATGCTTCTATTTTTAGGGTTAGGCATTAAAATTGCCGCCTTCTTTCATGGTGCTGTTATAGGTCTTGAAAGAGTAACAGGAGTCAATTACAAGAAGTGGGTATTCGCGGTAGGGGTCCTTCTATGTGGTTTGTCATTCTTGTCACCGACTTATACTGAACATATAGAAGTCGGTCGGGGAGTTACGTTGAATTATTCTTCTCCCGTATTTCAAATCTTCCTTCCCGTATTGTTATTTGTAGTTATCCTCATTAAAAAAAGAATGAACAAAAAAACGACTCCGTGAAGTACAGAGTCGTTTTTTGAGATGGAAAAAATAATATTTAGTTAGAATCCACCAATTGTAAAACTTTATCAGACTTTTCCAAATCATGCTCCACTTGTTCGTCGATATTATATGGATGGTACATTTCGTTTTTGATCATGTAATCGGCGATTTTTTGATGGGTGTCGATTGCTGTATCGAGCTGGGCTTTCAGCACTTTCCGGACTCTCGGTGTCGCCGTTTCGGTAAGAGCAATGGCATACGTCCGTACTGCTGATTTGGCAGACAGAAGCAGATCGGTAGCAATCGCCAAATCGTCCATTGGGGCAATAGCCTTAACCAGCATTTCTTTCGTTTTGGTCGTAGTCATAAGAGATGCCTCCTTATTTTAATAGGGATTTCAATTCTTCAATTGCTTTGGAAGAGTTGTCCAAATCGTCTTCAATCAAGGATTTCAGTTTCTCGTCTTTTACAAGTTCCAGCATGGTTACGGCTTTGGTGGCACAGGATGTCTTGAGGGTAAGCAGTTCATGAATTTCAAGTTTCTCGTGCAAAGCAAGTTCCTTCGTTGCCATCGTGAAACACCTCCAGATATTAGTCTATTTGATTTAGTACCCCATATAGTAAGGAAGAAACGTAGTAAGATTCATATACATAATGAATATTTTATAGCGTTAACTATTATTTATCGCTCGCTTTACCATCCAGGTCATGATGAAGTTCTGTTGCCGGAATGACAGGTTCATAGACTTGTCCTTTGGGAACCGGATTGGAGATATACACGAAGTCTCCGGTACCATCGGGTGCGCTTCCTTTTGCCCATAAACCTTCGCTGGATTCAGTTCCTTCAGAGAGATTCCAGAACTCATAGGCCTCTGGCTGAGATTCCTGCTCGGCTTCAGGTGGGAAGGATGCTGGAACAACCACTCCGTTCTTTTCTTCCAGTTCCTGAATTGCCGCCATCCATTGATATTGATGATAACGGTCGCGTGCCAGCATTTTGCGGAACGTTGCACGAACACCTTCATCGGTAGTCATGTGATAGAGTCTTGCGACCTGTAAACGGCCCTGACTTTCGGCATGCAGGTTGGAGCGCATGTCTGCAAGAAGGTTGCCACTTGCCACAATATACGAACCATTCCAAGGTACGCCGGTAGAGTTCGTAGGCAAGCCGCCCAGTCCGCTCACCAGCAGGTGTTGAGGGTTGATCCCCCCCATGATAGCAGCAGTAACGGGATCCTCAGCTGCTTTTTGTTGTTCCGCAGGAGTGGCGCCATCCAGCAGCTGGCTGATCAATGCGCAGAGCATTTCGACGTGGCCAATTTCCTCTGTGCCGATATCCATGAGCATATCCTTGTATTTTTCTTCGCCCCGACAATTAAATCCTTGAAATAGGTATTGCATCATAACGGTCATTTCCCCGAACTGTCCACCCAATACTTCCTGGACTTGACGAGCAAATACGGGATCCGGACGATCTACTTTTACTTCGAATTGTAGTTCCTTCTGATGTCTAAACATATGAATCCCTCCACTTGTATGGTTGATTAATTCTAAAGTTATATAACCTGCTCCATAGATTCTAAACAAAGGGAATAGCAAAAAGACAAAGAATGGAGAGGCAAGCTTCTCCTTCTTTGTCTTAGATTGAAGACTAATATTTAGCAGGCGTAGAGTTATTTATGCTTCGTCAGAATCAGGTCTTTTGATTTGAAGAGGTGGAGGGACGAGCCAGCCCTTTTCTTTCGTCAATTGCAAAATACGAACACCTAGTGCCGTTTTGGTGAGGTGATACTTGGCGAATAATGCGCCGATATCTTCTCTAATGGATTGTCCCATGGCTTGACTCGCCGCGACCAGACCTAATGATGCATCTGCTGCCACTTTAGCCGCAATTTCAGGATCCGTGAATCTTGCACCAGCCGGGATATCTTCCAATTTTACAGGAGGTCTCTCCGGCAAGGTTGGGGCAGGAGCAATTCCGTTTTCAGTTAAGAGAGTATCGCATTCTTTAGCTTCAAGCTTGGCTTGATCCAACAAATCATCGAGAATTTTCTTCAAATCCTTATCACCGGCATGATTTAAGTATGCTTGATAACAGGATACTGATCCTTTGGCTACCATGGAGCATTGCCACACACTGAAAATTTCTCCGTAATGCATTGGTTCATTTTTGGGATTGCCACTTAAAATACCCATTTGTAATTCCCCTCCAAATATGATGTCGTTTTACCGAGTTATGTTTTCCTTAATGTAATAATTATATTCTTGTTGATAACCAAACATTGGTTAGTCAAGTTTTCACATAAATTCAGGAAGAAGACAGAAACTAAGGTTGTAATTTACTTGAATGGAGGACAACCATGTTTTTTTATAGAGAAGACCTGATCAACATGATCGTTCCGGACAAGCCAGATCCGGCCGCAGCCAAAGTGTTACAGGAAACGTTGGGCGGACAATTCGGAGAAATGCGAACCATGATGCAGTTTTTCTTTCAGAGCAGCAACTTCAGAGGGAAAGCAACACAGTACAGAGATTTGCTACGCGGTATTTTTCTCGAGGAGTTAAGCCACATTGAATTAGTGCAGCAAACGATTAACCAATTGTTGACCGGAGCAGGTGCAGAAGGAGCAGGAGATGCGGGTATTGACGGGGCTCCACTCGACGAAGCCATTAAGCACGCGAACCCACATCATTACATTATGGGTGCTCAAAGCTCATTGCCTGTAGATGCAGCTGGAAATCCGTGGCTTGGTAATTATGTTTATGATCATGGCAATCTGGTCAGCAACCTGCTGGATAACGTTGTGCTGGAATCGACGGGAGTATTACAAAAAACAAGAATCTATGAAATGAGCACGAACAAAGCGTTCCGTGAAACTTTGGGTTTCCTAATTGTTCGTGATAATGCGCATCAAAATGCCTTTGCCAAAGCGCTTGAAACGTTAGGTGTGAACTGGGGTAAAATATTCCCGATTCCGAACTACGATATCAACAAATACCCGGAATGCCAGAAGTACGTTGATCTTGGCTTCCATAATGCCCAGTTCAACTTCCGTTTGGATAATACCCGAATTGCTGAAATATATAGTGGTCAATCACCTAGTCGCAATGGTGGGGAACTTCAGGTTATCGACCCTCCACAGGGATTCCCGCTACCGTATATGCCGGAACTTCCGAATGAGCATAGCCCGGGTATATATGATCTGAACGCTTAAGAGTAATATGTACAGAGATAAAAAAGGAACCCGCTAAATCGGGTTCCTTTTTTTATCTTCTCTTATTGACGAGGTTGGTTTAAAAACTGCCCGAAGGATGGCGAAGGCGAACCAATTACGGGGTTGTTGTATGGTTGATCCACGAAGGATGCATGTTGAGTCGTGTTCGCCAATTGTTGAGCTAGGTTAGCGATTTGCTGTAATTGTTGGATAGCCGTTTGGTGCCCTTGAAGTGCTGTCTGGATAATATGAGCAGCTTGCTGTTCACGTTGAGCGAGTTGCTCAAGCTGTTGAGCATTGCTTTGCTCTTGTCTCAGCAGCTGTTGATACTGCATGGACGCTTGCTGTGTTTGCTGCGTGAGCTGTTGAGCCAGTTGGGTAATTTGTTGGGACTGTGAAAATTGATTCAAGGTGAATAGCCTCCTAAATATCATTTGGAATACTTGATGTAGTATGCAAATCGGTCTGGTGAAATATGCACTAATTACTAAGAAAAAGGCTTAACCGTTACCTGATAATTATCTGAGGTAAACAAATTACAGAACAAGAGATATAATTTGTTAATTGCTCCCAAATTAATCCTCTTGTATACTAGATTCGTTCGAAATGTTTACTTTTTACTCAATCAAGATTTAGTAGATTTATGAGCTTACACTAACATGAAGGAGGATGTCCATGCCGATCAAGCAGACTAAATTACAAACAAAGAAACGTAAATATCATCAATACGTTCGTGCCCTTTCAGGGTTAACCGCAGCCATAATCGCTGTTAGCGGAGGGTACACCGCGATGCCTTCTCAGGCTTTGGCGGAGAAAGCGGATATTTCCATCTACAATTGGAATTCATATTCCAAATTTACGGTGCCTGAACTTAAACCTTCCTGGACAGTGAAGGTAGACAACGACTTGGATATGAATGAAAACAACGTGGGGCAACAGGCGGCTGCAGAAGACGGTAAGGTATTTGCTTTTTCAAAAAGCAAACTGGTCGCATGGGATGCAGCTACAGGCAAGCAGCTGTGGACGTATGGTAATGATCTGACACCTAGCATCGTTTATGATAACGGCATACTGTATGGCCTGTCCTCGAATCATAAGCCATATGCTGTGAATGCCAAGACAGGAAAGGCATTATGGCAATCGGGCACATCCACGTGGCTGGATACACGCGAGCGTACAGAAGTGCTAATTCCTACTGCAGATACACTTTACGTAATCAAGGGAAGCACCACGTTTTCTTTTGATCGCAAGACAGGCAAGCTGCGATGGAAGGCTGATGAGGCATTGGCTGAAGGAAATGGTACCGCTTATCTTCAGGAATCGGATGGAGTTGTACTGCGAACGTTCTTCGTACAGGGCGCATTAACTTCGGTGCAGCTGAATGCTTATGATAAGAAAACCGGTAAAAAACTGTGGAGTGAATTTGGTCAGGGAGAAGCGATTCAAGTGAAGAATGGACTCGTATACTCTGTTGATTATTACTCTCCGCTTCTAGTCGATTATCAGTCGATTCCGGATCGGACATTACAGATAAATGCCTATAATGTTAAGACCGGTGCATTGAAAGGAACCTTAGAATTCAATTGGAAAATGCCCGGTGACCCGCCATATGAGCGCGGACCGGGAAGTGTGTTGGCAAGTGAAGGCAATCTTTATGTTGAACAAGCCAGCCTAATTGCTGAGTACGATCTGGATACTTACAAAAATGGCGATGCTCCATCAAGGACGTTTAATCGTCCTGGCGGGGTTAACGGAGAGCTGGTGGGCATAGTTCAGGAGCGTCTTATTTACAGAGACTCTGTTACAGATAGTGAATTAAAGGGCCTCAAGCTGGTGAATGGCAGTGCGGTTCAGTGGAATGGCGATGCTCCCGTGTCCCAGGTTAGTATATATGGCAAAGGGATGTATCGTGCGCAGCGCAATGGTACACTGCTTGGAATCAACTTGCTGACAAGTCAGCCTGTGTTTCGTGTGAAAACCGGTGCTGACTTACACGAAGCAACGTTGAAGACCGGCGGCATGATCATCATACAGGCCGAAGGCAAACTGATTGGCGTCAAACTGCCGGCCTCTCTCAAATAAGCACTGAAATAAAGAGTGGACGTGTGGGTTGTAATTTTTCAATGCTTAGATGCGACACCATGTTATGTATAAGATCCATTCATGTAGAAAATAAGTGGAAGTAAGGGACGGAATGTTTCCGTTCCTTTTTTTGTTATGCAGAACCATTTTATAAGATGGACAAATATGGATTGACGAACAAGTAGTGCTTAGTGTATATATTATATATACACACTATATACTCGATAAACACCAATGAGGTGAATGACCATTAAAATTCTGATATCCAACGCTTCGAGCGATCCAATCTATATGCAGATTTTGACCCAGATACGACAAAGTATCTTAAGTGGGGAGTTGGTTGCGGGAGATAGTCTTCCCTCGATAAGGCAGCTCGCGAAGGATCTGCAAGTTAGCGTGATTACCACCAAACGAGTCTATGAAGAGCTGGAAAAAGAGAAACTGATCGATTCCGTTGTAGGCAAAGGGTGTTTTGTCTCAGGTGCCAACCAGGATTTTATTCGAGAGCAGCGGCTGAAACGAATGGAAGAGAAAATGCTGGAGATTATTCGGGAGAGTAAGGAACTAAGCATGACTAAGCAAGATGTAATTGATCATTTCACTTTGTTGATTGAGGAGGAAACTTCACCATGAATGCGATTGAACTGCGTAATTTAACCAAGACGTATCCCTTATTTAAGGTGGATAATGTATCCCTGAATGTAAAACAAGGTTATATTACTGGACTCATCGGCCCTAATGGGGCGGGGAAGAGCACCCTGATCAAAATGATTATTGGCTTGATCCGGCCAGATTCGGGGAGTATTAGGACACTGGGACATGAGATGCCCGCGCAGGAAGTGAACATTAAGCAGCGCATTGGTGTCGTATCCGATGAATGCTTTTATTATGAACATCTTACGATTCGGGAAATGAAAAAAATGATTGCCCCCTTCTATAAGGAATGGGATGAGCAAAAATTTAACGACTATCTGGAGCAATTTGAATTGTCTCCCAAGAAGAAGATTGCTGATTTATCCAAGGGGATGAAAATCAAGTTTTCTCTTGCCATCGCTTTATCACACAATGCAGATCTACTCATTATGGATGAGCCGACATCCGGGCTTGACCCTATATTTAGAAGAGAACTTCTAGATCTGCTCTCGGATCTGATCCAGGACGAGACCAGATCCATAATTTTCTCGACCCACATCACGACAGATCTTGAGCGGATTGCTGATTATATTGCTTTCGTTAATCAGGGCAAACTCATATTTAACGAAACGAAAGATGACATTCTTGAGAAGTATACGATCGTTAAGGGAGATATGGAGCTTCTCGATGGAGATACCCGTAATCAATTTATCGGAATTCGTGAAACGGCCGTTGGTTTTGAAGCACTGGCAGATAATAAGGAAGAGGCGGAACGGTTATTTGGCAGCTTTGCCCTTTTGCAAAGACCATCTTTAGAAGATTTGATCTACTTTACGGCAAAAGGAGGACGCAAACATGCTTAACCTGCTTCGCAAAGACTTCATAGCGCTTAAAAGTTCACTGTGGACGATTGGATTATATCTCGTCGTATTTAGTTTCGCTTTTATACCCAAGAGTGAAATGTCGATGTACTTTGTCGGAATCTACACTGCATTTGGTTCGGTGATCCTGGCTACCATGATTGATATCAAAAACCATAATCATAATTTCTTGCTTACCCTTCCGGTTAGCCGCAAAAACATTGTGCAAGCCAAGTATCTATCTGCAATTCTATATACCTTATTTGGCGTGCTTGCCTCGTTCGGCATTCACTGGCTGGTTGACTTGAATTTCCCTGAGCTGAACAAGCCAAACTATACCGTCCTGGACATGATGGTTTCCATAGGAATGGTACTGGTGCTGGTTTCCATCTATATGCCACTCTTTTATGCTCTTAGTAAAAAGGGAGCCGGAATTATCAATGCCATATTCATGGTTGCCCTCATTCTACTCGCGCAGCCTTTTGCTGTGCTTATGAGTATGGTCAGCGAGAAGGGCGTGAATGGGCAGGCTATAGCCATGATATCTATTGGCGTTATATTCATCTTCTGTGCGTCTTATATTCTAACGGTTCGTTTGTTCGCGAGAAAAGATTTATAAAAATTCTGGAAATGATATAGAAAGACCCCGCTGCCTGATTCGTCAGGTAACGGGGTTCTTCTTTATTCTGAATCTGATTTACGAACATCGATCTGGAATTGATCGGAATATGATTTGAGGTTACCTGCTAGGCCGGCGAGCTGCCCGGAGATATCCGATAGTTCGCTCGCCGATCGCTGCTGCTCCACAGCACTGGCCGTGACTTCTTCTGCCATGGCTGAAGTTTCCTCGGTTGCGGAAGCAATATAGCTCAGATGCTGTTCCACCTCTTGACGTATGGAGTGCATATCCATCGTCCGGTTTTCCAAACGCTGAGCTAGCTCATGAACTTCGGTTGATAAGCGGCTAACCTGTCTAAACGCTTGGAGGCAATCAGCGATCTGTTCTTCCTGTTCCTTGACCGCGACCATATTCGCATTAAAATGACTGCCCATCCGGTGGATTTCTTGAACAAATGAGCTCAGAATCTCATCAATCTCTTGAATCGAACGTTCGGACTGCTGAGCGAGCTGTCCCATTTCACCAGCAACCACGGCAAAGCCTTTACCTGCCTCCCCGGCGCGAGCTGCTTCGATTGAAGCATTCAGCGATAGAATTTGGGTTTGTTTTAAAATGTTATGAATTTGTCCGCTAATGGAGGAAGCGAGCTCCGATTGAGTCGTCAGAGATCTGGAAATTTCCTGCTGATGCTCAACACGTTTGGCATTCTCCCGGCCCTTCTCAAGCAGAACCTCATGTTCACGTGTAACTTGTACTTGTACGGCAGAGAGCTGCTCTGAAGTATGGGTAAACTGCTGCACATATGAACCTACTTCATCCATAATTTTGCCGAGATTCTCCGAATGCTGAACGGAGTGTTCTGTCTCTTCAGCCTGTTTCATGGAGCCTATGGCGATTTCTTCGATTGCTCTGGAGAGTTCTTCGGTCTGACGCTGGTTCGTCTGAGCCGTATCCGCGATATTTCTCGAGGACTGCTGCAGCGTGTTCGACCCTTGCTGTATTCCCTCCAGAATGTTCGTCAGTTGCGCAACCATGACGTTAATCAGATCACTGATGTCACCGAGCTGATCGTTTGTCATGTGTGTGGATACGACGTTGAGATTCCCGCCCGCAACCTGTTCAAGGCTCGACTTAACATCGCGTACTTGTCTGAGAATGCCTCTTACCACGTATAGCATCATGAGCAGCGATAGAATCAGTACAACCACAAAAATCGGGATAATGGTCCGATAAGCATTATTCACGGATGCAGCGGAGACTTGATTCACTGCTTCAGCGGAAATATCAATGCCCAGATAGCCAACAATTGCACCTTGCGAATCCTTGATGGGTGTAAAGGAGGAGAGCAGCTGTCCCCAGGTTGGATCGTCCACAATGCCAGTAGTAACGACTTCACCCCTTAACAAGCGTTCCTGAATCTGGGGATTGAACTCCATTGCCGTCCCATATGGGCTGTATTCCGGATCGTCCCAATTCGCTCCATCCACGGTGTAGATCCACCCGTCTGAAGTTTTGTTATACATATATACATATAGGGCACCCGATTGAAGCCTGACTTTAACGAGTTCGTCTCTTAGACTTTTGTATTCATCGCTTTCCTCCGAAGCAGTAGAGGATAATGTTTTGATTAATTCCGATTCCTGTCCCAGCAGGGAGGCGGTGTTTACTGCCAGCTGTTGATTCGTATGCTGCATGGTCATTACAGATGCATTTTCACTGGAGTCGATGGTCGTCCACATGATGAGACCGCCCATGGAGAGTAATGGCACCAGAATGATCAAATACAGTTTGAGTCTTAAATCCATCTTTTTTTTGCGAGTCTGTCTCACGTTCTGTTCCCCCTTGGAAGTAGTTAAAACAACATGGTTATTCGTATAACCCCATACTATTTATCGTAAAATGTAAGGAGGAAATGAAGACTAGTCCTAGATTTATATTTACATATGTGCAGAAATGAAGAGTGTCCACATCGGAGGAGACGATATAAGCCGAATTTCATCCGAAAGATCTGAATCTGCTGAGGTGAAATGGAGGCCGCACAGTACAAAAAAGACCTAATCCGGTTGGATTGGTCTTTTTTGTATTTCAGCTTTTACAAGCACAATTGTCACTTTCCGATCATACGGAAGAAGGTATTCAGGCCATTCTTTCATTGCTCAAATGCTGTACCAGCATCTCAACGAAGCGTTTGGCGAATCTAAGATCACTTTGGATTGTAGACTGATCTTCTTCTGACGCCAGGCTCATTTTCTGCAGCATACTCATCATGGATACAAAGATAAAGTGGGCCGTGTTGAGGGGGTCCGGTTCGGGCCTTAGCGTACCGTCCATATATCCAGTCTGCAGCGCATCTAATAGAAAATGTTGTTCCTTCTCACGATTAATAAACAGATTGTACTGCTCTTTCAATTGTTGGCCTGAATCATAGGCTTCATAATGCAGGTCGAATAATAAGACAAATTTGATATACCCCAGATGAGTAGAGGCGTAGTTCACCCAGGCTTCAAGCATGGAAGCAAGCATTTCTTTGCCGCTCATTTCCGTTGAAGCAGCGTTCTTCACATATCCGGTCATACTCTCCAGAATCTCTACTTGGATCGCCAGAATCAGTTCGTCCATGGATTGAAAGTGTTTGTAAAAGGTAACCCGGCTTATTCCGGCTGCGCTGCAGACATCTTTGATATTCACATTAAGGAAGCTCTGCCTCATGCATAG
>Ga0209463_1001532_pt1 | contig 13986 bp, 10 predicted proteins | sample AgamicMgSfrz_FD_187169 | JGI IMG/M metagenome (GOLD analysis project Ga0209463, IMG submission 187169) | Agave microbial communities from Guanajuato, Mexico - Mg.Sf.rz (SPAdes) (version 2) | ecosystem: Host-associated > Plants > Phyllosphere > Phylloplane/Leaf | place: Guanajuato, Mexico... | reverse complement strand
TATCATCACCGTTGAGGGAGAAATGTCGGACAAGCTGGCTCATCATCTTCGTTCCCTTGCACCAGTATGCATCATTCCGCAGGATGAGGGGGATTGGCGGGATCACCTGAAATATGTTGCCCGTTTTTTGGACAGATCAGATGTTGCGGAGGCGTGGCTGCAAAGATATGATGAGAAGTCAGCGATGGTCAGAACACAGCTTGCAGACAGCGTTCGGGAAGAACGGCTGCTTGTACTGAGAGTACATGGCGAAATGCTGCAGGTGCTGGGGCCGAGGAGCATAGCTTCTGTATTTTATGTGGACTTGCAAATGAACGGTCCTGAAGGGATAGAGGCATTCTGGAAGCTGGGAACAGTGAAAGTTACAGAACTGTCGAAGCTCTCAATAGATAGAATGCTGTTGATCGTGGAGGAGGATGAAAAGTCTAAGCAAACGTGGAACGCTCTTCAAAACTCTGAAGGTTGGAATGATACGACAGCAGTCCAAAATGGATGCATTGATATACTCATGCCGGGCGTTCTGCTGGATTACACTGCGTTTACCCATGAACTGATGCTGGATGAGATATTAAAGCTCTGGCAAGATCGTCCATAGCAAAAAGTCCGAATCGTCAATATCATGCAGAAACGTAATTTAATATACTACTCCTATATCTAAATGATAATGATAATTATTATTAATTGCTCATTATCATATCTCATTGACATATAGGGGGTACATACGAAGTGAAGTTCAAAGGGTTTACAATGGTGTGTGCAATTTTGATTTTACTCATGATTTCTGCATGTAGTCCGACCAGTCAGAAGGTGTCTTCAAGTGAAGCGCAAGCAACAGGAGCGCCCCATTCATCAGCAGCAGAAGCTGACAAGGTAAAAGTGGTCCACACTGAAATGGGCGATATTACCATACCGGAATCACCGCAACGGGTAATCGCTCTGTCGGTTGTATACCCGGAGTTTTTATATGCACTCGGTATCGTACCTGTGGCTGTACAGAACTATCATTCCGAATTTCCCGCATATCTGCAAGACCCATTCTCCAATACGTTGAAGATGGGCATCGCAAGAACACCTGACTTTGAAGCGATTCTTGATGCAGGCCCTGACTTGATTATTGCTCCTGTCTGGTGGTCGAAAAAGGACTATGATCAGCTCTCGCAGATTGCTCCAACCGTGCTGCTGCCAGAGCATAATGACTGGCGAGATGAACTGCGTGGTATAGCAGCGATTCTGGGGAAAGAAGAGCAGGCCGAACAGGTGATACAAACCCTGGAGCAGCATGAGAAACAAGGCGCCGAAACGCTGCACAACCTGATTGGTGACGAGACTGTGCTGTACATCAGAGTGATGGAGAAGGAAATTATTTTACATGGCGAGAACATTGATCGGGGAAGATTCGTCCATAAACAGTTGGGTTTGAAACCACTCCCTAATTTTCCTGAATCCGAAACTGCAATGTCCGTATCCTTGGAAGTATTGCCCGAATACGATGCAGATCATCTGATCGTACAACTGGATGATGAGACGAACAAGGAAATAAAAAGCAAGTTTGACGAGATGTTAACCACCTCACTGTGGAAAAGTCTGAAGGCGGTCAAGAATGATCATGTCTATATGGTTGGTGGAAAGGAATGGTTCAATCTGGGAATGTCTCCGCTTGCCGACAGTTATGTGATTGATGATATCGTTGCTGCTTTTAAGGAGAAGAACAAATAAGGTAGACCTTAATATTGCCAGAGTTGCATTCGATTGATAAAACCAGAACGGATGTGTCCGAAATGCATAAAGAAGACATTTATGATGTGACAATCATTGGCGGCGGCCCTGCAGGCATGTATGCGGCCTTCTATGCGGGAATGCGCGAAATGAAAGTGAAATTGATTGAAGGCAAAGATCGGCTTGGCGGGTTTCTACATACCTATTCGGATAAAACGATATGGGATGTGGGCGGAGTGCCACCTATGAAATGCTCCAGGTTGATTGAGTGGCTCGTCCAGCAGGCGACCACTTTTGATCCAACCGTTGTGCTGAATCGTAGCGTAGACAGATTCACTCGCCTGGACAACGGACTATTCGCCTTGCATACTGACGAGGGCGAGTTGCATTATACACGCTCCATTATTATCGCAATAGGTCGAGGAATCGCTGAAGTTCAAAGGCTTGAAATGGAAGAAGCAAGTGAATATGAGCGGAGCAATCTCCATTATACGTTGCAAAGTCTGGAACGTTTTACGGGTAAACATGTGTTGATCTCGGGAGGGGGCAATAGTGCTGTTGACTGGGCTATCGAACTCGCGGAACAAGCTGAAACTGTAACAGTTGTTCACCGTCAATCGGAATTTCGCGCCATGGAACGAAATGTGAAATATATGAAAAACATAGCGGATGTGCGTACACCCTATCAAATTACGCGGTTACACGGGAATGGGGACCGCATACATCAGGTAGTTATAACTCACGTAGACACCGGGGAGAATGTTTTGCTCGAAGTGGATGAAATTGTGGTTAGTCATGGATATACAAGCCACGCAAGTGGCCTTGCCCGCTGCGGTTTGGAGATGAGCGAAGGTATGATTGTAATGAGCCAGCTTGCAGAGACCAATGTACCCGGCATTTTTTCGGCAGGAGATTGTGCAACCCATGAGAGTAAAGTACGACTGATTGCCGGAGCTTTTAATGATGCGATTGTGGCGGTAAACAGTGCGAAACAATACTTGAATCCGAAGGCGCCTAAGATGGCCTATGTTTCTTCACATAATGACATTTTCCGAGAGAAAAATCGGCATATTACAGGTTGCTGAACTCTCGGGAAGAAGGTAGGATCAGGTTCATTGGTGATCTCAGATCAATATTACAATCATATCCTTGATTTGGGAGGAATGGAAAGAGTATCGAATCTGTGAACGGTAATTGTAAAAATTGATCGAAAAAACACAAAAAATCTTGTAAAATTCACAAGAAAAATAGGGAGCACTCTTGCAATCTTTAACCAAAACCCCGAAAATAGAGAGACAGATATAGAAGATTTCTCTTTGGGAGGATTGGAAAGAACATGTGGGGTGCTCCTTTTACGGCTCAAGCCAAAAAAATGCTACTGCTGGGTAGCGGAGAATTGGGAAAAGAGGTCGTTATTGAGGCCCATCGACTGGGAGTTGAAACGATCGCTGTAGATCGTTATGACAATGCACCTGCCATGCAGGTAGCACACCGGTCTTACTGCATCGACATGTTAGATGCCGAAGCTCTGAAACAATTGATCCGTAAGGAGAAACCTCATTACATCGTACCCGAGATTGAGGCGATTGCGACAGAAGCCTTGTTGGAGCTTGAAGAAGAGGGATTTTGTGTTGTGCCGACGGCACGTGCTGCCCGTTTGACCATGGATCGCGAAGGCATCCGGCGTTTGGCGGCTGAACAATTGAAGCTTCCGACAGCATCCTATCTTTTCGCGAACAACTTGGACGAACTCCAAGAAGCCGTTCGTGAATTGGGTACACCTTGTGTGATCAAACCATTGATGAGTTCTTCCGGCAAAGGGCAGAGTGTATGCCGCACGCCGGATGACGTAGAGAATTGCTGGAATATTGCTCTATCTGGAGCACGCGGCAAATCGGTACGTGTCATCGTGGAGAGCTTTGTGAAATTTGACAGTGAAATAACGCTGCTCACCGTAAGATCCGTATCAGGAACTGTATTTTGTCCTCCGATTGGTCACCTTCAAAAGGATGGGGATTATGTCGAATCATGGCAGCCGCATGCGATGACTCCGCAGCAATGGGAGCAAGCTTGTCATATTGCCAAGTCTGTGACCGATGAGCTGGGTGGTTATGGGCTGTTCGGCGTCGAACTATTCTTGACCTCAGACGGAGTCGTGTTCAGCGAGGTATCCCCTCGTCCGCATGATACAGGTATGGTCACCATGGTCACGCAAGATAGCTCCGAGTTTGCACTGCATGTGCGTGCAATTCTTGGTTTCCCTGTGACAGATGTACATCTGCTTACACCTGGAGCTTCAGCTACGCTGAAAGCCAATCATGAAACATCCGACTTTACTATAGGCGGGATTGAAGAAGCACTGGCTCTTCCACGTACTCAGGTTCGTGTATTTGGCAAACCTGAGGCCAAAGTGGGACGCCGGATGGCTGTGGCACTTAGTGCTAGCCACGATGTGGAAGAAGCTCGTAAAACGGCGGTTCAAGCCGCAAATATGCTGAAAGTGGAGGTAAATCATGTCCAATAATGCCCAGGCCCCTGTACTGATGATCCGAGAGTGTGAACTGCGAGATGCTGAAGCGGTAACGGGACTGATGCGAGAGGTCAGCTACCCGACAACAGCCAATGTCATGAAAGAGCGCATTGAAGGTTTGGAGAATAATCCAAACGCGTGCATGCTTGTTGCCGAAGTGGATGAACAAATTATTGGTATGATCGGCTTGCAATGTGTGCAAAGTCATGCCTATCCGGAACCTGCCGCTCAAATTACGTCCTTGATTGTAGGGCAAGAGCACCGTGGAGGCGGCATTGGCCGTCGTCTGATGGCTCGTGCCGAGGACTGGGGCAGACAGCAAGGTGGGAAACAATTGTTTGTCACCGGTGCGAATCGTGAAGTTGCTTCATCAACGTATTCTTTCTATGAGCACATTGGTTTTCAAAAGAGAGGATATCGTTTCAGTAAAGTCCTTCTATAGAAAAGATTCTTGAAAACATAAGTACCTATCCTTCATCCCGATCGTTGATGTATAGGTAACTCGAGACATTCGGACAAGATGTATTGATTCCGGATGTCTTTTTTTTTGGTTAAAAAAGGACGCACCTTTGAATACGTATTTCCTATATGATAGGCAGTAGGCAATCCAATTAAAAAATCAGGTAATGGCTTATTTCAACATATACAGGCTATAGAGCTTATTATGTATTCGTGCACGCATCCAACTTCTGCAGTATGCACAGATATATAATCATGTCATAGTGCGTACGTGACCTCAATAGTTAAACCTTTCGAATACTTTTGAATCAACAATAATGATTACAAAAAAGTCACTTTTCCATAATTTATAGGTTCACATCACTCGTATGAATTGGTATACTGCTAGAGTATTCATTACAAAGTTGTAACTAATTACTTTTCGAGGAGATGAATGAATTTGAAAAAGAACTTGTTGAAAACTGTCGTCGCTGGAAGTCTGACAGCTGTACTGGCCGTAGGAATTATGCTCCCTGCTTCTGCATCTGCGGCAGAGGTATCCACATATAAAGCTACATTTAAAGTTACGGATGCAACCAGTCTGAAAACATGGCTTGAAAAGTGGATGAAGGATAACGGAATTACGGTATCGAATGGTCAGGTCGTTAAACAACCAGCAGCACAGCCAGAAACAACAAAGCCAGAAACTGCGAAACCAGAAACAACTAAACCGGAAACAACAAAACCGTCTCAACCAACGCAAGAAGAGAAACCGGCTGCTACGCCAGCGGAAAAGCCTGAGAACAGCGGCAACACAGGAAACAATACAAGCAACAGTGGTAATGAGTCTGCACAATCCGATTTTGCAGCACAGGTTGTAAAGCTTGTAAATGCTGAGCGTGCCAAAGCAGGTCTGAGTGCACTGGCTTCAGATGCACTGCTTGATAAAGTTGCACTTGCCAAAGCAAAAGACATGAGCAACAATAACTATTTTGATCACCAATCACCAACTTACGGTTCTCCTTTTGATATGATGAAACAATTTGGAGTAACTTACAGCTATGCTGGTGAGAACATCGCCAAAGGTCAAAAAACACCTCAGGAAGTGGTTACTGCGTGGATGAACAGTGAAGGACACCGTGCGAATATACTGAGCAAAAACTTCACCCAAATCGGTGTTGGATACTACAACGGGTACTGGGCTCAAGAATTTATCGGCAAATAAGTCATTTGAATGAACAATTTTCAGATTTAAATCGAAAAAAAGGTTATGTCAGCACAGCGAAATCTGTGTGTGGCATAGCCTTTTTCCATTTACAAATTTACAAAAAAGAATTGAGCGGCAAAATTTGCAAATTAACGACAGAACATTTATGTTATTTAGAAAAAGCGTCATCTTAATGTAAAACCATTTTAAATTCTAAGTACCCAACCAGGCGTACATGAGCGGAGATGTGAAGAATGAAAAGAAAAACCCTTGATTCAGCGCCATGGATCTGGAGAACGATCAGTACCGTGTCTGTATTGGCAACGCTTCTGCTATTATTCGGCTTTGGTTATGCCATAAAAGATGTCATCTTTCCAGAGGGAGATCCAGCATTAGGTACGGGGCAGTCTTCAAACACGCCAGCTGATGAAGCCAGCAAACCTGCAGCTCCAGTTGAGGACGGTAAGATTCGAATGGCTGTCATTGGTGATTCTCTGGCTAGAGGTACGGGGGATGATGAAGGACTAGGTTTTGTAAGGCGTGCAGGCAATCTTTTGAAGGAGCAGGGATATGATGTTCAGGTTCTTAACAATTTGGGAGTTAACGGCCTAAGAACGGATGCATTACTAAGTAAACTGGATGAACAGGGTGTACGTTATGTACTTCAGCAATCCAACTTTATCTTGTTGTCCATTGGAGCTAACGATCTCTTTCAGGGTGGTCAGGTCTTGCAGGGGGAGGATCCACCAACCGCTGAAACGCTGGCTGCAGCATTGCCCGAAACGTCCAAGCGCCTCCAGGAAATTTTGAAGAAAGTAAAGGAGATTAACCCGGACGCACAGATTGCGTACATAGGCCTGTACAACCCGTTTGGTGATGTGAAGGAACTGGAGGTACCCGGTAATGCGGTTGTAGCGGCGTGGAACGATGCTGCGCTCCAAATATTGAACCAAGAGGATAAGATGACGTTAGTACCAACCTTTGATTTGTTTGAAAATCATCTGGGTGAGTATCTCTCTTCCGATCACTTCCACCCCAATGGTGCAGGGTACGAGGAGATTGCGGTTCGGATCGCGCAGGAATATCAGGCTGAAACACCGGCAGAAGGGAGCACGAACTAATGGCAGAGCCACAGAGCGATTACGTACTTTCTGTGCAGCAACTTAAGAAGAAAATAGGACGCAAGTGGATTATCAAAGATGTGACTTTTGAAGTGAAGCCAGGAGAAATTTTTGGTTTTCTCGGTCCGAACGGAGCGGGTAAAACAACAACCATTCGGATGCTCGTTGACCTGATCAAACCGACGGAAGGCAAAATAAAAGTCTGTGGTTACGATGTGAATCGCGATCCTGAGCGTGCTTTGCAATATGTTGGTTCTATCGTGGAAAATCCCGAGGTGTATACATACCTGACAGGTTGGGAGAACCTCGAGCACTTTGCTCGGATGCAGCCTGGTGTTGATCATGCCCGTATTCAGGAAGTGGTTGATATTGTTCGTCTGGATCAGCGAATTCATGATAAAGTGAGAACGTATTCGTTAGGTATGCGTCAACGGTTGGGTATTGCCCAAGCCTTGCTTGGACGCCCGCGTCTGCTGATTCTGGATGAGCCAACCAACGGACTGGATCCCAAAGGGATTAAGGAGCTTCGTGTCTTTATCAAACAACTTGCAAGCGAAGGTATGGCTGTATTTGTAAGCAGTCACCTGCTGAGCGAAATTCAGCTTTTGTGTGACAGGGTTGCCATTATCAGTGCAGGCCGTGTTCTTGCGGTTGGGGGCGTAAGCGAATTAATCGAGGATCACTCTAAATTCGCCATTTGGCATGTTTCACCTCTGGAGGAGGGGAAAAGAATGCTGCTTGACGCAGGTATTGCGCTAGTGGATCGCCCTGCTGAGGTGATGGATGATACCATTATTGCAGGACTTGGACCCAATGCGGTCGTTGCTGAAATGCACGAGGATCGTATAGCGGATCTTGTGAATCAGATGGTTCAGGCAGGAATTCAGGTTGAAGGTGTGCAGCGGGTTCAGCCAACATTGGAACAATTATTCTTAAAGATGACTGAAGGTGAATCCATTGAGTAAGATCATGCCGCTCATCCGAAATGAAACAATCAAGATGGTGAAGAAAAAACGCCTTTATATTATATTCATTGTACTTGCGGTTCTGGTTCCGATGTTTACGTATGCCCAGATGAAATCTGCGGAAAATAACCGTGACAAATTTGGAGGCGACTGGAGACTTGAACTTCAGCAGGCAATCACGGATAATCAAAATTCACTGGGCAGCGACCGGGTGCCTGAAGAATACAAAAAGTACCGGACGGTTTACATCCAGCAGATGCAGTATTATTTGGAAAATGACGTGAATCCGGAGGAGCCCAATGGTGTAACCTTTACGCGGGAATTCATGAATAATGCGGTTGGCTTGTTTATTCCGCTGCTTATTATGGCCATTGCCTCGGACTTGGTGTCCGGTGAACGCACAACAGGAACCATCAAGATGCTGCTAACTCGTCCGGTCAAACGCTGGAAGGTATTGTTCAGCAAATTGGTCACCCTTATTATGTTTGTGTCTATAATCGTCGTATCTGCGTATATTATCTGTTACGTTATATCAGGTGCAGTTTTCGGATATAAAGGTTTCGGCATGCCGATCTTTACCGGATTCAAGGTCGTGGGTACCGATGTGGATCTGTCTGCCGTACACGCCGTGGATCAATGGCTGTATCTTCTCATGCAGGCAGGATTGATTTGGTTTGTGAGCGTCATTGTGGCAATCCTGGCTTTTATGGTTTCCGTACTGGTACGAAGCACAGCAGCAAGTATTGTTATTATGATGGCTGCGCTTATCGCAGGAACCATTCTCACGAATATGGCTGCCTCCTGGCAGTCGGCCAAATACCTGTTCATGGTTAATCTGGAACTTCCGGATTATTTGTCGGGTGGATTGCCGCCGATTGAAGGAATGAATTTGGGTTTTTCCCTTATTGTGCTTAGTGTTTGGGGCATTGCCTCACTCATTGTGTCATTCCTTGTCTTTACGAAACGGGATATCTTGAATTAAAATGGACAAGGATAAGAAAACATCTGTTTGCATTTTAGGCATTTTTTCAGTTGCAAGTTAAGAAGGGGGAGCATGAATGGTCGAGCAAATCGATATGTCGGCAGGTTCGACAGGCGGAGGACAGGGGTCTTCAGGCTACGACGCGGACGACATTCAAGTACTTGAAGGACTGGTAGCGGTTCGGAAACGGCCGGGGATGTATATCGGCAGCACCAGTACTTCAGGTCTTCATCATTTGGTATGGGAAATTGTGGACAACGCTGTCGACGAGCATCTCGCCAAATTCTGCTCCAAAATCGATATCACGCTGCATAAGGACGGTTCTATTACGGTTCAGGATAACGGAAGGGGAATTCCGACAGGTATACATAAAACAGGGATTCCTACTCCCCAGGTCGTGTTTACGATTTTGCACGCAGGCGGAAAGTTCGGTGGATCAGGATATAAGAAATCAGGCGGACTGCACGGCGTAGGTGCTTCGGTTACGAACGCTTTGTCGGAGTGGCTTGAAGTCGAAATCTTCCGTGATGGCAAGATTCATCGTCAACGTTTTGAATATTGGCAGGACAAAAAGGGCGTCGAACATGTCGGAGAGCCTGTAACAGGACTCGAAGTACTCGGGAATACCAACCGGACAGGGACTAAGGTAACGTTCAAACCCGATATTCGCGTCTTCCAAAATGGCATTCAATTGAATTATGATACACTGGCAGAACGACTTCAGGAGATTGCTTTTCTGAACTCGGGCCTGAAAATCGTTCTTAAAGATGAACGCTCAGGCAATCAGGATGAGTACATGTATGAAGGCGGAGCAAGCCAGTTTGTTGCTTATTTGAACGAAAATAAAGATGTGCTGCATGATGTCATTCACTTCTATGCGGAGAAGGACGACATTGAGGTGGAAGTGGCGATCCAGTATAACGCAGGGTATACCGAAACGCTGGCTTCTTTTGTTAACTCGATCCCGACCAGGGGCGGCGGTACACATGAGACCGGATTCAAGACGGCTTATACCCGTGTGATGAACGACTATGCAAGACGGACCAGCATGATTAAGGAAAAAGACAAAAACCTGGAGGGCAATGACCTGCGCGAAGGCATGATGGCTGTCATCAGCGTAAAAATGTCCGAAGTCGAATTCGTTGGACAAACGAAAGATCAACTCGGTAGCGCTTCCGCTCGAAGTGCGGTCGATTCGGTCGTTGCGGAGAACATGCAGCGGTTTTTGGAAGAAAACCCGCAGGTGGCTCAGACGTTGATTCGCAAAGCGGTTCAGGCCTCCAAAGCAAGAGAAGCTGCACGTAAGGCCCGTGACGAGATGCGTACAGGCAAAAAGCGCAGTGAAAGTTCCAACCTGAATGGCAAGCTGACTCCGGCACAATCCAAGGATTTTACCCGAAACGAGCTGTTTATTGTCGAAGGTGATTCCGCAGGAGGCTCTGCCAAACAGGGACGAGATTCGAAGATTCAAGCCATACTGCCTCTAAAGGGAAAACCGCTCAATCCGGAAAAAGCAAAGCTGGCGGATATTCTCAAAAACGAGGAATATCGTGCGATTACGGCTGCGATCGGAGCGGGTATTGGGACTGAATTTGCCGTTGAAGACAGCAATTATTCCAAAATCATAATTATGACCGATGCGGACACGGATGGTGCACATATTCAGGTGCTGCTGTTGACTTTCTTTTACCGTTATATGAAACCGCTGATTGATGAAGGTAAAGTATTTATTGCACAGCCGCCATTGTATAAGCTCACCCGCAAGTCCGGCAAAATGGCAAGTGTTCGCTATGCTTGGACGGATGACGAGCTTGCGAATTACATGAAAGAGTTTGGAAACAATGTCGAACTTCAGCGGTATAAAGGTCTGGGTGAGATGAATCCGGATCAACTGTGGGAGACGACGATGAATCCGGAGACACGGACGCTGCTCAAGGTGGAGATTGTGGATGCTGCCAAAGCCGAGCGCCGTGTGTCTACACTTATGGGTGATAAGGTCGATCCGCGTAAACGCTGGATTGTAGAGAATGTCGACTTTACAGAGTACGAAGAATAGAAGGTGCTTGGAATGAGTCTATCAGAACAATTTTTGCCGGCCTTTCTCGAAGAGGTCGTTGGTGACCGGTTCGGTCGCTACTCCAAATATATTATTCAGGATCGGGCCATTCCCGATGTCCGGGACGGATTAAAACCCGTGCAGCGTCGTATCCTATACGCCATGTACGATTCCGGAAATACGCCTGAGAAACCATATCGCAAATCTGCAAAAACCGTTGGGGACGTTATGGGTAACTATCACCCCCACGGTGACTCGTCCATCTATGATGGCATGGTGCGGATGGCACAACCATGGAAAATGGGCCACGTGCTCGTAGACGGGCATGGGAACTGGGGATCACAGGATGACGACCCGGCTGCAGCGATGCGTTATACGGAGGCTCGGTTGTCTCCGATCGCGATGGAGATGCTGCGAGATATCGAGAAACGGACCGTTCTGTTTAAGGACAATTTCGATAATACGGCCAAAGAGCCGGTCGTGCTGCCATCTCGTTATCCCAACCTGCTGGTCAATGGCGTAAGCGGAATTTCTTCCGGTTTTGCGACTGAGATACCAACGCATAATTTGCGTGAAGTCATTGATGCCTGCATCGCGGTCATGGAAAAACCGTCGATTGAGCTGGACGAAATCATGATGTTCATGAAAGGCCCGGATTTCCCTACAGGTGGCTTAATCATGGGTGGCGAAGGGATTCTGGATGCTTATCGGACAGGCAAAGGAAGAATTTACATTCGTTCCAAAACGGATATCGAGAACATGCGTGGGGGCAAGCAGCAGATCGTCATCACCGAAATTCCATATCAGGTTGTTAAATCCCGGCTTGTCACAGCCATGGAGAATATTCGGCTTGAGAAAAAAGTAGAAGGTATTGCCGAAGTCCGTGATGAGAGTGGACGTGACGGTCTGCGCATCGTGGTTGAATTGAAAAAAGAAGCGGATGCGCAAGGCATCCTGGCTTATTTGTTGAAAAAAACCGATCTTCAGGTAACCTACAATTTTAACATGGTTGCGATTGTGAACAAGGCACCTCAACAGCTTGGATTGAAATCCATCCTGGAAGCATATATTGCCCATCAGCGTGAGGTTGTGACATTCCGGACCAAGTATGAGCTCGAGAAAGCGGAAGACCGTGCACACGTGCTGGAAGGTCTGGTCAAAGCGCTGAACATTCTGGATGAAGTCATCGCAGCAATCAAGGCATCCAAAAATCGTCAGGACGCACAAAATAACCTGATGTGGATGTTCGGATTCTCGGAGCGTCAGGCGGATTCCATCTTGACGCTGCAGCTGTATCGTTTGACCAATCTAGAGATCACATCCCTCCAGAAGGAGCTTGGCGATCTGATGAAAAAGATTGCACAATTACGCTCCATTCTGGATAGCGACCGCAAGCTAATCGGCGTTATTCGCAAAGAATTGATGGAGATCCGGGAGAAATACGGAATCGACCGTCGTTCGGCTATCCAGGGCGAGGTGGAAGAGCTTAAGGTTAATCTGGAAGTCCTCGTCAACGCGGAAGATGTATTTGTTACGTTATCCAAAGAGGGCTATGTGAAACGTACAGGGATGCAGTCCTTTACTCGTTCTGGCGGCGAACGCAACGGAAGCGGTGTAAAGGAAGGCGACTATATCTCCCAGCTGCTTGAAGTCAACACCCTTGAAAATCTGCTCGTATTCACCCAAAAAGGACAGTACTTTTTGTTGCCTGTTCACCAGGTGCCGGAATTCAAGTGGAAAGACCCCGGAACAGCCATTGTCAATGTCATCCCATTAGCGAAGGATGATCGTATCGCGAGTGTGCTCGCGGTCAAGTCCTTCGAAGAAGAAGGTCACAGTCTCGTCTTCGTTACGCGGAAGGGACAGGTGAAGCGTACCGAACTGAAAGAGTACGTCACCAAACGCTCTGGTGCTGTTGCTGCTTGCAAAGTAGGTAAGGACGATGAGGTATTATCCGTACATCTGAGCACAGGCGGCAAGGATATTATGCTCATTACCAAGGAAGCGATGGCGATCCGTTTCCGTGAGGACGACGTTAATCCGATGGGACGTGTATCCGGAGGGGTTCGTGGTATACAGTTAAAAGAGACGGATGAAGTCGTTTCTGCCCTATGGGTGGAAGGTGATGAAGGCGAAATCGCTGTGCTATCCGACTTGGGTTATGGTAAACGTTCGCTGCTCCTGGACTACGCTTTGCAGAGTCGTGGAGGCAAAGGTATTGCCACATTTGAATTCAAAGAAGGCAAGCGAGTGAAACCGAATGGATCCCGTTTAGCCGGTGCCTTCTATTGTAGGGAACAACGAAATGTAACGGTAATGACCAAGGAAGGGCAGGCTTATGCGATTTCTTCTGAAGGTGTGCCGATTACGGAACGCAAACATATTGGCAAGCTGCTGGTTCATGTGGATAAACAGGATGAAATTGTGGAACTTCTCATGAATTTCGATGAAAATCAGCCAGCTTCAACATCGTAAAAAACTTAAAAGAGACTTTTTGCACAGCAGTTGATCCTGTCGTGCAAAGAGTCTTTTTTTGTTGTTCAAACTCGGATTAAAAGAGGCTGTCCATGCGAAGTTTAACAACCTTCGTCGATTACGGTCGATCGGTGAGAAATTGAAAAAATGCAGCAGGAATGCGGGTTTTGACCGCGAAAAGTTAAGCTAGTGAAGTGAAAAACCGGGTTGCAGAGAGGAGCGATTCAAGATGTATAATTCCGATTTTGCCAAGTGCTGGTCAAGGCTCACCAAGGACTATAAGCTTCATATGGATCAGGAACTGGCCCCCTCATTAACGGAGGCACAGCTGGCTGTACTGGAGGTTCTTGAGGATCATCAGAGAATGAAGCCATCCGATCTGATTCCTTTTTTGGCTACAACACCTGCAGCGGTAACGATGCTGCTTGACCGTATGGAAAAAAACAATTTAATTCGCAGGGATCGGGATGACCAGGATCGAAGAATCGTGTGGGTA
>Ga0209463_1001531_pt1 | contig 13997 bp, 15 predicted proteins | sample AgamicMgSfrz_FD_187169 | JGI IMG/M metagenome (GOLD analysis project Ga0209463, IMG submission 187169) | Agave microbial communities from Guanajuato, Mexico - Mg.Sf.rz (SPAdes) (version 2) | ecosystem: Host-associated > Plants > Phyllosphere > Phylloplane/Leaf | place: Guanajuato, Mexico... | reverse complement strand
TCCTTGTTTCTCTGTAGTTTTGAAATTTTACTACTAATTACTATATAGTATTCTTTTATGAAATTACACCCTTGAAGTTATGTATGAGATATACAAAGTTAGTTAACATAATGTCTCTTTCCGGAACACACATCAAAAAAGAACCCGTATGGCAGAAGGAATCTGACAAGGGTTCTTTTTCCGGAGTATGCAGCTTTTTATACATCCTTGATATAACAACATTTTACTGAAGGGTCGATATTGAAAGAATGTATAAAAAGTGCACCTTTTATACATATGCTCGCACGGAAAAATATAGTCATTATAGCAAAAATGTGCTATAATTTATTTGCTAAAACAATTATGTTTCATAGTATCCCTAAAAAAGCCGCCTTACTCCAATGCCAATAGGATGAGGTGGCTTTTTATTTTGTTAACGATAATAATTGCTTTAACATCTTGTAATAGATTTGAATATCTCGCCCGTCAAAGTATACATTTTTCCTTATCATAATGCGACTTATCGGCATCAATATATTTATTCAATAAAGGAGATAGTACATGTTGTGCCTTCGTCTAAGATACTGTCTACTTCTATTTTCCCTCCATGAGCTTGTATAATTTCATTCGAAATGGTCATTCCTAGGCCTGTACTGTCTTTTCTTTCTGGCGAATCTGAGCCTATATAATAACGATTGAACAAATTTTTAATTGTTACTTCATCCATACCTATTCCATTATCTTGTACAATAATATGAATTAAAGATACTCCTTGGTTATTGTTTTTCTTTTGAATAGATATACGAATAATAGTACCTGGAGAATTATGCTTTACCGCATTGCTAATAAGGTTAATCATTGCTCGTTTAAACAACTTTGGATCTACTTCCCTATAAATAGCCTCAAACGTTGGTTCATAACTAAACTCGTATTGATTTTCTACCTGAGGATCATTTGCGATATCTACAATAGCTTGGCGAACTAATTCCACTAAGTTACATAACTCTAACTTCATAGGGAGCGCATCATTTTTCAACTGAAAGGTTAAGTTGAAATCTTCTACTAATCTTTCCATATAGTCCATACGTCCATGAATAATGCTGGAGAATTCCCTGATCTCTTTAGAACTCCATCTATAATCTTTATTAGCTAATAGCGCAGCATATCCTTTTACTACAGATATAGGTGTTTTTAGGTCATGGGAAATACCGGTCATCCACTCTTCCCTTGTCTTCTCTAATTTCTTTCTTTCTAAATCACTGCTTTTTAAAGTGTCTGTGAGTTTATGAAGATCAGCTATTACATCATCGTAAACTTTATAAGTTTGTTTTAGCTGTCCATTAAGCCTTTGACTAGCAGGGATTCCATTATTTCCTTTCGGCTCTTCTAATTTGTTGTTTGCAAGATTTTGCAGCCAACTTGATATATGCAATAAAGGAGATCCAAACAACTTTCCAAAAATAAAAGCGACCATTACTACAGCTAACAAGCAGATAACACCTAACATAACCATAAACTGAATCTGATATTTAATGGGTACAGAATTGCTTGAAACGTCTTTAAGAACAAAGTCCATATAAGTAGAGGAAACAAATATGCATAGTGTAATAACGAACGTAAGAAAGCACAAGAAAATAAGAAATTGTTTAGCTAGCTTATTTCGTAAATTCATCTTTTTAACTCGCTTCCTATTAACTTATAACCTAACCCTCTAACTGTCACAATTATCTTAGGATCACTTGGATCTTTTTCGATTTTCTCTCGAAGTCGTCTGATATGTACCATGACTGTATGTGTATCGCCGTAACTATCCATGCCCCAGATATGTTCATACAATTGATTTTTGGTAAAAATTTTATTGGGGTGCTCACAAAGAAAACAAAGAAGTTGAAATTCTTTAGCTGGACACTCCACCTCTATTCCTCGTACTACTAATTGGGCAGAATCTACATACAGACTAAAATCAGTATAATGGTAAACCTGTTGTATAATCGGTTCTTTACTTCGTTCGTTCATATTCAAACGTTTTAATTGGGCCTTAATACGCGCTACAACCTCTAAAGGATTAAAAGGCTTAGTAACGTAGTCATCTCCCCCAAAGTTAAAACCAGTAAGTTTATCTAAGTCTGTATTTTTAGCAGTCAAAAAGATAACTGGCGCATCTGTATAATTCCGAAGTTCTCTACATGTCTCAAAACCGTCTCTATCCGGCAACATAACATCCAGAATAATAATGTGTGGTCTTATGACCTTACAAATATCTACTGCTTCTTTTGAAGAACTAGCTGTAAAAATATTGATTAGGTTTTCTTTTCTTAATGTTACAGTTAACAATCTTAGGATTTCTTCATTATCATCAACAAGAAGAATCTTAGGTTCCATGTTTTTCCCCTACCTTAAAAGCACTTTTTCTTCCATCATAGTCATCCTTCTTTTGGTAAATCAATAGATAATAGCACCTTGATGTTTAATTTTAATAAAGTTTAACTTCTGTTTAACTTCACTTTTTTGTCCGTTTAACTTCACTTAGTAAGCTGTAAAAGAGGTGAGAGTAGATGACAAATTATGTTGTAGAAACGGAACAGTTAACCAAAAAATATAAAGAACAAACAATTGTAAACAAAATACACTTGAAAGTAAAAGAAGGTGATATATATGGTTTTTTAGGCCCTAATGGGGCAGGGAAAACCACCACTATACGAATGTTATTGGGATTAGCAACTCCTACTAGTGGTAACATCTGTGTATTTGATCTTCCCCTCCAAACAAGAAGAATAGATATTTTAAAACATATAGGATCTTTAGTTGAGTCCCCGTCTTACTATGGACATCTAACAGGCTATGAGAACCTAGCTTCACTTGCTCGTATATTACAAGTACCGCAGCAAAGAATTGAAGAAGTTTTAGAGATTGTGCGGCTTTCAGAAGTGGCCAATCGTCTTGTAAAAAACTATTCATTAGGAATGAAACAACGTTTGGGTATTGCTGCAGCTTTACTTTCCAAACCTAAATTATTAATACTTGATGAACCAACAAATGGATTAGATCCTTCAGGTATACAAGAAATAAGGGAATTAATTAAGGAACTACCCGTAAAGTATGGGATGACCGTTATTGTGTCTAGCCATCTTCTTAGTGAAATTGATCAAATGGCTACTCAGGTAGGAATTATTAATAAAGGACAGTTACTGTTTCAGGATTCTATTGAAATGTTAAGAAAGAAAAGTGAACCCTCCTTAAAAATTGGTACCGATAATCTGGAAGAGGCAAAGAAATTTCTACAACAAAAAGGAATTGTAACAACGCTAAAAGAGGAATACTTGTGGACACCATCAATAGCTAAAGAAGCTGTTTCAACTATTAATTATGAATTGATTTCAGCTGGCTATGATGTATTTGAACTTACGTACTATAAACCGTCTTTGGAACAAATCTTTTTAGAGATAACTGGAAAGGAAAAAAGCCTATGATACGACATATGATAAGGGCAGATATTATGAAAGCGAGACGTACGGTATTAGTTCCTATAGTTTTTTTAGCACCTTTGCTTACATTTCTCTATGAGTGTACTAATTTCTTGTTACGTATAGAAGTAATGATTCACCAAGCAGAAGAGAAACAAACAGGTTTATGGCAAATCTTTTTATATGATAAACAATTTATATTGAGCTTAACAATTCCCTTAAGTATCACGTTGGCTGCCTCAGTAATAGCCAATACCGAACATCAAGGGAATGCCTGGAAGCAACTCCTAGCTCTTCCCATTAAACGAAGTTCTCTATTTTTAGGAAAGTTTGCGTTGCTGTTTTTAGCTATTTGTCTATCTGGAGTGGTTAGTTATTTTGTTTACTTGCTTTTTGGTTTGTTCTTTGACTTGGGCGATGATATTCCTTGGCTGCAGCTTTTAGGGGATAGCGTATTACCTTTTTTATGTTCTATTCCTATAATGGTATTTCAGTTGTACCTTTCGATAAGTATTAAAAATCAATCATTTGCTATTTTAACAGGTGCTCTCTCGTCAATGGCTGGTTTATTTTTCGCTCTAAGTCCCTTAACTAAATGGATTCCATGGGCTTATCCGTTAAATGGATCTACAGTTCGCCTTAATTATCGTACACAACACCTTATTTTAAACCCAGATTTAATGTATATATTGATCTGCTCTTTTGTTATAGGAATATTCTCGTTAACTGTAGCTGCGTGGTTATTTGCACGAAAGAAAGAGGTGTAAATGAAATGAACCTCCTAAAAACATTAATGTACGAAGAATGGTTTAAAATGAAACGCTCTAAAATATGGTTGCTAGTAGGGTTAGGTCCTATAATCGGTGTTCTATTTGCATGGTTTAACTTTCAAGCAAACTATGATGTATTTATGAACGATATTGGTGATAATGAATGGCTAGAAGCATGGACACAAGTACAAATTTTTTATTCACCGTTAATATTACCTGTTATAACAGGAGTATATGCTTCCATGCTATGTCGTGTCGAGTATATGAATGGAGGATGGAAGCAACTTTTAGCATTGCCTATAAGAAGAGAGACAGTTTTTATCTCTAAATTACTAACTATCTTCGTCTTACTAGCTCTGACTCAAGTTATTCTCCTTCTTTTATTTATCTTAGGTGGCTTCAGTATAGATATGAAAGATCAAATTCCTCTCTCTTCACTTTTAATATTCGTTGTAAGAGGATGGGTTGCTGCACTTCCATTAGCTACGGCCCAACTAGCCTTATCTTTACGTTGGCATAGCTTTGGTGCTCCATTGGGGATGAATATTGCCCTCTCACTACCATCAATCTTGGTTGCTAACTCAACGTTTGGCCAATTTTATCCTTGGGCCCAACCGATGTTAGCCATGTCACCAGCAGATGAGAGCCCTATTCCATCTAATTTTATATTTTTCCTGATATTAAGCAGTTTCTTGATTTTCAGCTTGTTAATAGGGCTACGAACTATAAAGAATACTACTTATAACTAAAACCCTAATGTTACTAACCCGTAAGGTTTCTTAGCTGAAAAATATATTTCACATAAAAACGAATAGATGAGCAAACTAAGTGAGATGCCGTGAAAGGGTCGTTTACGACTACAATTCAACCAATACAAAAAGACTGCCACTTTTAACTGGGAAGAGGTAGTCTTTTTCTGTTTTTTAAGCTGTATATGTTATACATTTTTCGTTACCATAATGCCTTCTCTAGGTACCAAGCACAAAAAAGAACCCTTATAAGATTCGGATTCAGATGAGTTCCTGTTTTCTCTTTAATTCTATAAATGAAGAGCGTTCAATAAAGTATGCTTTTACGGGTGGTGATTTAAGAAGAATGAATTTATGTTAATTTTATAGATTAGAAAACCATACTAAATAATAAAGACACAAGCCTATTTTTCCACTAATCCCCTTAATATATTACAAATATTATACAATATAAAAAGACTAATAATTTAGGGGGGAGATTATATGGGAAGAAAAAATGGAACAATCAAGTCGTATAATTTTAATAAAGGATATGGTTTTATTACAACAGAAGATGAAACTGAGCTTTTTGTTTCTTATCGCTCTATTGAAGGGAATGGTTATGCAGACCTGAGACAAGGTCAAAAGGTTTCTTTTGACGTAGAAACAGGTCAAAAGGGGCTAGAAGCAGTACGTGTACGGGTCCTAGACTAGTATCCTAAGATCATCTGTTATTTAAAAGGCAACAGGTTATTCCGTTGCCTTATTTGTACTTTATAAAGCTGTTTTGACCATTAGTCTAAAATAGGTCGCATACTATTATAAAAGAAACGTTTTAAATTAAAGGAGTAAATAGAATGGCAATGTATGAAGAATATGCGCTAAGAGATGAAACAATAAAAACTATAAAAAAGGCGAAGGATTGCTCTTATTAACAGGAGTTAAAGGTGTGAGGTTTCACAGAGCGCAATATTTTTTCTATGCAATTATTAGATAAACAATTACTACAAAAATCAAAATAAACTTTCATATGAAAAAATGAACACAAACAGACAGTTCGTAAAATAAAAGTTCGTATTTGTATACTTTTACGGACTTTTATTTTGTATAGAAAATCTATCATTTTTATCGTTCGTTTAAATTTTAAAATGAATTACGGACGTTCCTTAAAAATAATACACTTTTACGAACGTTTCGATAGAGGCGAATTCAAGGATATAGGAGATTTTGAAGATACATGGAGTCCGTGGAGTAGACGTTCTAAATGCGGTAGAAGAAGCTCTTAGGCTCAAACAAAGATAGGAATATTAATTCTCTTTAGCGATGACAGTACGTGCTAAAGAGAATTAATGGAATAAAATCAGAACATAATTCCATTATAAAATAGAGAGCTTTAAGAACTGAAGCTCTCAAATAACTGATGAAGGAGATTTGGAAATGAACCAACGTGTGTACACAATTATCAATGATCTCCATATGGGTAATCTCTCTGGTGCAGATGACTTTCATACATCAGGAGCTTCGCCTTTACTGAATTACTTAATTCGTGAAGTAACCGCTGATCCGGAACATCATCTTGTAGTACTTGGAGACTTCTTTGAGCTATGGCACATTAACAGGGGGAATATTAAATGTCAGATGAAAGATTTTTGGGGGATTTCGTCTGCTACGGAAAGACGCTTAAACCGTTTAAGCATTTACACCATAAAAGCACTCGCTTTTTCTTCTAAGGAGATATTACAAAAGAAATTTGGCCTCATAGGGGAAGAAATTCTCTATTTTAAATTTATATATTAGCCCCCCTTATTCTATAATCAACCAAGGGGGGACTAGTAAATTTATAAGAAATCAATTCATCTTTTCGAAATTTTCCATCTGTTCCATTAATTTTTTCTCTTCATTATTCGTTGGCTTCTTATTTAAGTATTTATATTCAAAATAATCAATACGACTAGAAGGTCCAAAGTCAGATAAATTCCAATTGTTATAGCAAAAATCAATTTTCAACTGCCCTTGAGCATTTACAATCATATTTATTGAAAACCATTTTTCTTGATTATTTTTAATAAACACTTCTTGCAGGTTATTAACAAGTTTAAATAATTCGTGAATTTCTTGATCATATTCTCTTTCTTCTACAAAATTGTATAAATCCGGTATGTCGTGGGAATATATATATTCGTCTGCTTTACCTTTTTCTTTAAAAAAGAAGAAAACCCCTCCTTCTCCATTCTCAACTTCACCATTAAAATAGAACTCTTCCCAATCAACTGGAATTATATCATTTACTTTTTGTCCAATTTGTTGATAGATAGTATTTAACTGTTGTTCAAAATTCATTTGAATTTATCCCCCTGCTTTATTTAAGATTTCACGTCTAACTGTTCGTTTTCCTTCAATTTGATATTTAACGCTAAAAGAATCTGGTCTTAGTGATTGGCCGAAATAGATTGGACGAATTTCTAAAGATACTTTTTTAGGAGGGACTTCTTTTAATGCACTCGCCCACTCTTTCTCCATGCTAAACCAAACTCCACCAGAACGATTGATTTGACTATTCTGAGCAACAAGATTATCAATATCACCTGATCCATGGAATTGCGTTGCAATTAAATGACCACCATCATCGTCTGGTAAGCGATCTTTTCTTCCTGCAATTCGTTGCATCCATAATTTCCGTTTACCTTTTTTGAGGATGAGCTGTGGAGCTTCTACACTCGCAATTCTACCCGCAGCATCTGTGGTATACTTGTAGCCCTCTTGTGTGACATATTGAACATTAGGCTCCAATTCCTTTTGACGCAATGCTCCTCGTTTCATATGGTCTCCATATCTTACTGTTGTTATGGTTGAACCACTTGTAGTCGTTGATGAAGGAGATGAGTGCCCTATAGTAAGCGTACTATTATCTGCATTTCGTACCGAAAACATCCGTCCAACATCTTTGCCTGTGATCCACTCACCCACCACCGGCATACGCATTCTTGTCATCGGTTCTTCTACTACTCGAACCTTCTTTGGAGCTAGTTTAATATCTTTGGCTTGGCTGATTTTCTTTTTCATATAATCTGCAGAAGACCGATAAACTTTCTGGGCGCTTTGCAAGGGCGGCATAATACGTTGAGTAGCTTGTTTACTGAGTACATTCCGCATCTCACGAAGCTTCTTTGTTCCGTTCGCAACCGCGGTAGCTCCAGCTTTCGCTGTTTTACCTGCTAATTTTGTAGACAGTGCTCCAGCTCCGGCAATTCCTAATGCCTGCAGGAGACTTGCCTTGCGCTGTTCTTCACTGATTTTATTGCCGAACATATCGCGGCCGGTCATATATTCTCCTAGGCCGTTTGAGGCTACGAGACCGTAGAGGCCTTTTTCAGTTTGCTGCAGAACCTTAAAGGATTTCGCTGATTTGTACGCGTCTAACGCATGATTAGCTGCACTCAGGCCTTTAGCTGTTTTGTAGATGGCTTTCCCGCCTTTTGCAGCTCTTCCTACCCAGCCGACCACAGGAATAAATCCGGCTGCTGCCATGGCTCCTGCTGCGACACGCTGTGATGTAGACAGTTTTTCTCCAGTAACAGGGTCCACACCTTCTGCTGCTCTCTTAAAATCATAATACCCACTAAACTCTCCTGCCAAGTCTAAACCTTTTTCATACCATGGTTTATTGGCTTGGATTTGTCTCTGCCTCTCGGCTTCAATGGCCACTTTTCTTTCTTTAATGTCTTGTTTTTGCTCTACTTTTCCCTCTACATATCCTGAAGCCACTTTATCAATTTGCTGCTGGGTTTTGTATTCTTCGCTATTTTTATAAACTTTGGCATCAAAGGTCAGCTGATAAGCACTTCCGCCTTGAGAAGTCAGTTGTTCCAAACCATTTACGCTGAATTGCACAGATTCGTAGAAGTTATCTAACATTCCATATTCACTTGAAAGTTGATTATCTAGTTCCTCTACTGCGGTGATGGTATCTGTTCTTTTTTTCTCAGCTGCTCTTATGTCATCTTCAAATGCGCCTGTGGAGAACGGTGTAATATGTATAATATCTTCAATATTGCTTAATATCGATTCAAGTTCAGCGTGCTGCTGTTCGACCATCTGCTTGGAACGATCATTGGCAACCGCCAGCTCTTGTTCTAAAAAAGATACATCTACAATTGTATCACCTTTTAATTTAGCTTGTTCTGCATAATCTGCGATACTATTGAAATAGGCTTGATGTGAAGAAACAAGACTTTTCCAATGTGTGACGATATCCACTTGAGTTTTATAGAAACCCTTGATATTGTCGGCACCTTTTCCTTGAAATTCATTATCGAGTGTAGCCACTGCATGAAGAGCTTTTTTTAATGCTTCTAGCTGCTCATCAAATGCTTTATACGCTTGTACACGGTCTTTTGCATAGGCTAAAAGCGTATTGGCTTCATATACTTTTCCCATTATAAACCCTCTTTTATCTTATGATTAATACATCTCTGATTCGACATTTTCCTCTATTATCCATTATAAAATTACCAATACACTATCTAAATAGGATAATAAGCCCTTTTATAAGTTTGTTGATGCATTAAAAAGGATATAATTTCAAATCAGAAGATAATAGTCATGGGTATAAATGTTTATCTTTGGTTTATATCATGTATAAAAATATCATTCTTCATTTTTAATAAATGACGCGTTTAACAAAAAAACTCCTATTTGTCGTCACTAAGTGTAAATGAAAATACTTTATTTTTCACAAGTTAGTTTATGTAATTAACAAAAAGATATCTAAATTTTTTGAACATTAAAATAACTTATAATATATACTTTCTCTCTTTCTACAATGAATTATTTAAATGAAAAAGCAACAAATTTGGCATTAATAACCGAACCTATTGCTTTTGTGTTTTATGCAGTTAACGTTTTTTTAAATGGTAAGGTGTGAAAATATTATTTATACGAGCATTTATATTCAAGTACATGTTTTTTAAAAATAATTCTACCTAAATGAAAGAGCCTAGAATTCTTATCCTTTCCTGAAAACAATATTATTTTTCAGGAAAAGATAATTCGTTGACAAAGCCCTGGAAATCCTTTGAGATTACTCTAATAAACTCTTCTTTTAATTGATTATCCTCTTCAAAATAGTCTAAATCACAATGGTACACATACCCTAAATTATTCCCCTTTATTGCTAAACAGATTAAACTGTCTACTGGGTCTACACCTATAGGGAGAAAATCGCTCGGCACTATACTTCCTATATTATAAAAAGAGTACATACTTTCAAGGTTGTTTTCTATTTCTGAAGATAAAGGAAAAAATATCATAATTGAAGAAGTAACAGTACCCTCTTTATTTTCATCAGAAGTCGTAAATCTTCTTCTATCAGTCTTACCTCCATTATGTGATAATAAAAAATCTTTATAGCCTCCAGGTAACTGAATGTTATATTTAGTTTCAAAATCCTTAATATCTTGTTCAGTTATATCTCTGTAAGTATACTCAAAATTAATTTCCAATTAAATTCACCCCATAAATTGTAGAATTACACTTTATCATCTTGGATCACTAATTGCATTTGAAATATATCTGTTTCTGTAATTCCTGCCTTTTTTAACTCATCTTGAAGGGTCATTCCCTCTTCGATCTTTATTTTCCTTTTAGTACCGTCTCTTAATGTAAAGATCCTCATTTGATCCATTTTGTAACTTCTCCCTAAGTAATAAATAGGATTTTTAACTTCAACTTCTCAAATAACCAATAATACCACCAACGACTCCTATTGCAAGCGAAATGGGAACAGTAGCTATTCCCCCATAAGCAACCGCAAACCCTAATCCGTCTGCAAGTGATGGATCATCAGTTATGTGATTTGCTTGTATAGCAACCCAAATTAGTAAGGCACCAACCATTACAACAAAAGAAATAATAGTAGTCAGTAAAAATGCGCTGAAAGCTTTAATCATAGATTCCCCTTCATCCTCATTCATATAGAGTATTTGTTCTTCTCATTATAGTAACAATAATCGGGGAAAGATTCCATTGAATAAAGAACGTTTGTTCGTATATAATAAAGAACAAACGTTCTTTATTAAGGAGTACTTTCAATGGATTATGGGAAGCTACCAAACAGAGTCATTATTTGTATTGATATGAAAGCATTTTATGCCTCCGTTTCTTCTGTCATAAGAGGTTTAAACCCTTTGAAAACAAGGCTTGCTGTTGTAGGAGATATCAAACGGTCGGGATCTGTTGTGTTAGCTGCCACACCTTTATTAAAGAAAGAAGGGATCAAAACAGGAAGTCGTCTTTTCGACATTCCTAAAAGGAAAGATATTCATGTCGTGAATCCATCCATGGAGAGATATATCAAGGCTTCGAACTATATTTCTAGTCTGGTGTTACAGTATGTGGCTCCTGAAGACTTTCATGCATATAGCATTGATGAGTTGTTTATTGATGCGACAGCTTCTTTGCATTTATTTGCTCGAACACCAGAGGAGCTAGCTCATCGAATACTTAATGAGATCTATCGTAAAACAAGACTGACAGCTACCGCAGGAATCGGTCCTAATCTCTTACTGGCTAAAGTCAGCTTAGATCATGAAGCGAAGCATAGCTCAACAGGAGTTGCTTATTGGCGATATGAGGATATTCCCTTTAAGTTATGGTCGATTCATCCGATGAAGGATTTCTGGGGGATCTCATCAGCCACAGAAAGACGCTTAAACCGTTTAGGCATTCATACCATAAAAGAGCTCGCTCTTTCTTCTAAGGAAATGTTGCAAAAAGAATTTGGCATCATGGGGGAAGAATTACACCAACATGCCAATGGGATTGATTTTAGTCGCATTTCCGATGTGTACATCCCTAGTTCCCGTTCCTTTGGGAAAAGTCAGATTCTCTTTCGAGATTATACAAGCCGAAAAGAAGTGGAACTATTACTATTGGAGCTATTAGACGATGTTTGTTTTCGTTTACGTATGCATCAAGTGGTGGCTCAAACTATTCATTTGTCGATTGGCTACGGCAAACAAACAGGTGGAGGCTTCTCAAGACAAAAGAAAATGGGGCGAGCTTCAAACTTAAGCCAAGATATTTTCCCTTATTATTTAACCATTTTACATAATTTTGATAACGGAATGCCGATTCGCTCCATTGGGATTTCCTTATCCAACACAAGCATTGAAGAAGAGGAGCAAATGAGCTTATTTGAGGATATCGATCAGCGTGAAAGAGCCTATGCTCTTGCCAAAACGATTGATGAAATTCGGCTGCGTTATGGGAAGAATAGTGTTCTACGTGCTTCAAGCTATCTGGATCATTCAACAGCTCGTTATCGAAATGGTCTTATTGGCGGCCATAAAGCTTAAAGGAGGATGATATCATGAATAACGATAGAGGAATGAAAGAAACAATAGTGTATTATAAGGGTGAATATAAAGTATACAAAGACTAGCACTCACCTAGTTTTGTTTCTTTATATGATGAAGAACAAGACTAAAAAATATATAGTATCTATAGAATAAACAATTGGGGGAAGAGATGAAGAGAGTAATAAACATGATTAATCCAATTTCAAAAGTGTCCGGAGTTTCGTTACTTGATTTGAAAAGAACAGAAAAAGTACTTGGTGCTATGTTTCCAAATGAATACAAGGAGCTCTTTTTAGAAACGAATGGAGCAAAATTTGGAGATTGGACTTTGTTTCCTATTCAAACGAATGAACAATCATCATTAACAATTGATATTGTAAAACAAAATTTAGATAACGGATTAAAAAATGTACCAACAGATATAATTTTTATTGGAGAAAAAATGAACGGTGATAAGCTATGCTATCGTATTAGAAAAAGATTTATGCAGGAACAAATTTATCTTTGGAATAACAAAACCGGGCTAAGTGATTGTAAAGCACTATCATTAAGCACAGTTATTGATTGGTATGTGCCAAAAGTGAATACTAATAAGCCAAAAGAAGTTGGTAATTTCACAGTAGAAGATGGAAAGTTAATTGTTACTGATCCAGCATATCAACCGGATGAAGAAGACCTACAAATCATACTCTCGAATGTAAAAAACGGAAAATGGACAGCATTCATATCATATACACCTGAAGAAGTGGTGGAAAGTCTATTCATATTTTATGGAAAAAAGAAGCCAAGTGGAAAATGGCATGTTTGCGAAAAATTGATTGGAGTTGACTCTGCACAAGCAGGGATTTTCGATTATAAAATATTTGGTAGAGACGATGCAATCCAATATGAAGTGAAAAACGTCCATGATATAGAGATAGATGCAGATGGATTAAAATATTATGTTGCATGTGCTGATATGGTGGCTTCGGATGCCCAGGGAGGAGTTGTTCCGGGTGGTGCGGTTTCAATGTCCGGTTATGGGGATGGAATGTACGAACTGAAAGTAAAATATAACATTTCAAGAGAAGTTGTTGGAGTGATGATTGACTTTGGAAATGAAGAATAACGCTATTTGCTATTTGCCAATGGGTAGTAAAATACACTTGTGCTTATCAAACTAATTGTTGCTCAGTAATAAAAAAATTATCGATGTAAACATGGCTACATTGATAAAAACCATTAAAACCATAGCTTTTCTAAAAGGAGATCTTGATAAAATAAAAAAATGGCGACCGTTTGCGAGTATGCCCGAACAATACACAGGATTGCAGGAAGTTATAAACAAGCAAGCAGAAGTACCTCAACCTCTTTTAACAGAAGAGCAAATGGAACAAATTAATTTCACCTTGATTGAAGCCTTACATACAAATAAACAAGTGTACCTTACCTATTATAAGAGAGACCAATGTATAACAGAGATAGGATTTATTCAGTTTGTTGATTCCCTGGGGGATCTCTTTATTTTCATCGATGGAGTATTCGAATTAAAAAATAAAATGAGGTTAAGTGAGCTAATAGATGTTCGTTTTACATAAAATAATTTCACCTTCAATTTTGTGGTAATCTAATAAGAGCCAATTAGAAAAGAGTGATCAACATGGAAGAGAAAGAGCAGCAAGAAATAGATCTTGATAAAGTGTATGAATACGATGAATT
>Ga0209463_1001529_pt1 | contig 14016 bp, 28 predicted proteins | sample AgamicMgSfrz_FD_187169 | JGI IMG/M metagenome (GOLD analysis project Ga0209463, IMG submission 187169) | Agave microbial communities from Guanajuato, Mexico - Mg.Sf.rz (SPAdes) (version 2) | ecosystem: Host-associated > Plants > Phyllosphere > Phylloplane/Leaf | place: Guanajuato, Mexico... | reverse complement strand
TTTTTTTTTGGAAATATCTTGTTTTCTGTTCCCTTTTTTTGCTATAATCAGAACGTAAAATCTTCTCCCAGAATGAGTGTTCGATTTTACGTTCTATTTTTTCATAAAATTTTAAAGGAGTGTAATTTTATGCCAAAGGCAATTATTGAAGGACAATACTTGAGTTCAAGTATTAAAAAATCTAGTTTTAATGGTGTTGAAAAATCATTTGTACAATTGGATGTTTATCAGCCGGAGAGTACTGATAATGAAAAAACAGTTGTTATCAAGTGTGATGATTTAGAGGTTTTAAATAAGTTTAAAGAAACAAAAATGGGAACACCTATTAAGGCGAATGTTTCTATTAATGCTTATCAAAATAAAGCGTATTTTAAATTGATCGATATAGCGTAATAACGTTATATGAAGACAAAAAAATGAATGTTAAAGAATCTTTGAATGATTTTTTTCAAAACTATGTTGTAGAAACAACAGAAGGCACATTTCAAGTATTTAAAAGCTTCACTTATGGCGAGTTAGCTTTATCTTTTCTACTATTAACTTTAATTGTGCTATTTGTTTTGAAATGGATATGGGAGGTCGTTAGATAGATGGTTGAGTTATTCTCGATGTATTCATATTTAGGACTTCCCGTAGTGATCATAGTTGTAGGTTGTGCATTTGTACGCTTTGGTAAGGAGTTGCTAAGGGTATGAATGATGCAACGTTTAATCATGCAGTAGTTTGGCTGTTTAGTAATACGAGTTTTGTTAAATATTTAACTGGTGTTACTAGTTTTATAGCCCTCCTAATTGTTTCACTTTATTTATATAAAAGATGGGGGGATTAACTTGTGAGTTTCGATATGCCGATAAATCAAGTTATTCGCTACGCTTATAATACGTTTGCTAGTGCAGATGCAGTTTTGTATCTATGGATTGGTGCAAGTTTTGCAGCGTTCACACTCGGTAAGATTTTAGGAGTAGTTCGATAATGGGTTTCTTTGACCGTCATAGCGATAAGGTTCCCAAATGGGATTTTAATGTTGAGCAATCACATATGGGGACTGTTTTTAGAGAGTTTGGTTATGCATGGCATACTTTCAAACCATATGTATTGTTACTTTTAGGTATAGCTTTTGCGTTTTATGTAATGAAAAAATATAAAAATCAATATGCAGATGATTGATATGGAGGAATTTTTAAATGAACAATTTTCTATTAGGTGAAGGTATTCCAGCAGTAAAATTAGATTACGATTTAGCAGATGTTTCAACATCAACAGGTAACTGGATTTCAAGTATTTGGTTAGCGGCGGCGTTTGCTATCAGTATTCCGTTAGCATTTCTTATTATCCGTTATTTAAAAGGTATCTTCGTATCCAATTAATTTCATCTAGCATATTTAGTTAAATAGTAGAAAAGGTTTCCTATATAAAAAATAAGGGAAGGGAGTATTTTCCCTTTCCTTTTTTATTGGAGTGATCGTTATTAAAAAGTTTTTTAAAGAACTTTTGTGGGATTTAATTGATATTTTTAAATTTAGTTTAGTTTTATTTTTGTTAGGTTTTTGTCTATATAAAGGTTTGAGTGGTATTGAACAAAATAGAATTAATTCTGAAAAAGAATTAATTACTAATGGTCATCATATTGAATCTGTTGTTGTTGATAAGGAATTTAAAGAAGGATTTGTGGTTGTAAATGGTTCTGTTGCTGTAGCTGATTCAGATAAGTATTTAATTAAATTATATTTAAACGATTCTTTAAAAGAGATAGAAGTTTCAAAGGATGAATATGAAACTATTGAGATTGGAAAGAAATTAAAAGTTATAGAGTACAAAGATAAGATTATCTTAGATAAGTAAAGGAATGATTTGATGTTAAAAGATTTAGTGGATTTTATAAATTTTATGTTTCCTATAATAATGCTTCCTCTTGGGGTGTTTGGAATTTGTGTAGGTATTTATGCGTTTTTTCAAGATTGGAATGAGATTAAAGAGATGGATAAAGAAAAAATATGTTTAAAAAAATAGCAATTATATTTTGTTCATTATTAGTTATGTTAGTTTCTTTTAATCCTTCTATTTATGCTGATTCACCTTCTTATCAGGTCGTTGGTAGTAAAGGTGTGTCCATAGAGAATAAGGGCTTAAATGGTGGTTATTATAGCCTTACGTTGAAGGTTACGGATGCCGAAAATGTAGTGACTTTCCAATTAAGTGAATTAATGCTTGTTAATGATTGTAGCTTTAATTTTGGCTTAGTGAAATGGACTAGACCATCACAAAAAAAGAATGAGTTTGATATTAATATTAAGGAAAATGGCACGTACGCCTTTTATGTTTTTGTTAATGGAAAAGTTAAAGGATATGTACGTTTTAAAATTAAAGGATTTCCTAAAAATGCTGAAGGTACTGGAGTAACTCAATATTGGGGTGAAGGTGCGAAGTATTATGAACTTCCCGAAGAGGCTGTTAATCCTGATGATTTTAGAGACCAAGATGGAGCAAATAATGGAATTTGTGTTAATGAGAAAATTCCTGATGATAAACCGTCTGGATCAGGAGAGATAGAAGAACCAAAAGATAATAATAACAATGGTGGAAATGGCAATACAGGTAGTAATGAGAAGTTAGAAAAAGCTTTAGAAGATATAAATAATGCTTTGAAAAATATTGAAACTTCTAGTAAAGATACGGCAAATAATACGAAAGATATTGCTGATTCTAATAAAGAAATAGCAAATAATACGAAAGATATTGCTGAAAATACAAAAGGAATTAAGGATGCTGTTGATACTGTTAATGATACGTTACGTGAAATTTTAAAGGAAATGAAGCCTACAACTGAGGTTGTAATAGATGAATTGAAAAAGCCTGATTTGATTATGCCGAAAGATGAAAATCAAAAGTTTGAAGATAAAAATGAATATTTTAAAGAAGGAAAAGAAGAAAAAGTCCCTACTGATGCTCTTCCTGATGCACCTGATCCAAAACCTTGGAAGGATGAAGACGGAAAAGAAATGAGTAAGGAAGATAAGTCCGAAAAGGATAAGCCTACAGAGAAGGACAAGCCTTCTGAAAAGGATAAAACTCCTGATAAGGATAAACCATCTGAAAAGGATAAAACTCCTGATAAGGATAAGCCAACAGAAAAGGACAAACCTTCTGAGAGGGATAAACCATCTAGTAAGGATAAGACACCTGATAAGGATGGTACACCTTCTAAGGATAAAACGCCTGATAAAGATGGTACACCTTCTAAAGATAAAACACCTAATAAAGATGGTATACCTTCTAAGGATAAGACACCTGATAGAGATGGGCCATCAAGCAAAGATAAAACACCTGATAGGGATAAACCTTTAGGTAAGGATGGTGTACCTGAGAGGGAAGCACCTGTTGGTAGAGATCCCGTAATGAGTAGAGATCCATTTCTTACGAGAGATCCCGTTTTAAAGTAAGGAGTGTATGTATGTTAACGGTTAATGATATTTTTAACGTTTTAAAATTATGTTTGGATTATTCCGATACAACTATATATATATGTTTTGTTGTAATGCTGACGTTTGCTATTGGTATCAAGTTTAAAGATGTTTTGACTTGGGGCTACTAAGTTATGACTGATGCCATATTAAAAGGTTTAAGTAAGTTTGGTAATGCAATGGTAAACGGTTTTAAAAGTTTTATGGAGTTTTTAACTAAACCATTAGGGTACTTACTAGAATTTCTAGAAGGTATTTTCTACTTTTTCGCTTGTTTGTTCAAGGTTGTTGTACTAATCGTGAAAATTTTTACGGCTTTACTACAGTTTTTCTGGGCGGTTGCTACAAGCGTTATTAAAACTTTGCTTATGTGGATTGGAGTTGTCCCCAGTGGGAAAGTGTACCTTCCACATGAAGCCCAAAACGGTTTCCAAGTTGTTATAGATAAAGTAATGCCTACAGGGTTAATGACTACTGTTCCATTGGTTGCTACAGCCTTTCTGTGGTTGTTCTTCGGTATGAAAGTGTTCTCCTTATATGGTGGTAGTATGGGCTTTTCATTCCCTGAGAGAAAGAAATAGGTGTTTGTATGAAATCTGTTATTGATACTATTTTTAGTCCAATCTTTGGTTGGTTGAATCAAATGTTTAACGCAATTATGAAATTAACTGTGCCAGCATCACATCCAATCAATCCAAATTCGTTTTTTAAAGCATTTGCAATGCTTGGTAATGGTTGGGTCGTGTTTGTAAGTACCGCATGTATATTGGCAGCCACTTACGGAATTTTGTTTGTTGTAATGGCGTTTAAACATGGCGTTATTGAATTTAAGATATTCGTGAAATGGTGGTAGATATAGATGGGGAGATTAAGTTTGTTAGAATCTATGTTTTTAGCTAGTGTTGTCCTTTTATTAGGAGTTTTGACTATGTTGCAATTGATTAGTTATATGGAGGCGTTATAAATGGAATTATTTAATGTAAGTCCTATTGTGGGGATTATTGGCGGTATTATTACTGGTTTAGTTGCTTTATTCGTATATAACAAGGTTACAGGAGAGTGAATGTATTGAGTTCTGTAGTTCTTATTGTATGTGGTATTATTGCTAGTTTTGTAGCGTTATATCTATGTAAAAAGGCGAGGGAATATTAATGAATACAAACGTATTTAGCGTGTTTTTTACAATCGGTGGTTCGGTTGGATTTGGACTATTCTTGTTTTTAGTACTTCCAACATTTCTTATATTTAGAAAGATGAGTAAGTGAGGTATAGATAATGTTTAAGAAAAAAGGTCAATCTTTTAGTAATCATAAAGCGTATGTTATTCGCGATGAGGTTATGTATGTAGAACGTGTCATAAGTGCCGATAGTGATGTAGTAGAGACGGAGACAGGCATTTATAAGACAGACGATGCGATTCGTTATTATAACGAAACTGAGGGTGCTATATCGTATATGTTTAATGTTGATATTCCTAGCAAAATGGAAGCTGAGAAATTAAAAACATTGAGACGTTCAACAGCCATTAAAAACATATTTAAATATGATACTCAAAAATCTTTTAACTTCGAGAAAATGATTCCTTGGGTGATTGTAGTTCTTACTTTGTTACTTAAATAATGTTCGTGATTTACTTCGGGAATGTAATGGCAGCCGTGCAAATTTCAGCTGATATTTAATGTGAAATACGAATGTTTAATGAAATGATGGGGTGATTGTATGTTTAAAACTATTAATTTGTGGGATTTTAGTAAATCGTATAATTATAAACAATTTGCTAAGGTTTCTAAGAGAATGTTAGCTAGTGACAATGAAAATGACCGTATTGTAGGTAGAAAAATAAAAGAAATTTTAGAAAGAGAGGGATATGTCTTTGGAAACGATAGACCAACAGTTATGTAATGAAGAATTTCCTAATTTAACAAAAAAGCAAATTGCTGACATGCTTTATCAGGCGGATCATACTCCAGTTCAAGAGGTTATGGTGTCTGATTTTTATGAAGAAGAAAATGAAGAAGTTGAAAATAATGAAATGCTTGAGTTGTTGTATTTTATGCAACAGAATGGTGTACCACTTAAAAGTGAACAAGTACAAGCTATGTTTTTAATGCAAGAAATGGGTGTTGGAGATATTGCGAAATTTATGGTTGATATGAAACCGAAAGTTACACCGTTCCAAAGATTCTTCGAATTAATTAACAAAATTACGCTTGCTGATCGTATTAAAGGTAATGCTAAATTATCAGGTTTAATCAAAGCACAAGTTGCTTCAGCTAATGGAGTTATGCCTGAAATGAATAAGCATATGAGAGAACAACAAAGAATACAAAGGGATGTGAACAGATAGTGTATGTTTGGACGTTTACAGGTTTAATGGGAAACGGTAAAACTTTAGGAATGGTTCTTGAAGCTGTAATGTATCAACAAAAAACTGGTTGTACATTGTATTCCAATTTTGGCGTAAAAGGTGCTAAACCTTTTAAATCGTTTAATGATTTTTTAAATATTGCTAAAGAACCATCAAGCGTTTTATTACTAGATGAATGTCATACAGATATAGATAGCCGAAATTCTCTTTCTAATGCGGCGAAATATTGGTCGCATATGGCTTTCTATTTACGGAAAATGCGTTGTACGTTGATGTTAACGACTCCTATATTTAGTAATGTTGATAGTCGTTTTAGGGATGTAACGTCTGTTTTTGTACCTGTTAGAAAGGATAAAGAATATTTTTATTATCCAATAGTAGATAATCAATCAGGAATATTGTTGAAAACAAAAAAGATGAAGAAAGAACACGCTTTTAAATTAGCTGGAGATGTATTTGAAACTCATTCTATGGTTGTTCCTATTGAATATCCAGCCAATAAAAATGAATATGAATCTTTATTGAGTCAATTAAGAGAAATAAATGATGATTATTATACGACTAATTTAAAACTAAAAAGGTTGAGAAGTTTGAAACAAGCGATATAACATTTGCGTTAGCACGAAATGCACACACGCCCTAGCGGGTGGGCATGAGCGGTTAATGTTGAGGGGATGATTGAAACATGAAAAATAGTTTTGTTGTGGAGCAATCAATAAAAAATGTGTGTGCTGAAATTGATAATTTAAAGGAGAAATTAAAACTTTTGGGTATTGATCCAAGGGATTATTACAAAGTGATTGATAGTTTAACTGTGGTTCGTTTGCATTTAGATAGTATGCGTTAAGGGGGATTTGTTGTGATTGGTAGTAAAAGAGTAAAAAGACAAGTAGAAGGTACTCTACAGGCGTTTGATTCATGTATGAGTCAGATTAGAAGATTAGATAGCAAATATAAATTTACAGAACAAGAAAAATTAGAATTATATAAGCTTGAATATCAGTTGAAAAATTTAAGTAAAGAATTAAGCAAGGATTTAAATTGATTTTAATCTTTTCCCTAACTTTTGGGGTTGGAAGGCTGGCTTTAAAAGAAAACGTGATTGATAAGAAGTAGGTTCGAAAATATGAACGTTAGGAAAGCGATTAGGTGCTTATAATGGCTAGAACAAGCCGATTAGCGTAAATCCTACTTTTGGGTATATTCGGCTTGGCAATAAGCCCAAAAGCACCTAAAAATGTTTCACAAGGACGTAACGTAGTGAAGAAAGTGGAGATTTTTCAGTGAAGCGTTTTGAAAAATACTACTTGGTTCCTTGTTAAAGATTTAGCTAAATGGAGGTAGAGGTGTGTTAGTTGCGATTTAAGAAGTGTTTTGCAGTGTTTTCAATAATGATGATAATGTGTTTATCTGTTTTACCTAGTTTTGCTAGTGCTGAAGAGGTTATGCCTACTTCTAAGGATGTATTAAAACAATTTAAAGATATAAGCGTTGATAAGGATTTTGGATATAAAATTAAATTGGATAAACCTATTAAAGGGCAACGTGTTAAGCACAAATTTTATGTTGAATTACCTCCTGGAGTTAAAAAGAATCTTCTTTATATGGAATTAACTACAGGTAATTCGTGGAGTGCTACTTATAATTTTGCTTCTTATTTAGGTGATAAAGATAAGGGTGAATTTGTTTTAGAAGTAGTAGGTAAAAGTTTTGATACTGTTTCTATTTTAAATAACACTGGTGTTAATGTTGTTATAAAGGAAATGATTATTTATGTTCCTAATGGTGCGGATGGGTATGAAACGTTTGATGATATTTCAAAATTAAATGTTGTTGAAGGTGTAAATGATGTGAATTTCACTTGGGAAAATCCTGTTAATTCAACATTTTCTGGTGTATCAGTTTATAAAGATGGTGAATTTTTAAAAACTGTAGATAAAAGTGTAAGCTCTTATAAGGTTGAAGGTTTAGAAGGGAATAAGAATTATAATTTTGAGTTTGTTGCTTTATATGGAGAGAATAAGTCATTAGGTATTCAAAAAGGAGTAAAAACTCTTGTTGATCCAAAGACAATTCCTCCAAGTCCAGTATCTTCTTTAACGGCTGAACCAACTGATAAAACAGTGAAATTAAAATGGAAAAAGCCTAAGGACGACGATTTAGCAGGGTTTAAAATTTTACAAAATGGAAAACAGGTTGCTGAAATTGGTTTAGAAGAAGAATTTACAGTGAAAAATCTTCAACCGTTAACAGATTATACATTTGGAGTTATTTCTGTAGATAGAGATAAGAATGATTCACCGCCTGTTAGTTTGTCTGTGAAGACTTTAGAAGAGAATGATGAAGAACCGCCACACGTTCCATCAAATGTGTTTGCTAAGCCTTCTAATGGTGCTTTAATTGCTTCTTGGGATAAAGTGAGTGATAAAGATTTAGCAGGTTATAACTTATATGTAGATGGTAAGAAAATTAATAGTAATTTAATTACTTCTACTAATTTTGTAATTAAAAATCTAGAAAATAGTAAGAAGTATAAAGTTCAAGTTCAAGCGGTTGACCGTTCGGGAAATGCTAGTGAATTGAGTTTAGCAGCATTCGGTACTCCTGATGTAAATACGATCCCTGTAATTGAAAGTAATTATGGTGTTAAAGATGTGTCTGATGGTGTTGGAACAATGTTTAGTCAGATATGGCCCGCATTAGCGTTCTCGGTTGGTATTGTTTTAGCTTTCTATGTAATTTACAAATTAAAACATACTATTTTACCGTAATGTTTTTAGTTTAAATATTAAATGCTTTAAATGGAGGTAGAGGTGTGTTGATTGCGATTTAAGAAGTGTTTTGTTGTAATGTCATTCTTTTTAGTGTTTATGTGTTCGTTTAATGTTTATGCAGAAGAAAGTGAGACTAATATTTTAACTACTGGAAAAGGTTTTGTTATTAGTAGAGATATAAATTTTAGTGATAATTTAGCTTCTAGATATTTTGATAAAGTGATTGATAATGATGATTCTACAAGTTATGGATTACCATCTCCGTTTTTTGTAGATTTAAAAGATAATTATAGTATTGGTAGTTTTAGAGCGTTTATACAAGTTAATAGATATAACAGTACTACCTTTAAATTGCAGTTTTATAATGATGATAAAAAATTAATTAAGGAAACAAGAACATATCCATCAGGTTCTTCATTATCTAAAGATACTGTTGAGTATAAGGAAAATTTTGAGGTTCAAAATTTTAGGTATCTTGGTATTCAGGGTGGTGCGACTTTATATGATTTAAAAATGTTTGGTTCTAAGTATGTTCCATCTATTACAAATTTGAATTCTGTACCAGGTGTTAATGATGTTAAATTTACTTGGTCTAATCCAAAAAATGAACTTTATAGAGGTGTAAAGGTATTTGTAGATAATAAAGAAATTGCTACTGTTTCGCCTTCTGATACATCTTATAAATTTTCTGATTTGGAATCTAATAAAGGATATAATTTTAAGTTTGTTTCCTTATATGAGTCAAATGGTGAAATTCTTGAATCTAATTCAATTACTAGGAATGTTTCTACACTTGTAGACCCTAAGACAATTCCACCTAATCCAGTTTCGTTTTTAAAGGCTGATCCAACTGATAAAACTGTGAAATTAAAATGGAAAAAACCTAGTGATGATGATTTAGCAGGATATAAGATTTTACAAAATGGAAAGAAAATAGCTGAAATTGGTTTAAAAGAAGAGTTTGTAGTGGAAAATCTTAAACCGTTAACAGATTATACATTTAGTGTTATTTCTGTAGATAAAGATAAGAATGATTCACCGCCTGTTAGTTTGTCTGTAACGACTTTGGAAGAAAAAGATGATGTTCCACCACATGTGCCGTTTAATGTGGATGTTAAGCCTTCTAACGGTGCTTTAATTGCTTCTTGGGATAAAGTCAGTGATAAAGATTTAGCGGGTTATAACGTATATGTAGATGGTGAAAAGATTAATGGTAATTTGATTACTTCTACTAATTTTGTAATTAAAAATTTAGAGAATGGTAGAAAGTATAAAATTCAAGTTCAAGCGGTTGACCGTTCGGGAAATGCTAGTGGATTGAGTTTAGAGGCGTTTGGTGTTCCTGATGTAAAAACAATACCTGTAATTGATAGTAATTATGGTGTTAAAGATGTGTCTGATGGTGTTGGAACTATGTTTAGTGGGTTGTGGTTAGCGTTAGCGTTTGCGGTAAGTATTCCGTTAGCTTTCTATATAATTTATAAATTAAAACAAACTATTTTATCATGATGATCCCTGTGTGATTCATGGTTAATAAATAAGGTGATAAATATGATGATGTTATTTTTTGTTTTAAGTTGGTTGTGTGTCGGTTATATGCTTTGTTTATTCGTTGATAATATAAAGAAATTCTTTAGAAATATGAAGCTTTCATTTTTGCTTCTATCGTTTTTAAATGTGTTCGGGTGTATTGTGTTTGTTGCTCTTGGTTATATGTCGTACGAGTCGATTTGGAGCGTTTAAGATGCTATTGAAAGTTATATTATTATTGTTGTTTCCGTTTATAACGTTTAATGCATTGAATCGAATTATGTTGTTTATGAGTGCTTATAAAATTTCTAAGTTTAAGAGAGTGAATTTAGATGGATAATGTGATTATTTATGGTTTTTGGTGTATATCAATGTATTGTTTTTATAAAGCAATAAAAGAAACTGTATTAAAGGAAAAAGTATCGGAATGAGTGAGTATATGCCTACAAATGAAGAGTTTTTTATGAAGTCTAAGTTTTTACCTTATACGATAAAAGAGCCTGAATATGGGCTTCTTATAGCCTCTGTAGGCTTTGTTCTTTTGATGTTGTTATTGTTTTATAAACGTAGAAAGGATAAATAATTGTGATTACTGAAAAAATGACGAAAACTAGATTTACGATCAATGTAAATTTTTGTGATGTTATTAGCTTGATATGGATTTTGTTTGGTTTAGGTATTTATGTAGCTGGTGCATCTAAAATAATCGCAGTTTATGAATTTAATTTCTTGTTATGTGTCGTAAGTTTTATATTTGTTAGTTTATATCTTGCTTGCACGTTTCTTCTTCTATATATATTTACTAGAGATAAAAAATCAAACAGTTAATTCTAATTTAATAAAAATAGTATTATTTTTTTAAAAAACCGTATTATTATCATTGATATTAATACGGTTTTGTTATATTATGAATTTAAGATAATTGTTTGGAGGTTTTTATATGACTGTGAAAGATAACAAGGAAAAGAAAAAGAATTATCAATTTACCTTTACACCTAGTGAAATAGAATTGATTGAAGAGATTGTAGATATCGAAAATGATAGAAGAAAAACTATTGCTAGAGAAAATAATCTACCGTTTAAAAAGTATAATCGTAATACATTTATACTTGCGATGATTGAAGAAAAGAAACGTAAATATGAAGAACAAGGAGAAATTTAATTTATTAAGAAAGGATGTTAATGATGTTAAGTTTTTGGGAGAAGTTAGAATATCCATTGTTACTTATATTGATTCCTTTAGTAACATTTTTTGTTTATATGGTACTTCCTTATTTTATGGAGAATTAGAGAGTTTTAGATTTAATTTTATGGGTTCTTTCTTAACTTGTTAATATTAACAGGGGATAGAGTCTCACTTTTTATAAAAGATTTTATTCTAAGTACTTATTTTTTATATTTGTAATTAAATATTTTGGGGTTAGTAGGTGTTTTTTGTGTCTAATTCGAAGGAAGATTTCCAGTTACGAACTGTGGAACCCCCGTCTAGTAACACGGGGGTTCCCGGCTGTTTCGATATCTACACTATCCCTTACCTAGACTGGGTTCAAGTCACTTTTAAATCTGTACAGAATTCACAAGAAAATGCGCGGAAAATTGTTAATAAAATTTCCAGTTTTTTCGGTATTGATGATTTCTTATTTGAACATTTTGATGAAGGTCTACATGGGTATAGAAAATCGTATAAATTTTTAGGTCAAAATACATTCCAGTTGTTATTTGATGCACCTTCTAATATGGGTATTCATTTAATACTTACTGGATCAATGTTGAAAATGCTTCGTTCTGATTATGGGACAAGTGATATTCGATTGTTAAAATTTTTATCTTCTATTTCTAAAGAATTTCATTTTTCACGTGTCGATGTGGCTAAAGATGATACGAGTGGTAGTGTATCCATTAAAAAGATTGCTAGATATATTAAAGATGGTAATTTAACTACTAGATTTAGAGGTGGACATCAAATTAAGAAATTTAAATTAGTTGGTGTTGATGGTGAAGAAGACAAATTACAATATGTTCCTGATGGTGAAACATGGTATTTAGGTTCTCGTTCAGGTACTCAATTCCGATTTTATGATAAAAAAGCTCAAATGAATGCTGAAGATTTATTACATTGGACTCGTTGTGAATTACAACTTGTTGATGATGCAGCAACGAATTTTGTTAAGAATGCTATTGTTTTGGACAAGCATAAATTTGAAAAGTTTTGTTATTCGGTTTTTCTTACATATGTTGATTTTAAAAAAACTACTGGTGCTAAGCATATGAAAAATCGTGATTCAGCGAAGTTTTGGGCTGATTTTTTAGATAGTACAGTAGAAAAAGTTAAATTAGGTTCTCGTAAAAAGAAGAAGTCTTTAGATGATGTTAATCCTAATTATTTATGGGAGAAATTATTAGATGGAGATGCTGATTTTTATTATGAATCTATGCAACAAAAGGAAAAAGATCAATTTGATAAGTGGTTTTATGAACAAATTTCATCAGTCTTATATTTAAGGGCTTTAAAACATGACGAAGGTGTTGAAGAGTTTTATAAAAAATTGATTCATTGGGGTGAAACGCGAGTGGATCAGAAGAAAGTTGAAGCTGTTGGTGTTCAATTGCTTATGTCGGAACGTTTGAAAAAAATAAAAATAAAAGAAAAAGAATCACTTTAGTAATGGCGTTACCAAAGAGATTCTCCAGACAAAAAAATGATTATCAAAGAATGTACTTGTATTATACAGTTAAAGAATAATATCGTCTATTTGTAAAAGTCATATAACAATATGACTTTTTTATTTTATGTTTCAGATTTTAATCAGAATAAATTCTGATATAGGTAAGATTTTAATGTGATTAAAATCTTAAAATGGTATTATTAATCTAAGGAAATTGTTTGATTGGGGGAATAAAATTGAAAGTTATTGAAGTTATTAATGCAGTTAAAAACAAGGAAAAGATAGAAGATATTGCAGAGAGTTTAGGCACTAGTAAAAGTACTTTAGGTAAAAAAATTAAATCTCTAGGTTATGTTTATAGTAATAAATTGAAGTATCATGAGTACTTTGGAGAAGAATCAGAGAAGAATAAGATAGACAACATGTTAATTTCAGAAGTAATTAAGAGAAAAGGTGTAAAAAAGTCTGAGTTAGCTCAGACTAAAGAAAGAAAAAAAGAAGAAGTGAAAAAGGATGATGATTTAAAAGAAGAAAGTATGATAGAAGGACAGGTTTTGACAGTTGATGAAATAGAAAGCCTGAAAAAATTAGCTAAAGTTTATAAGAGTTCTCGTATTAATTTGTTTATAGAATTGGCGTATTTGCCATATGAAGGTGATAAAGTTAAGAAATCTATATCAGTAGATTCTGATTTATATTTGGATTTTGAACGATTTTCAGAGAGATATGAAAAGAAGGGTATATCAAAAAATCAATTATTAGAGTTAGCTATGTATGATTTTATGAAGAAAAATCGTTAAGAATGAGAGCCTAGGCTCTCATTTTTTGTTTATTATGGATTTATGTATGAAAGCGTTGACTGTAGTTAATGTTAAAATGTCAATGTATAAATGTAGGTTAAAGAGGTAAAATTTTGTAGAGGTGTAAAACAATGGGCAGAAAACGAATTGATCCTAGTGAGAAAAAAGTTAAAATTACAGGGATTGCTATAAAACAGAAATATATTGATTTGGTTAAGAAAGAAGAGAATTCATCGCAGTTTGTAGAGGATGCGATTGTAGAACATTTAAAGAAAAATAATAAAATTTAATTTTTTTTTGGAAATATCTTGTTTTCTGTTCCCTTTTTTTGCTATAATCAGAACGTAAAATCTTCTCCCAGAATGAGTGTTCGATTTTACGTTCTATTTTTTCATAAAATTTTAAAGGAGTGTAATT
>Ga0209463_1001525_pt1 | contig 14055 bp, 20 predicted proteins | sample AgamicMgSfrz_FD_187169 | JGI IMG/M metagenome (GOLD analysis project Ga0209463, IMG submission 187169) | Agave microbial communities from Guanajuato, Mexico - Mg.Sf.rz (SPAdes) (version 2) | ecosystem: Host-associated > Plants > Phyllosphere > Phylloplane/Leaf | place: Guanajuato, Mexico... | reverse complement strand
TAAACCTAAACGCTAGTAACATCAGCGCAGGGACGCTACATGCAGATCGTATCGGAGCAAATTCGATCAACGCCTCGAAGATCGCAGCAGGATCGGTTACGGCGGACAAAGTCGCAGCAAATGCGATTACGGCGGAAAAGATCGCCGCTAACGCAGTTACAGTTACGAAGATCTATGCGGGCGCAGTAACGGCAGAGAAAGTCGCAGCGAACGCGATCACGGCTGATAAGGTTGCTGCAAATGCGATCACGACGGACAAACTGCATGTATTGGCGAAAAGTTTAGTCGCAAATACCTCGATAACTGGAAATGATTCTACGGGATGGCAAGTGTCGAAACATGCGTCGTCTACGGTAGGGCTTCGCGGATCTTCTAATATGGGCGACGTTCTCGTACATACAATCACAACGGCGGAGCATGAAACACCTACGCTATACCATTCAGAATTCTTCGAAGTAGACCCGAATCAAACGTATAAGTTTAGCATCGGGATGTTTATCGAAAAAAACGAGCTACAAGGATCGCAATACTTCGGATTACAAGCGTACGACAAGAATCAAAAAGAATTACCTATGCAGCCGCTAAATCCAACCAACGGAGCATTATCTGGTGATCCTCGTACGAATCCGTATTTTTGGTCGGGAATTGGCACAGTCGGACAATGGCAGTTCATGGACGGTTATGCAGTAGCTTCGCAATCAGGTGGAAACGAAGCACCGCAGGGACGTAACATACAATCGTCATATCGAATGCACCACGCTACGAAGTACTTACGTATGCGATTCTATTCGGGATACTATCCGAAAGTAAAGAATAAAGACGCTTCCATCTTATGGCATTCACCTTCGGTTACTGCGGTAGATAGCGGAACGATCGTAGCTGATCGAATTACCGCAGGTACTATCGATGCAAATAAGGTCAACGTTACGAATCTAAAAGCGAATAACATTACGTCAGGTACTATGACTGCTGATCGAATTAATGGCGGTACGATCAACGCTACGAATACGAATATTATCAACTTAAAGGCGGGTAATATCACGAGCGGTACGATCGACGCAGCGAAGATCGCCGTTATTAATCTAGATGCGAGCAAGATCACGACAGGAATGTTAAACGTAGGCGGCACACAGATCGCCAAAGGTACGGATTTCATGCGCAAGGATTGGAAGCCGCTACGCGCTAGCATAGCAAATTCTATAAACGAAAACTACCTGATTACGGGCGGCGCACAAGCGAAAGAAGAATACGTATATCTACCTCGATTCGATTTAAACGGCGGAGGCGGCGAGAAAGTTACACTATCGTACGAGTACAACGTAGATGCGAACTACGTCGTATTACCTGAGGTCTTCGTACTGGCTTCGAAGCAAACTACGGAAGCACTGATCGATAGTGTGAATCACGATTACGTACACGTACTAGCGGGCAGCGAAGCGCCCGAAGATATCGGCGGAAACTGGAAGCGGGTTACAAAAACATTCTCGCTACAAAACGATATTAAGTCGGCAGTACTTCGACTAGATCACAATGGATCGAAAGACGGTAAGACGTGTAACTATCGCTATAGACGCGTAATGCTTAACTATGGATCAGTCGCGTTAACGTGGTCGCCACATACCGAAGAGTCTATCGGGATCGGCGCTATTACTGCGGACAAGATCCGAGCGGGCGCAATCACTACAAATAAGTTAACAGTCGGAGACTTTACGAACTTAGTACCAAATAGCGCATTCATTAATGGAACAATGGAAGACTGGGACAGAGGAAACGTCGTAGGAAGTGCGAGCGCAGGAGTACCCGCGGGAGCGCCGTCTAGTTATGTGCGATCGCAGACCGAGCGAGATACATATGCGGGCGATTGGTTTCCAGTTAAGACAGGCGATCGATTCTACTGCGAGTTAACTGCGGCAACATCAAATAGCGGCGTACCAATATCTCTAGGTCTTCACTATGTCGATAAGGATAATAAACCGTACTGGACTGTCTTCACGCCTCGAATCAATCCTACGGGCGGAAAGTGGGTTACACAAGGCGGCGAGATTCATATATCTATCGCAAATGCTACAAAAGCGAAAGTATTCGTACAGGTAGATGGCACGACAGGTTCTACGTTCGGGACGTGGTACATGACAAATGCGAAGATCCACCGTAAAACGGACGCAAACTTATTAGTAGACGGATCGGTAACGGCTTCGAAGATCGTTGCAAATGCAATCACGGCAGATAAGGTCGCAGCAAATGCGATTACTACCGACAAGATTGCGGCGAATGCGATTAACGCAAGTAAGATCGCAGCGAATTCCATCGATGCAAGTAAGATCGCAGCAGGTTCGATCACTACTGAAAAGATCGCAGCAGCAGGAATCACGGCGGATAAGATCACGTCAGGTATTCTAGATGCGAATCGCGTACAGGTCAAAAACCTAAACGCTAGCGTAATTACTGCGGGAACGATGTCGGCTGATCGTATTACGGGCGGAACGATTAACGCTACGAATACGAATATCATTAACCTAAAGGCGCAGAACATCGCAGGCGGTACGATCAATGCGGATAACGTAGCGATCAGCAACGGGCGCGTAACGATCAATAAAGACGGCGTAACAGTAGCGGACGCGCATTTCTTAGTTAAAGACGTTCAGACGGGCTTACTAAGTACGACCATAACTTCGACGAATCTATTCTACGACCATTCATTCGAAACGCTAAAGGCGGACGGAAATGCGATCGGCGGTATTTATTACAACGTTCAATGGGCTTACGTAAGTAGTGCGCTTAACGATTCATTCTACAAGTGGGCACGAGTGGGTACGCCAAAAATGGCGAATGCTTATACGCACGACGTTCCCGTAGAGGCGTCACCGTTTGGGCTATGTTCGGGATTATTCAATCAATCGGACTACCTCGCGCAAAGTTTCGGAGCAACTGCGGGCAAGCAATATACGATATCATTCCACGCGGCGAAGCCATACGGCGGACTAGCAGCGGGCGCACCTCGCTTAATGATCGAGCATATGAAAGACGGGAATGTCGTACATTCACAAACGCAAGACTTCGCCGTCCCTGCTACGGCGGTAGGTGGGTTCGTACGATACGGTGTCACTGTAACGGCTCATGCAAATATTGCGGGCGGTCGTACTTCTGCGATCCGTGTGCGATTCATGACAACGAACGGTAACTGGTGCGTATTCGACGGCGTACAAGCGGTAACAGGCAATAGAGCCGCACCATATGACGCAGAGGATGCGTTATGGAAGTTCGGACAAAATCGTACAACTCTAGATAGCATTAACGTACGTAAGGTATACGGATCAGAGGTCGTCGAAGGTAAGGTATTACGATCCGAGAATTTCCAAGTTGTGTATAAAAACGGTCGTGCGGTCGTCGATCACGCTAACGGTAACGTATCGTTTAATGCTGCGAGCGGTAACGTACATCTAGGCAATATGAACACAAACGAGATCATCGCAGATAGGGTTTTAAGAGTGCAGAACGGTATGAGTATTCGAGGCGTTAACGAAAATGGTGTAGGTATCGAGACTAGCAAGCTATACAGATCGTGGGGCGGAAACATCGAAATAAATAACGCCTATCTTAAATCGCCTGCGGTCGTATTCGGCGGCAATACCCCAACGACGCAAGACGGTACGTTATGGTACGGCAATGGGTGGCAGGGTCTAGGATTCTATGTCGCAATCGGTGGCGCGTGGCATACGGTATCGGCGGGATTCGGCGCAGGTTAACCAAATAACAAAGGGATTCGCGTCTATGTACGTAGGGGTAGGCGCGATCTACCTTAAATATATAATCGGAGGTAATGCAGTATGAAAGTAGATACGTCAAACGGTAGACCATTCTTAGGAAGATTAATCGAGATTAGCGAAGATGGATCGATGATTATTCCGAAAGATCTACTAGAGTACGCAGGTATTTCGGAAGGATCTCAGGTAGAAGTTATCGGAACTAGCGAAAGTTTAGTTTTTAAAACAACTACGAAGCGTTGCGATATGTGTAGTAGAAACTCGAATACTAAACAAATGGGCATGTTCAAATTATGCGAGCGTTGCTATATGAGCTTAACAGGTAAGACGTGGGACGGCGAAGACGTTACGGCGGATAATCCTACGTCACAACCCGAAGAAAAGCCCGTAGAGCAGCCGAAAGAGGAATCGAAATCAGAATCGACGACGATCGTAGAGGTGAAGCGTAATGTCTAGTACACAAGTCGCAGTAAACGTTAATCATGATAACATTCGTCAAACGTTAGCGAATCGATTATCGAAAGAGATCGAAGAAAACGCAGTACTATCGGAGCAAGTACAATCGCTAGCAGCCGATAAAATGAATCTAGAGGATCGAGTACGACAACTAGAGTCGTTGTTACAACCTGCGGAAAGTGGCGAAGTAATCGACGCACCACAAACACCCGAATTCTAACGAGAGATAGGGCGGCATATGACCGCTCTTTTTCTTTTTGACTATTTTAGCAAGCTGCGAAAGGGGGTGCGTGAGAATGACGATACACGAAAGAGAAATGACACTAGCCGACGTTATCTTCAAGCAGCAGCAACTAGAAAGAGAGATCGCAAAGCTACGATCAATCACCTATGAGACGCAGCAGGAGACGGAAGAAGCGCATAAAAAGATCGCCGTACTAGAAAGACGTATGGACGAAATAAACGCCCTTCTGATCGAATTAACGAAGTCTAGCGTTAAGCAGGGTGAGAAGATCGATAACTTCGATAAGAAGCAAGATGTATTTATGTCGAATCAGATGCAGCTAGTCAAATGGTTCGTAGTAATTATCATAGCGATCTTAACGGTGTTAGGCGGTCTAGTCGGAATAAAACTCGCACTACCGATCTAAAAACGAGACGAGCCGCGTTTATGTACGTGTAGGGCGGCTCACACTCGTTCTACAAAATCAAATCAGGGGGCGTTTAAATGACAAACGTAGAAGTAGTAATCGATGCAGGGCACGGGGCGCACGATAGCGGCGCAGTAGGAAACGGATTATTAGAGAAAGAGCGAGCGTTAAAACTATCGCACATGCTAAATGAAGAGCTACGAGCAAATGGCGTAAGTACGTATATGACTCGTACGACAGACGTATTCGTAACGTTGTCAGGTAGAGCGAAGTTAGCAAATGATCGAGGTGCGAAGGTATTTATTTCGAATCATCTTAATTCGGCAGAAAATCCGAGCGCACTAGGATACGAGACATTCGTACTTAATCGTAACGATGCGAAAACAAATCGCCTGCAAGATCTAATCCATGCGGAAGGTATGAAGGTGCTAGCGCCTTTAGGATTCCGAGATCGCGGGATCAGAACGTCCAACCTAGCGGTATTACGCGAAACGCATATGCCCGCAGTTCTAACGGAAAACGGGTTTATTAGTAATGCGTCAGATATGGCACATATCCGCAAAGACGAAGTACTACGCAAGCTAGCGCAAGCATATGCGAAAGCGATCTGTACGTACTTAGGAAAGAGCTATAACGGCAGCGGAAACACTGGCGGATCTACTGGCGGCAGCACACCACCACCAACGACAGGCGGCGGATCTTCGCAGCAAGGTATCGGCACAATTACGATCAATGGCGAAGGCGTTCGAATCCGTACAGGAGCGGGCACGAACTATCCATTCAAACGATACATTCCGAAGAACGTTTATATCGTATGGGCTATGGAAAACGGTTGGGCTTGCGTTGGCGGCGACGAGTGGGTGTACGCAGATCCTTCGTATACTACGTTAAAACTATACGAGCAACCGCAACAAGCCGTAACAGGGATCGTATATGTTACGGGAACTAACATAAATGTTCGTAAAGGTGCGGGCACGAACTACGCAGTCGTTAAGAAGATCGGAAAAGGTTCGTTCAAAGTATGGGGAATCTCAGGCGACTGGGCTTGCGTTGGTTCTGACGAGTGGATCAAATTAGATCCATCATACACACGTTTCGTACGTGACTAATAAACGAAAGAGGCGATCATATGTTAAAGAAAATCGGGAATAGAGCAGGATTCCGAAAACTAAAAATACGCCTACTTAATAGGGGAACGTTACTAGCGTTAGTAGCGTTTCTCGTTAAGCAAGGACTCGCATACGGATATATTCCAACGCAGGAAGTTGCAGACAGTATCGTAACGTTAGCGGACTGGGCGACGACTGGACTTATCGCATTAGGCGTAATTAATAATGCGTCTATCGGTACAGGCTTCGGAGATAAGCCGATCGAAAACGTAACATTCTTAGGATCGAATGAGCGTTGGCAGCACGAACGTATTTCGAAACTAGATCGAGATTTAACCCAAAGAGGATTAGGCTAGGCGTTTATGTACGTGTAAGGCGTGGCAGCCTCTCGTATCTGCGATAGACAGTCAAATTCATATCGTTGTGTCTCATAAAGCCGACCAAACTACGACAACGTAGCGCCCTACTGACGAAGCTCTAGGGCGTTTCGTTTTGTCTTTGAAAGTACTACAAATAGGGTACGTGAAATTTTTACGCAACTTGCGTAAAATAATCGTTGACATTTCGGCGATATCACTTTAACATGAAGTTATCAAATACGAATGTAACAAAAAATGACGAAATAAGGTCTTCGAGGATTGTCGATATATTAATAGGAACATTCTCGATATTAGTAGTCAGAATTATGGTTTATGAAATTACAAAAGAGAGAAGGAAAAAGAAATGAAAAATCATACAATTGAAATGTTCAGGGGATCATTAAAAGTGGCGGTATGTCTAGGGTTCATGTATTACGCAGTTGTGTTATTCTCAAAAGCAATAGTAGCAACGATGTAGGGCGATCAACGGCGATCGCTCTTTTTTATTGCGAAAAACGCGTCGATTGTATGTCGTAATTGCAGGGTGGTTGCAGGGTACAAGCTACGCAGCGTGACAATGTTTCGACGAGATTCCCGACGGTGCAACTTTTTTATTGACAATACGGCGATATCGGTGTATTCTAGTTTTAGGCAAAGAAAAAACCGCCAACGATTGCAGTCGCTAGCGGTAAAGATAAAGCCTAAATATCAAATTAAAATAAACGAAGAGTAATAACGTACTCTTACAATTCGTAATGCCGTTGGTAGCGGCAGAACGAAACCTACCACGATTATACTACATACATCCCCGTAGGTAAAGAGGCGTTGTTATATAAGGAGAATATTTATTATGACAAACGTAACTACAAACAAACACTACATGAGCGAATACGCTAATCTATCGCAGTTTGATTCTATCGAAGTAATGGACGAGACGATCGCAATTGCTAAAAGTTACCACGCAGAAGAGTTAAGTTATACGCAAATGGAAGTACTAGACTTCATCGCACAACATGCGGTAAAGGTCGTAGGCGTAGCAAAATTACTCGTACAAACTATCGCAGATGCAGTCGGCAAATCACTTCGTACAATTAACTACGCAACTAAGAAATTAGAAGATCTAGGAATCTTACATAAAGTCGAGACTCGCCGCAAGAAATCGGGCGGACTGGGCGCAAATGTTTACGTAGTTTCAAATACTATTGCAGAGTCAGTTGCAGGATCAGTTGCAGGATCAGTTGCAGAGCGACCATGTGACGAAATCCCTTGCGAGAGTAAGGACGAGCAGCCGAAAATCGAAAGTGAAACTCTTTCTAAAACCCCAGTTAAAACCCTTATTAAAACATTAAATAATAAAACATTAAAAGACTTCGAAAAGAATAATAATACTAATCTAGTTAAAGATATAGATCTAGCTGAAACGCAGTTATTCGCAGATACACCGCAATGCTTACGAACTGCATACGCAGGATTAGAAAATGATTTAGGTAACAAACTAACAAAAGACATTGTGCTAGCGTTCAAGAAAAGCGGACTATCTCAAAAAACAGAGTGGACACTACAAGAACTATGTACGCAAGACGACTTATTTGCTACGGAACTAAGTACACGTATTAGAGACTGCGTAATTAAACATCGTAACGGCGATATACATACAACACTAGGCGGCTATATTTATACTACTGCGTTAGAAATGTTTAAGGATCGCTTAACAATGATCGAAGCGCCTGCCGTTGATCTTAACGAAGAACTAGATCTATTTAACAACGAATTTGCAAGTATCTTAAAAAACGCGAAGATTGAGCGACCTACTTTCGTATTGCCTAACGTTTATGGTAACGTACATACAATTTCAAACGACTTTAATAACGACGATCTGCCGTATTAACTACAAATGCATACATTTCGCTACACTTTTTCCGATATTGTGTAGTAGAGTATAGAAAATTATATGAAATACTACCGTTAACTATATTGCGCTACGATATCAAGTGTAGTATAATGTAGTTAACGATAGTTAAATATATTAATTTGGTGGGGGTTATACACATGGCGGTAGATTATATCGGCGTAGAAGCTGCGAATTCGTTCGTAAAAGTTGCATCAGTAAACGAAGATTTATGTTATTTGAACACATCACGAAGAGTAGAATCGTTCGAAGATACAACGGGGCTAACGGTTTATACATACGAAGGCGTACGATACGTTATCGGTGAAGGAGAGAGTGCAAGCAGCAGCGCAAGAAATGATGATCGTTATTCTAGTGCGGGATATCGTACAGAAACGATCCTAGCAGTAGCGCAGCTAGTTAAGGACGGTGGCGAAGTGGTTATCGGCACGGGACTTCCTAGCGAAGATTATAAAAACGAAGAGAATCACGAAAAGGTAAAACGTAATTTGATCGGAAAACATACGGTTAAAATTAACGATATAGAAAAGACATTTGAAGTAGTTCGCGTTTATACGCCTATGCAGCCGATCGGATCGGTAGTGAATCGCATCTATGATTACAATTTAAAGATCCGTAAAGGTATGGAATGGGAAAAAGATGCGCGTAAATTAGTAATTGATATCGGGTTCGGTACTACTGACGTATGCGAAGCGAAAGGGTTACGTACAATACGTTACGACGGCGTACAAGTCGGAATGATGGAAGCAAACCGCATCATTAAAGACGAGCTTACGAAACAAGGCGCTAGAGGTATCGTATCATTCTTGCATATGGATAGCTTATTACGAAGCGCTAAACGTGAATACATTAAAGACGAATTTACCGACAAGGAAGTCTTATCGAAAGTGATAATCGAGACGGGCGGTAAGGAGTACGAAATTAAAGATATTATGGAACAAGCGCTAGAATATACGGCGCGTACGGTAATGCAGCGTGTAGATAATTTAGGCTACGTATTAAAAGACTACGACGTAGTACTATTCACGGGCGGCAGCTTACTAGCATTACACGAATACATTAAGCCTTACTTAACAGGCGTTAATACGAAAGCAGAGCAAGGAGCGCAAACGGCAAACGCTAAGGGCTACGCTAAATATGCGATGATCCAAGACGCGAAAGCAGCGGTGTGTTAGTGTGAGACCTAGTAGAGAGGAAGTTAGAGAAATATATGAACTGCATGAGGAAGAGATAGCATTAGTTATTTACGAAATGGTCAACCGCCATGCACAGAAAATTTCAGAACAAATCAACTGTACTTTAGAAGTGGCGTGGGCAGAATCTATTGATACGGTTGCCGAGGAAGTCGCGAGACGAGCAGACTATACATTAGAAGAAGCAGTAAAAATGGTTTTAGATAGCTATGATAATGTACTAAATACAAAATCTGACTACAATTAAGTTGGAGGCGATTAGCAAATGGCAATTAAACAACACTCGTTTAAAGTAGATACGGACAATCCCGACGAAAAGATGATAAACGACTTTCTACAAGGGAAACCGACGCAGTATCATTTAATAGAAGCATTGAAAGTTTACGTTAGAATCGAGAATGCGAAAAAGGCGGCTATCGATCAAATGGTTTCGAATATGCAAACGGGACTATTCGCACAACCTAGCGGACAAGCACCGAAAGAAGCGCCGAAGGCTAATGATTCGATAAAAGATTTCGATCTCTAATTTAATATAAAATTGACGATAGGCGATACCGTGAAGGTGTCGTCTTTTTTATTGACCGAAACATAATACGACAAGCGTTTATGTACGTAAAGATATCGAATGGAGGATGTATTATGAATTGTGAATCGTTAGAAGCTACGAAATTAATGTACGAATTTTGGTCGGGGGTTGCGATGTTAATAACGCTAGTTGCTTTATGCTTGCTGCCGCTCGTATATATGATCGCTAAAAAGAGAGGGTGGACGGAATGATTAAAAACGATTTATTCGGCGGCTACGTCAATGTTACGGGAACGGGCTTCGAGAATGAGATACGCATCGAAGTGAAAACCGATAAGGGATATCAATACATACAGGTAGACGAAAGGGCGTTTTATAAGATGCTCGAAGAAAATTTACACGTAAAGGTCGTGACGCCATGATTAAAGCGTACGTATATTCGTTTCTAGCGACGACAATCGCAGCGGGGGCGTATTACTATTACAAGAAATTTAAACACGAGCACGACGTACTAGATCAATCTTACAGGGGTATCGAATAGTGTTCGAAATATACATAGATGGTAGTTTCATAACGATAGCGGATTCGATAGAAGATGCGGATCTAAAAACGGACGCCTACATACAGTACTTTTTACGAGGCGAGAAAGTTAAGCGAATAGAATATCGTTACACGGGCGGGGTCAAGTGATCTCGTCCTTTTTTGCGTTTCCTTGCGTTTATGTACGTAGTCGAGATTTAGGAGGCGATAAGATTGCGCAACGATGAAGTACAAAACGGCGAAGTATTCGTCAAATTTTTCGTAGGCGCTCGTAATGGATTAATGGCAGCAATGGGCGCTGAGTTGTGGCATACGTATTGCGCACTAGCTACGTATATGGATCGTAACGGGCGCTGCTATCCTTCGCAGGATCAACTAGCTCGAAATTTAGGGATTCGTAGGGAAACAGTTAGTCGCCGCATGAAAAGGCTACTCGATTTTCGTTGGAAGGGCGAGCCACTAGTAACGGTCGAGCGAGTTCGCACAAATGAGAATCAATTTACAAATATCGTATACACGGTAGATCCTACGGTAGCTTTCCGCATATTTACCGAATAGTCCATGTGACGTTGATGTAACATGGCTAGACGTCACACTAACAAGACCTAATATTAAACGATAGCTATATAAATATATCTGCGTAATAAAAAGATACGCAGTATTAATATAACCGAAACGATATGAGTAGTTGCGTTTATGTACGCGAAGGGAGCTGATAGCATGGCACGTAAAAAATTACCGCCTGCGAAGAACTGGCAAGAGCGAAACATAGACGATTGGAATGCAGTTACGTTTTTTAACTATTTATGCGACAAGCATCGCGAGGTACGGGGAATCGACTACTTCGCTAGCCGTGGCGTAAAGATCGATAACGCAATGATTAAGCAAATGTACGAAAAACACGGAAAACTAGAAACGAAGTTGTTTATCGAAGAGTGTCTAAAAGAGTATACGCCGTCACCGAAGTATAAAGTCTGCTCGTTTATGTTTATGAGAACGTATATGATCGCTCAGGTGATGCCGAAAGTGCAAGAAGGTATAAAACGTAATGAAGAGATTAAAACGGCGTCAGAGGCTAATCTCGACGATCTGACGTTTTAAGGAGGCGATCATATGAGAATGTTGCAAGTAGAAGCAGAAGTCGCAATCGATAAATTCGAGAGATTACAAGCGAAGTTAATCGAAGAACGCGATAAGAATAAAAACAGAATGCGGGCTACGGCGGGATTAACGTCTGATCGCTGCCGTGAAAAGTGGCTCGATAATTCTCGCGAACTATCGAAAGTTAGCGACGTACTAGATTCGCTACACGCATTACGGGAGGTTGTCGAGCATGGATAAAGGGATTCTACGAAATGCGCTACATGACGGATTAACGCAAGCTGAGATCCTGCCGCATGTAATTGCGTTACACGGATATAGCGGAAAAGGCGGACGAGTACACGCAGCAAATGTACCGAAGCAGTATCGAAATGAATTAATTACAGATACGAAGGTACGCGAAAGCGAGCCGAAGATCTACGGCGCACTAGATCGGTATATTAAAACATTCGTTAGACAGTGGGAAGAGTTCGAAGGAAGTCGTCAAATCATGGGGCTATATTTATACTCGCCTAACACGGGGAACGGCAAGACAACGACCGCCTGCGCCCTCGTAAACGAATATATTCTGCGACATTATGTAGGATCGTTAAAACGTGGATTACGTCCATTACATCAGCCTGCGTATTTCTTCGATGCGAACGAATGGCACACGCTCTATACACAATTCACAAGACCAAACGTACCGCGTTATATTGCCGAAGAAGCGGCGGCAGAGTTCTACAGAAGGGCAAAGATCGCGAAAGAAGTTCCGTTTCTTGTAATGGATGATATAGGCGTCAGGGAAGACATTACCGAGCCGTTTCGAATGGATCTACACGCATTAATAAATCACCGTAACGTCGAAGAATTGCCGACGGTTTATACGAGTAACGTTCCGTTAAAAGAGTTAGCGACGTTGTATAAAGATCCGAGGCTTCCCGATCGCATTCGAGATATGACTAGAGAATTAACGTTCACGGGGACGAGTAAGCGAGGTAAACGAAAATGATTAGAGTAGGAACGTTAAAAGCGAAATACATCGTCGTACCGAAAACAGGGCGGAATATGCTCGAACATTCGGACGAAAAGAAGATAGAACGTTCAATATTCGGATATGTGCGAGGTAGCGGACGTAGTTCTATTTCGATACAACAACAAATGAATTACCTACGTATGTTAACGAATGCAGCGAGCTGGGATGTCAATTTGCAATTAAAGCATGATGCGGAACAAGCAGCGCAGCAGCGCAAGTTTTTAGGAGGGCGATAAGATGTTGAGTTTAGATCTAGCGGTAGAGGACGCGCTACACAGGATAAAGCGAGAGTACAAGCGAACCAACGGTAAGATATACCTATCGTTTAGTGGCGGAAAGGACAGTTCGATATTAGCGGAGTTGATTAAAATGGCGGATCTGCCGACGAAGATTCCGTTCCTATTCGCAAATACTAGGATTGAATTAGATGCGACAGTTAAATTCGTAAAAGAATACCCGTACGAAAACGTCGTGATCGTAACTCCACGTAAACCATTCGGTCAAATACTAAAGGAATACGGAAGACCTGCGATATCTAAGCAGAAAAGTGAACTACTATACACGTATCAAGAGAACATCGAAGCACCAATGTCGAAAGCACGTACGAGACAACTTATTACGGGAGAGGCGGAAAAGGGCGGCGAGAAGCTAGGGTTTAAATCGCAAGTAGCGCTCGCAGCAAAGCATTTCCACATGTTACACCCCGATTTAGAGTATAAAGTCGCGAATATGTGTTGCAAATATATGAAGAAATACCCGTTCTACGACTATGCGTTAAAGAACGAAATGAACGGCGCATTTACTGGCGTGCGTACCGCAGAAGGTGGCGCACGTAAAATGGCGTACAAAAGTTGCGTTCATATGACTTCGATCGGAAGAGGAAAAAAGAAACGCGACTATATTATGTCGATGCCTATTATCGATTGGACGGACGAGATATGCGAAGAGTTTATCGAAAGGTACAACGTTAAATTATCGGACGCTTACGAAGTTTATGGAGCAGATCGTACGGGTTGTATCGGATGTCCGTTTAGTAGAAACCTATCGAAAGATCTAAAAATTCTATTCGATCATGAGCCGCTAAAGTACAAAGCGACAATGAAATGGCTAGGCGACGTTTACCTAGATCAAGCAGTAGAATGCTCGTGGGACGAAGAGTACACGAAGAAACTAGAAGAGCGTAAGAGAGTCAACGAAGTGCGACGACAAGAAATGCTCGATACATTCGCGCCTACGTTTAATGCTGATATAAGAAAGGTTTACTAGAGAGGTGGGTTATTAATGTCACGTACAGGCGAAAAGCTACTAAGTAAGATCATTCAGACAAACGATCCGCAGGCGATCATACGCTTTAACCTTCGATCCGATCATTTCAGAACGAAGGAAGAACGCGACGTGCTGCGATTCATAAAAGACTATGCCGAAAAGAATCGT
>Ga0209463_1001523_pt1 | contig 14072 bp, 16 predicted proteins | sample AgamicMgSfrz_FD_187169 | JGI IMG/M metagenome (GOLD analysis project Ga0209463, IMG submission 187169) | Agave microbial communities from Guanajuato, Mexico - Mg.Sf.rz (SPAdes) (version 2) | ecosystem: Host-associated > Plants > Phyllosphere > Phylloplane/Leaf | place: Guanajuato, Mexico... | reverse complement strand
TCGGGCTTTTTTGTTGCTTCTGAATTTGCCATTGTAAAAGTCCGAGCTTCACAGTTAGATCAGCGCATAAAAGAAGGAAACAAGCGAGCGGTTGCTGCGAAAAAGCTAGTCACTCACCTTGATGAATATTTATCTGTTTGCCAGCTTGGAATTACGCTAACGTCTCTTGGGCTTGGATGGTTAGGGGAGCCGACAATACATCGTTTACTCCTACCGCTTTTTGAAAAAATAGGGTTAGCTGCTTCTCTTTCATCAACCATTTCTTTTGTCGTTTCCTTTGCTCTTGTTACCTTTTTACACGTTGTAACAGGGGAGCTTGCACCAAAAACATTTGCGATTTATAAAGCTGAAAAGATTGTGATGTTTACAGCGACCCCCCTTATTTGGTTTTATCGCATTTTTTATCCATTTATTTGGTTCTTAAATACATCAGCGCGAATATTAGCTCGTATGTTTGGCTTTAAAGCCGTCGGGGAGAATGAAATGGCTCATAGTGAAGAAGAAATTCGTCTTCTAATAGCTGAGAGCTACCGAGGTGGAGAGATCAACTCCTCGGAACTGCAATACGTGCAAAATGTGTTTGAATTTGATAATCGATTAGCACGTGAAATTATGGTGCCCCGAACAGAGATGTTTGTGCTGCAGCTTGAAAAATCACTACAAGAGAACTTACAGGAAATTAAGCAGCATAAATTTACTCGTTATCCTGTTGTACATGGCGATGACAAAGACCAAATTGTCGGAATGGTTAATGTCAAAGATTTATATAACGACATTTTGATGAAGAAAAAGAATCCAAACGTTAATCTCAGTCGCTACGTTCGTCCTGTTATTCAAGTCATTGATTCAGTAGCCATTCATGATTTGCTCCTGCAAATGCAAAAAGAGAATGCGCATTTAGCTGTTTTGTTTGATGAATATGGAGGAACGTCTGGCATTGTCACACTTGAAGATATTGTAGAAGAAATCGTCGGAGAGATTCGTGACGAATTTGATGTTCATGAATTACCGTACATTAAGAAAGTGGATGATTCTACAGTTTTACTTGATGGAAAAGTACTTATTGCAAAAGTGAATGAGCTTTTAGATCTTTCACTCGAAGATGATGAAGTCGATACAATTAGCGGCTGGCTTCTTATGCAAAATTACGATGTGAAAGAAGGAGATACTGTTTCGTATGATAATCATGTGTTCTTTACAGTAAAAGAGATGAACGGTAAAAGTATTCAAAAAGTAGAAGTGAAGCATGTTGCTTAACGAAAAAAAAGCACCCCTAGAACGCGGTTCTAGGGGCTAATCGTTTGTATAATGAAAAAAGGATAAAAGGCTAATGGCAAGGCCTTTGAGCAAAAGCGTTCAGCAACAATGCTTCAGGAAGAAATCATATTGGAAACGCTTTCTATGAAATAAATATACCACTTTTATATAATTTTGTAAATAAAAAAAGTAGAGCAATTTTTAATTGCTCTACTACCCGTTTGAACTGAACATATAGCGTTTGTGATGATATGAAACACCGAGCATAAGACCCATCGCAAGCATATTCCCCATAAGGGAGCTTCCTCCGTATGAAATAAACGGAAGAGGGATACCTGTAATCGGAATAACTTGGATTGTCATTCCGATATTTTGGAATACATGGAACGTAATCATTGAAATGACACCAACACATAAGTAAGAGTTAAAAGGTTCTTTTGTTTCTTGACCTAATTTAACAAGATAATAAATTAATACGAAGAAAAGACTGATTACAATACTTCCACCAATAAAGCCAAAGTCTTCTGCAATAATAGCAAAGATAAAGTCAGTATGCCCCTCAGGTACATACACTCCTTCACCGCTAAATCCTTTCCCTTCTACCATTCCAGAACCGATTGCCATTAACGATTGTAAAAGGTGATAGGCGCCTTCTCCACTGTATGAGCGAGGATCTAACCACGAATAAATACGTGTAAGCTGATAAGGATCTACTCCTAAGTATTTTTCAAGTGCACTAGGAGCAAATATAACAAGAGATAATACAGCTCCTGCAAATATAGAGATAGATGCAAAAACAGGGGCGATAATTTTCCAAGAAATACCTGAAACGAATACAAGCCCAACAAAGATGGCAATAAGTACAAGAGTTGTTCCAAGGTCATCTGAAATTAATAAAATGATAGCAGGAGCAATTGTTAAAAACATCTTTAAGAGCAGTAAAAAGTCTTCTCTAAAGTTACGAATACGATACTTTTCATTATGTTTTGTAATAACATTACTCAAAACCATAATAAGAAAAACTTTCACAAATTCAGAAGGTTGTATAGAACCAATACCTGGAAAAACAAACCAACTTTGTGCACCATTCCGAATTGGAGTAAAGCTTGTATTAGGGGCAACGAACAAGATAATTAACAATAAAAGTCCAAACCCATAAGCATACCATGAAAGTTTTTGGATTTGGTCACTATCTAACAACATCACACTAAAAGCAATACCAGCTGAAACGATATACCATATAATTTGTTTTACTAAAAAGTTTTCACTGTACTGTCCTGAAGACTGAGCGCTGTAGATGCCGATACAGCTAACACAAAAAAACAAAAATAGCAAAAATGCTATATTAACATCAAAACGAGGCACATTAGATCGATTATTTCCCATTCTCTTCACCTAGCAATTTCATTGTTTTGTAGAAAAATATTATATCGTAATTCCTTTGAAACATAAAGCTAAACTTCTCTTTTCATCAGCTCTCTTCTAGCCCTATAAAAGGAAAAAAGAGGCTTCTAGTCCTTCTTAATCTTAGCGATTCTTTGTGAAATGTGCAAAGTATTTTCCATCATCTTTAAAAAAATAGTTCAATTAACATAGAAGGTAGAGAAGAAAGGACTAAATCTAGCAAAGTACGCATATATGTAAGATAGAGTTCCCTTACTAAATATTCGAGTTATGAAGTGCGACTATAAATAGATTTGAAGGAGGAAAAATATGTCGTTTCTTATTCTGTTTTTCTTACTATGGTGCTTTACTTGGACGCTTTTCTATCTCTATCGTTATCAAACGTCACTAAAAGAAAAAAAGACGACAGTAGCGCTTATTACTTTTTCCACCACTATTTCAGCTACCTTTTCCGCCATCTACCTTTGCTGCTTCCATTTACCTTTGTCTCTTTATAATGCACTTGTTCTTTGTTTTTTTATAGGAGCTTTAACAGCCTTTATTGTTGGTAGAGTATCAGGCATAAGAATGACTCTCCTCGGTATACTTACAGCTTGCGTAAGCTCTCTTTCTCTTCCAGGGGTATACCTTTCGTTTGAGCGAAGAGATGCAGGTGATTTATTTGAATTACAGCTCCTTTTGTCTGTTTTATTAGCAACGTTCGCTCTTTATCTTCTATTTAAAAATATACCTCTTGAAGAAGGTGCGCTCATAAAAAACTGGCTTCAAAGTCCATTTGTAGCTGGGGTTGTCCTTCTCATCATCTTCTACACGTATGAGCTTTTCCATTCTTTTTTTAGTATAAAAAATAACTCTACAAGTATGAACGGTTCGAAACGAAAATAGTTGCAAAAAGTGCAGAAAGATTTCTGTACTTTTTCTTATTGAGCGTTATTTTTTGCAGAACGAAAGAAAAAATGATTAAATAAGCAAAAGATTAAAAAAATTAAAAGGAGAGAGAGACGTGTTCAAAAAATTGTTTGGAAAGAAGACGAGAGAAGAAAATATTACCGCCCCTCTTACTGGCCGCATTTTTAGTCTTGAAAACGTTCCTGATCCTGTTTTTTCACAAAAAATGATGGGAGAAGGGTTTGCAATTGAACCAACAAATGGAGAAGTTGTTGCTCCGATAGACGGTGAGATTGTCCAGCTTTTTCACACAAAACATGCCATAGGATTAAAAACAGAAAACGGAGCGGAGATTATTATTCACGTTGGGCTTGAAACAGTAGCTATGGAAGGAGAAGGATTCACTGCTCATGTAAAAGAAGGTTCAAAAGTTAAAAAGGGAGACAAGCTATTAACTGTTGACTTAGAAAAAGTAAGAGAGAAGGCTAAAAGTACGGTAACGCCTGTTGTTGTCACAAACAGTGCTGATTCGGAAAAAATTTCTTTGGTAGCTACGGATTCTGTTATAAAAGGAGAAACCGTTTGTATGACAGTAACAATGAAATAATGGACATTCAAAACGTTCTTCCACTAAAGGGATGGGAGAGCGTTTTTTTGTATAGAGGAGAATTTGGCATTTTTCCCTATAATCTTAAATGAACAGTTTTATATTACAAGTGAAAATGGTATACTAGGGAAGGAATTAAGTAGAAACGCGAAAGAGAGTTGTTATATGGACTTTTCAATTGAATTATTGCTGTGCGTTTCATATGCAAGTTTGTTTCTACTAGCGGTTTCCTATTATTTAGCATGCAATAAAAGATCTTACTTTTATGTTCGTGCCCAAAGAATAGACAAGCAGTTAGTAACAGGGAAACATTTATTTGAAAAAGGGAGAGTATGTAGACCTTTACACTATTTTTCCTACTTGCAAGTGAAAAAGCCCGTAAAAGAGCCAGCTAACATAGATGAAGAAGATCCTTTCTCTTCTGCAATGAACGGCGTATTTCAACCACGATTTCTTTAGGAGGAAGGATTATGAAAAAAAAGTTAGCCCTATTTATCCCGGCCCTTTTTCTTTTAGCCGGCTGTAGTATTAAAGAGCCTATTACTTCAGATAGCACAGGGATTTGGAATGAGTACTTTGTATATCCAATGTCTCAACTATTAACACATGTTGCTCACTGGTTAGGCAACGAGTATGGCTTGTCAATTATTTTAGTTACCATTTTAATTCGTCTTATTCTATTGCCGCTTATTATTAGACAACAGCGCAGTACAATGGCAATGCAAGCGCTTCGTCCTGAAATGGAAAAACTTCGTGAAAAGTATCCATCAAAAGATGCGCAATCACAACAGAAATTACAGCAAGAAATGATGCAGCTTTATCAGAAGCACAGCATCAATCCGATTGGTGGATGTTTACCAATCTTTATCCAGATGCCGATCATTATGGCTTTCTATTATGCTATCGCAAGAACACAAGAAATTGCTGACCATTCGTTCCTATGGGTAAGTTTAGGAGCTCCAGATCCATACTTCATTTTCCCTATTGTTGCTGCTTGTACAACGTTCCTACAAGTTAAAGCAGGGATGACAACTGATGAAGTATTACCGCAAATGAAAATTATGATGTACATTATGCCAGTTTTTGTTTTAATCGCTGGTTTAAGTTTACCATCTGCGTTAGCTCTTTATTGGATAATCGGAAACGTCTTTGGAACATTCCAAGGTCTTTACCTTAAGAGACGTATGACGCTTTTAAAAGCAAAAGATGCTGAAAAAAAGAATAACGCATAAAAGAAGCGCGGAGATTTTCTCCGCGCTTTTTATACTTGTTCTGAAAACCGTTTCATAACTTATACTAAAATTAAGCATGCTCGCGTAACCTTTGGGCGTAAGAGCGTGACAAAAAGCGTTTGTAAAAGAACGCTTTTTTTAATGTGAAAAAGGATTTAATGTTGCAGTCACAAGAAGACGGTCTGCATGTGTTCCTTCTGCTTTATTAAACAGCCCTGTACATGTAACCAAATGGACGGTTCTTTTTGAAGAAGAACCAAAAACTTTGTTCACGGGAAACTGATTTCGTTCATATACTGCTGTTTTTGTCACTGTGAAAGACATCATTTTTCCACTTTTCCTTTGAATAAAAAACGTGTCGCCTTTTCGAAGTTTAGGAAGTGAATAAAAAATAGCCCGTCCTTTTTTACTATCAACGTGTCCTGCAATAACAGCATTCCCTCGTTCTCCAGGTGAGGAACTATTTTGAAACCACGTTACGCTATTGTTGTTTTCGGGTAAAATAAGCTCCCCGTTTTGTGAAAGTCCATGTGCTTCAATAGGGGCTACAATGTTTGCCGTTGGAATAAGAAGCAGAGCAGGCTGATCATGATGAGCAGCAAGAGTATAAGGTAAATTAAAAAACAGAAGGACTAGAAAAATACTGCCTAAAAAGAAGTGCTTCATTGGTGACGACGACGGAGGAAAAATACGCATCCTCCTAAAATAACAAGAGCGGCATATGAAAGGGTATGGGAAGAACTCATTCCACCCATTCCAGTTTTCGGAACAAGAGATGGTGACAAAATGGCGTTATCCTGAAGGAGAATGGTCTCAACTTGATTTCGCGAGTTTACTGCCAATACGGTATAGGCAGATCCTGACTGAAGTGTTTGCGACAGTGACGTTACTTTTTTATCATTATCTTTAATATGAAGTTTTGATTCCGCCTTAATTTCTTCATAAGAAGAAACATCATTAAAAGCAAGATTATCAAAAAGTTTTTTCCCATTCTTGATACTTGCTTCAAGATCGTTAGAAACAGGAGCAAGGTTTAAAACTCGTACATTTGCTTTTCCTTTTGGGGCTGAAGTTTCATCATTAAGAAGTTTTAAGCTCATTTTTTTTTCTTTTTCGAATGCAATCACAGTATATGCTTGATTTCCTTCTGTTTCTACATCACCTACGATGAGTGGTGTTTCCTTTTCACCAGAACGATAGACCTCTATTGTATGAGCTCCTTCTTTTAAAGTCATATAATCTGTTGCGTTTTTAAAAAGAGCCCCTTCCACAGCCGGCTTATGATCGATGTAGATGTCAACAGATTCATTGTTACTTGAAGCGTTCACAATACGGACTAGCGTTTCTTTTTCTTCAGCATGTGCTAAAGAAGGAAACATAATTATAGCACTAAATAAAACAAGCCAAAGCTTTCTCATCTTTTTATCTCCTTCATTATAATAGGTTATTCTTATAATGGCTCGGTTGCTGAAATATATGCAGAAGGAGAAAGGAGAAAAAAACAAAAATAATAGCCTATTTTTTAAAAATAGGCTGCAGTGGGCACTGTTTAAGTAATTCGTTCATTCTACTCATCATTTCTTTCTCTGAAAAAGAGCTTGAATAACGATAATTATGAAAATCTAAAATACGATAGTGTTTACTAATAATGTTTTGCTGTAAGCGAAATGGGCCGCTTGATTTTAATTCGCGCCACCAAATACCGCCGCCAAGTCGTTTATCTTTCGGAGGATCGGAGTCTTCTAAAGCAATACATTGAACTGTATCAACAGGATTGTCTCCAATAGCTTTTTTCAATGCTGTACTTTCTTCAAAAAGAGCGCAAAGAGTTACAATAACAGCCCAACTTGCTGTTTTCTTTTCCTTCTCAATTTGAGAAAGTGTTTTTTTTGAGATGCCAAGTAAATAAGCCATTCTTTCTTGAGTAAACTTTTGTTCTAAACGTACATAACGAATCTGATTTGATATGAGTTCTGTGAAGTATTGTTTATCCATAGTCCCCTCCGTACGAAAAAGCTATTCGTTCGTATCATATCGTATAGAAAACAAAATTCAAGCGTTGTAACCAAAATGTAAGGAAATGTATAAAGAAAGAAACCTCTTTGTTACGGGAATGCGATTTTTAGAGTTTAAGCCACTTTTTAGTTGTATAAGAAGAAAGTAAAGAAATGAACGCATATCCTATACTATATATTATCCAATTCAGAGAATGTTGAAAGGAAGGAATGCTCCAGTAGAGCAAAAGTGGAAACCAAAAGGAAAAGAAAGGACCTATAAAAATGTTGCGAAACAAAACTTCATAAAGAAAACCTGCAATAACAGCTAAAAGCGGTAGGGTAATAAAAAGCTGCTGTTCTGGATTGGTGTAAAATATTTCCACATTCCTTCACCTTCTTTCGATAATTAGTGTTCAGCGGGAATCTTATTTACTTCAACAGATTTAATTTGATTTCCAATCATGTTTTTAGGAGTGAATCGGTAGCCTTCAACATCCGCATACAGGTTTGATCCATCTCCAATTTGCTGGAGCAGCAAATAGCCGCCGATTGTATCCACTTCATCTTCCTCGATAGAGATACCAAGCAAATGATTAACTTCTTCAATGAGCACTTTTCCATCTAAAATATATTGAGTTTTTGAAAGCGTTTGAATATAAGGGATTTCGTTTACATCAAACTCGTCTCGTATTTCTCCTACAATTTCTTCTAAAATATCTTCTACTGTAACAAGTCCTTGTGTTCCTCCGTATTCATCAAACAAAATGGCCATATGAATTCGTTCCTTCTGCATTTTTAAGAGAAGATCACGAACAGGGATAGAATCTAAAACAGTAATGATTGGTTTAATGAGCTCCTCAATGGTTCTTGAGTTAGCAGAGTCTTCGCGAACATAGCTTTTTAACGCTTCTTTCACATTAATTAATCCAATTACATGATCTTTATCCCCTTCAATAACAGGATATCGTGTGTAAGGTTGTTGATCTGTATATTGGGAGAACTCTTTCATCGTCATATTTTTGTTAACAGCGACCATTTCTGTACGAGGAATCATAATTTCATGAGCAACTCTGTCATCAAATTCAAAAATGCGATCGACATAGCGAAATTCTGATTGATTAATTTCGCCACGTTCGTAACTTTCGGATAAAAGCAAACGAAGCTCTTCTTCAGAATGAGCCATTTCGTGCTCGCTAACAGAATGAAGCCCAAATGTTTTTGTAATCATGCGAGCAGAATGATTTAAAAGCCATATAAACGGATACGTAATTCTGTAAAACCAGATAAGGAAAGGAGAAAACATGACGGTGATTCTTTCTGCTTTTTGGATTGCGAATGTTTTAGGCGCAAGTTCTCCAATCACAACATGAAGAAATGTGACAATTAGGAAAGCTAAAACAATTGAGAATGCTCTTGGAACATATGGCTCAAGATGTAGAAAAACAAAAAGAGGATGTAAAATAGACTCTATTGTTGACTCTCCAATCCATCCGATTCCAAGAGCTGTGACTGTAATACCAAGTTGACAAGCAGAGAGATACTCATCAAGATGGGAAACAACTTGTTCAGCAGCTTCGGCTCCTTTTATATTTTCTTCTACCATCTGCTTAATTTTAGAGTGTCTAATCTTTACAATTGCAAACTCTGTTGAAACGAACATAGCCGTTAGTGCAATTAAAATAACGATAATAAACAGGTTAAGAAAAATCATCATAGTCCTTGAAAAGCCAAGGTCATCTCCTTTCCAAAATATTTCTCCTTAGTTTGTCCAACAAACGTGTTTCTACTAACAGAAGGAGAAGGGAGGGACAAGCGTACAAAATGCAATACTGTGAAAAAAAGGGCACTTTTTTACGCACTATTTTGATGCTAATTTTGTAAAATAGCGTAACAAAACTATTGATAACACCACATGATCTGTGTTAATGTTTATAGAAATACCCAAAACAAAGGAGGGATAGAAGTTGAGAAACGTCACTTTGACAGATGTTTTTACACATCCTATTGCACAAAAATATCTAGGACGATCAGGGATTGCTCATGCAGTATCTGTTGCTCATCACGCTTTTCGACTAGCGCTTGAATATGAGGTTAACCCAGATCTTGCTACAAAAGCCGCCCTTCTCCACGATGTTGGACATTACGAATGGTACACGAACGGACAGTGGGATTATGAAAAATACCGTGAAAACGATATTCATGCGATAAAAGGCGCAGAGCGCGCTCATAAATTATTAATTCGTCTAGGTGAAGATCCTGCTTCTGCAAAAGAAATGGCACTGGCGGTTTTGCTTCATACAGACTCTTATTTACCAGAGGGTCATCTTGATAAAAACAATCTTCAAAAAGTCGTTCGTTTAGCAGACGAAGCAGACGAAGAGCCAGGCGGTAACCATCACTACCGAAAGATGGACTATGACTTAGCGTTAAGAAAGATTCAAGCATTGGACCAAAAAGTAGCGGATGTGCTTGAAAAAGATCAGCGCTACAAAAAATCAAGTTAACTCCTTCAACCAGCTTTTTTGAAGCTGGCTATTTCCTATGTCTTCCCCACCTTTCTCCTTGCCATCCTCCTTACTTTTTGTACAATAGAAACAGAGCAGTTGAAGAAAAGTAATCGTGGAGGAATCCTTCGTTATGTATGATATTTATTTAGTAGAAGATGAAAAAACGTTGAACACCGTACTTAAAACGTATTTAGAAAAAGAAGGCTGGAAGGTAACATCTTTTTTAACAGGAGAAGAAGCTAGCCGGTTTATCCCTCAAAAACCTCATCTATGGATTTTGGATATTATGTTGCCAGATTTAGATGGCTATGAGCTTTTAAAACGAATCAAAAAAGTGGATGAAAATGTACCCATTATTTATATTTCAGCGCGGGATGCTGATCTTGATCGAATTATCGGTCTTGAAATGGGGAGTGATGATTACTTGGCAAAGCCGTTTTTACCAAAAGAACTTGTTGTACGCACAAAAAAATTGCTTCAGCGTATATATGGACAAGCTCGACCGAGTGTTTTGCAATATGGTCCATATAAAATCAATCAAACGATGCGGACGATTGAAGAAAATGGAGCGGAAATTGCTCTTTCTCCAAAAGAGTTTGATATCATATTCCTCTTTGCTTCCCATCTTGGACAATCTTTTTCAAGAGAAGAAATTTTGAACTTAATTTGGGGAGATAATTATTTTGGTTCTGATCGCGTTGTGGACGACCTTGTAAGAAGGATTCGGAAAAAGGTGCCGCACTTAAAGCTTGAAACAATCTATGCTTATGGATATCGAGCCGTTTCGCTATGAAGAAGCAACCGCTTTTTGCACAAATTTTAATTGTATTTACCGCGGTTATCTGCTTAATGGGAGCGATGATTTTAATTTTTGTCAGAGGAACGCTTAATGAATTTTTTACAAGTGAAACATATGCAACAATTGAGGCTTCACAGCAAACATTAACAAGCCATAACGAACCTTTTCAAACGCTTCAAGACTTGAAGCAGCAGCAAAACCTGCGCTCTGTTCAACACGTATTTCTTGGGGTTAATGGAGAGATTGCTAATGATACAAGCTTACCAAACAACGTGCTCAACTTTTTATATAAGCAAGCAATAAGCCAAGAGAAGAATACACAGCGTTATAAGCTGAACGTCCACAATCAAGAAATGCTTTATGCGATTAGAAAAATTCGTGTAGAAGGCGAAGGTTTTTATCAAATTTCTTATATGTGGGATTCCTATCGCCAGCAGCTTGTGAAAACATTGTTTAAACGTATTTTTCTCGTTTCTTTAATTGTTCTTTTATGCGGAATTTTAATTGCTTTTTTCTTTTCAAAATGGCTCGCAAAGCCAATTGTAGAGATGAAGCAACATGTTCAGCGCATTGCTAATCGAAAATGGGATAGTACGCTTGAAACAGATCGGTCAGATGAAATAGGGGTTCTTGCTCATTCGATTGATGAGATGCGCGTTCAGCTTAAAAAGCAGGATGAAGCACAGCAATCGATGCTTCAAAATATTTCGCACGATTTAAAAACTCCTATTATGGTTATTCGAAGCTATACGGAAGCTCTACGTGATGGCATTCATCCAAATGGAACGTTTGAAAGCACCCTTGAAACGATTGATGGTGAAGCGAATCGTCTAGAAAGTAAAATTAAAGATTTACTTTATTTGACAAAGCTTGACTACGTTTCTCAACAAAATCAAGAGAAGCACAAAGTAGAAATGGACGTTCTTGTAAAAGAGGTTGTTCAGCGACTGCGGACAAATAGACCGGATGTTTCTGTTAATGTAGCATGTCCTTCCCTTGTTGTTTATGGTCAGGAAGAGCATTTTCGTGTTATATGTGAAAACATGCTAGATAATGCTTTAAAATATGCAAAAGAGCACGTTTCAATCCGTTTGGAAGAAAGAGAAGATACGGTTTTTCTTTCTTTTTATAACGATGGACCACATCTTGAAGAAAATTTAATTCAGAGATTATTTCAACCTTTTCAAAAAGGGGACAAAGGAAACTTTGGTCTTGGATTAGCGATTGTGAAGCGTCTTGTGACGCTTTATGAAGGGGAAATCTCAGTAGAAAATAATGAGCATGGAGTTCTATTTTTACTTGAATTCCCAAATCAAAAGCAATAAATTTCTATTTGTTATGCAACAATTCTTCGTTCCTTTCATATGTTTTATAACAGAATGAAGGAAAGGGGACATGAAAATGGAACAAGGAGAAGATAAAAGAAAAGAGCAACAAGTCTTTACGCCTGTTGAAGAGTTTCCAACCATTTTAGATTTAATTAACGACTATTACGGATCCTGTAAATAAGTGAAAGCTCTAGGTTTTAATATAGCCTAGAGCTCTTTTTTATTTTAAAAAATGAAATTGGGAACAAATAACTTTTTATTTCACAAAATTAATGTTATACTAAGTGTAGTAATTGTTAACTTTTCAAACAAAGGGGAGTTGAAATATATGTTAGCGATTATGAGACCATTACTTATTGGGTTTTTCTCAATAACGGCAACATTTTTATTAGTATTTCAATCAATTGAGATTTCACACGCTTTTCAAGCGTTATTTTCTCACAACACGTATGATAAATAAACGTTCAGTTTATAGAAAAGGAAGCACGCAAACTCGTGCTTCCTTTTTAATAAAATGCTTTTGTTTGAAGAAAGTCTTCAAATTCGAGCCAGCTTTTCACACGAGGAACATTGATGTTGCGGTTGTATGGATAATCCATCGCAACAACCTGTCGTCCTGCATCCTTGAACGCTTCTAAGTTATGAGGAGCATCGTCAAAAAGCAGATCGCCCTTTACTTGATTTTTTTGGTGTGTAAAAATGATTTTCTTTGCCCCAATAAAAGGGATATGATTTCTGACCCACAGTTCTTTTTCGGTGTATGCATAGGTATGACTCGTTGTAACGATAAAAATATTGTAGTGTTTATGAAGCCTTTCGAGAACTTCAATAGCATTTGGCAGCGGCTTTAGATTTAGAAAAAGTCCTTCTTCATCTAAGTAGTCGTAAATTTTATTTCCACACTCTTTTTTTACATATTTTGCTGAGTCCCAGCATAGTAAACGATCTACTGATAAATTATCGTTATAATCTTCATTGTACCGCTTATGCCAATCTGTCATAAGGTCGCATAAAACAGAATCCATATCAATAAGCAGTGTCTTCATTATAGTTACTCCTTTTGTGCAATCTGCTTTTCATTATATAAAACATAAGCCTGAAAAGAAAATGAAGTTTCCTATTATTCTTTGAGCGTAGCGTAAATTTACGGTAAAATGAAGAATAGTAAGGCAAGGGGATATTGCTATTATATGAACAAACGATAAGGGGAATTATACATGAATATTGCTTTTTTTCTGATACCAAAACAAGAAGTTGTTACTGTTAATATTGAATGGACGATGAGGCAAGCGTTAGAAAAAATGGAATATCATCGTTACAAATCCATTCCAGTTATTGATCAGCAAGGTCATTACATAGGAGTCTTAACAGAAGGAGATTTGCTCTGGAAGCTAAAAAGCGAACAGTTTACATTTGAAGATACGCCGCGTATTCCACTTTCTAACGTGCCAAGGCATGAGAAAGTAGAAGCAATCTCGATTAATGAGAAAGTGGATCACATGTTTTTAAGTGTGATGGAGCGCAACTTTGTTCCAGTTGTAGACGATCAGGGGATTTTTATTGGGATTATTAGAAGACGCGAAATTATGGAGTTCTATGTTAATAGACTAGTCATAGAGGAGTGAATATTAATTTTCATGACAGATATTGAAAAAGTTCAAAAGCTAGTTAAGCAAGCAGATACAATTACTTTCTTCACAGGAGCAGGAATGAGCACAGAATCAGGTCTCCCAGATTTTCGTTCTTCAAATGGATTATATAAACAAAATATGAATTTTACAGACATTGTTTCGCTTGATTTTTATGAAAAAGATCCAGTCTTATTTTGGACGCTTTTTAAAGATATTTTTAGAATTAGAATGCTTCATAACTATGTACCAAATAAAGGGTACCATTACATATCAAAACTGCAAGAAAAAGAGAAGAACATTCGTGTTATTACCCAAAATATTGACGGCCTTCATTATGATTCAGGACATGAACCAGTCTATGAAATTCACGGTACAATCAAAAAAGCGCATTGTCGTTCTTGCTATCGTGAGTATGATTTAAA
>Ga0209463_1001522_pt1 | contig 14076 bp, 16 predicted proteins | sample AgamicMgSfrz_FD_187169 | JGI IMG/M metagenome (GOLD analysis project Ga0209463, IMG submission 187169) | Agave microbial communities from Guanajuato, Mexico - Mg.Sf.rz (SPAdes) (version 2) | ecosystem: Host-associated > Plants > Phyllosphere > Phylloplane/Leaf | place: Guanajuato, Mexico... | reverse complement strand
TTGCAGGCTGTGAATATACAACAGGAAAATATGAAGGAAAAGAAATTATCTTACTAAAATCAGGTATTGGAAAAGTAACCGCAGCTTTATCAACAGCTGTTCTACTTGAAAGATTCAAGCCTGATTATATTATTAATACAGGCTCTGCTGGTGGTTTCAATCCAGAGCTAAACGTTGGAGACGTTGTTATTTCTTCAGAAGTTCGCCACCATGATGTAGATGTAACCATCTTCAACTATGAATATGGTCAAGTGCCAAATATGCCTGCAGCATTTTTACCAGATGAGAAGCTTGTTGCTGTAGCAGAGAAAAGTGCGGAAGAAATCCAAGGTATGAAGATTGTAACAGGACTTATTGCAACAGGGGACTCATTTATGAACGATGCTGATCGAGTAGAGTTTGTACGTTCTAAATTTCCAGCGCTTCAAGCAGCTGAAATGGAAGCTGCCGCTGTTGCTCAAGTTTGTCATCAGTTCGGAGCACCGTTTGTTATTATTCGTTCTCTTTCAGATATTGCTGGAAAAGAATCAAATATTTCATTTGATCAGTATTTACCAAAAGCAGCGAAAAACTCTGCAGACCTTATTTTGAGAATGGTTGAAAAAATCTAATGTCAAAGTTGCCAGCAGTGGTGGATATTGCTATCATTTCACACGTATATTCTATGTTATAGTAGAAATATAGAAATTACGTGAGGTGATTTGATTTGAAAACAAATACAGCACGTCAAGTACGAGCGAAAATTGAAGATTATACACGTTTTATTTATATTTTACTCGCATTGAGCGGATTCTTATATATTGGTACCTTAATTAGCAATCATGAGCACCATGGTGGCCCCATGACAATTATGATGAGTGGAACTTTTGTACTTTTATTCGTTTCTTTTCTATTTAGTTACAAAGTCAAAAAACTGCGTAGCTCTTTAGAGAATAAAAAAACAGCCTTGAAATTAATCAAGGCTGTTTTTCTTTTTCTTCTTTTCTTTTTCGGCACGATAAAATTCATGAAACATCTTCATGAGAGCTCTCTTCTCAATTCGTGATACATAACTCCTTGAAATCCCGAGCTCTTTTGCAATTTCTCGCTGTGTTTTCTCTTTCTTTAAATCAAGTCCGAACCGTCCAACAATCACTTCTCGCTCTCTGTCGTCCAAAATATCGATATATTCACGAATCTTTTCAAGTTCCATATTAAGCTGAATCGTTTCAATTACGTCGTCTGCTTCAGATTTTAACACATCAATTAAAGAAATTTCATTTCCTTCTTTATCTTGCCCGATTGGATCATGAAGAGAAACATCTTTCTTCGTTTTCTTTAGAGCACGGAGATGCATTAAGATTTCATTTTCAATACATCTAGCAGCATATGTTGCAAGCTTCGTTCCTTTGCCTTGTGAATAGCTCTCAATTGCTTTAATAAGCCCGATTGTTCCGATGGAGATAAGATCCTCTGAGTCTTCTCCTGTATTTTCAAATTTCTTTACAATGTGTGCCACAAGACGTAAGTTATGTTCAATTAACATATTGCGAGCATGTGCGTCCCCTTGCTCCATAAGCAGTAAGTATTTTTTTTCTTCTTGCGGCGAGAGAGGTTGTGGAAAAGCGTTGTTCTTAACGTAGGAAACAAGGAAAACGAGCTCTTTAACAAAGTAACCTAAAGTCGTAAAAAAGCCGGGCATCATACCACCTCCGTAGAAATTACCACCATTGTAACGATACTTTATTTATATGTGACAGGAGCCTAGTTTGTGTCTGTACAATGTCCTTTTAAGGAGCTTGGAACTCTCTGAGGAGATATGCCTAGAAAAATAAGTAAAAAAGCGTTTAAAATGGAAAAATAAGGTTAAGGTAATAGTTTAGAGTATGAGTATAGTTAAAAGAAAGTACATAGTTTATACCTAATTTTAAGAAGAAAACGTAATACGCTATAAGCTAGTTAATAAATTTTGCATCATGTTCTATGATTAAGGGGTCAATCATGATTATAATAAATACAGAGAAACTTATACCATACTTTGGAAGGAAGGGTACGATGTTTCAAAAAATAGAAGTAAAAGTTCTAGGGGTTTTTATGGCAACAGAGAAGGGGTCATTTATTACAGAAGAACGAGCAGAAGTACAGGTGGAATTTGGAGGAATTCCTGGTGACCTTCATTTTGGTTTAACGAAGAAAGCTGGAGAAAGAGAGCCAATGTATGAAAAGGGAACAGAGATCTTTAATCGAAGACAAATTTCTATCGTTTCAGCTGAAGAATGTGCAGATGTGGCGCAATTGTTGAAAATTGAGGAAGTGCGTCCTGAATGGCTTGGAGCAAACCTTATTGTTGAAGGAATCGATAATTTTACACTTTTAAAAGAAGGAAGCCGCATTGTTTTTCCTAGCGGAGCCGCTTTACTTTGTGAAGGGGCCAATCATCCTTGTATCCATCCGGGAAAGGTTATTCAAAGTCAATATCCCGAAAAAAAGATAGCCGGAAAATTTGTGAAAATGGCTTATGATAGAAGAGGAATCGTTTGTGTTGTAGAAAAAACAGGAATAATAAAAAAGGGAGACAAGGCAGTTATTCATTCTTATGAACCCTTTAAAGGGAAAGTTGAGCTTTCAAATTAGAACAGAGACAAAATATACATATATGCCTACACGAACTCCATTCCTGTACATAGTATAAAATAAAGAGGTGAATGTACATGTATGGGTATGGAGGGTGCTCGCCATACTGTGATAGTTATACTCCATATGGAGGAGGCTACGGAGGTGGGGGCTGGGCTTTTGCCTTGATTATCATTCTTGTAGTCATTTTGCTTATTTTCGGTGGATTCTATTATTTTGGATACTGTTGGAAATAAAAAAGAAGTGGTGTTTATGCCACTTCTTTTTTATTTATTCATTATTGTAAGAAACAAATAAACATTGTACGCTAAGTTGTGTTATACTTTTTTAAGTTTGAAGTTACTAATCATTAGAACGGATAAGATCACTACAAGAAACATGAAAAGATGCCCTGGAATCACTTTATGAAATAAAAAAGAAAATGTGATTAAACAGCCTGCTGCTGTAATAGGAAGACCTGTGAAATATCCGTTGTTTTCTGAAATGTTAAAGCGTGCGAGACGCATAGCGCTGCAGGCTACATAAAAAATTGTGAAAAGCGTGCCAGGTGTTCCATATTCATGTAATACCCCTTGATAAACGAGTAAAGCTGGTGCGATTCCAAATGAAATAATGTCACACATGGAGTCTAGTTGTTTACCAAATTCAGATTCAACACCAAATTTTCGAGCAACCATGCCGTCAAACCTGTCAGCAAATGCAGCAAGAAAAATGAGAAACAAGCTTAATCGAAATTCATGATGAAAAATAGAGATAAGAGCAAAAGTTCCTAAAGACAGATTTATTAACGTTAAACAATTTGCAGAATGGGCCTTAAGCTTTTTTAAAGTATAATCAAGATAATCTAATAAAAACAAATTTTTCACTCCTTAAAGAGCTGACTCATAAAAATAAAGAAATTATACAGATAAAATTATTGTAAGTCTAAAAAGTAGGATAGTAAAGAAAAACAGTGGGAAAAATTGTGATAGAGAGGAAATTTATGAAAAAAATCCTTTATCAGTCTTTTATAGAATTAACAAATAGACCTTTTACTTCAAAGTTAATAGAGCGTTTTTCGTGCTCTCCATTTAGCAGAAAATTCATTCGATCATATGCAAAACTTTATAATGTTAAACAGGAAGAAATGAGCAAGGAACTTAATGAATACGGAACGCTACACGAACTTTTTACTAGAAAGTTAAAAGATCAAGCTCGCCCATTTTCTTTACAAAAAGAGGTGATTATTAGTCCTGTAGATGGGGAAATCGAACAATACGGTACTTTAACAAATAAAACAGAAATGATTGTAAAAGAAAAGCCGTATTCTGTAAAAGAGCTTGTTGGAAATGCTTACGAACTGCAAAAGTATATAGGAGGTACTTATTTTATCCTATATCTAAGTCCGAGTGACTATCATCGAATTCATAGTCCTGCTGATGCCGATATTATGAAGACATGGACTCTTGGAAATAAGTCATATCCAGTAAATCAGCTTGGTTTAAAATACGGCAAAGCACCGTTAGTGAAAAATTATCGCAAGTTAACAGAACTTGCTTACAATGAGCATCGCTTTTTATTAGTAAAAGTTGGCGCAATGTTTGTAAATAGCATTACAATGACTCATGATGAGAAGTCTATTAACAAAGGAGATGAAATTGCGTATTTTTCATTCGGCTCAACTGTCATTTTACTTTTTGAAAAAGATTCTTTTGTAACAGATGCATCTATTCAAAAAGGTCAAAAAGTGAAGGTTGGCCAAACGCTCGGTCGATTTCAATCGTAAAGTAATAACTTAGGAAGAAATTTTGATTTTAGCATGAAGAGAACGTCTTTCAATTTCTTTTTCGATAAGCTTAATAAACTCAGGACTCAATTTTAATTCATTTGCTTTGCAATATGATTCAACTAATACCTTATCTGACAGCTTTTCCACTCCTGTCACCTCCTATAGTATGAGAGCATTTTCAAAAAAAGACTTTATCGTTTAAAAAAACTTTAGGGTGTTCTATATAAACGTTTTCAGGCATAGATAAGTAGGTTATGTGAATTTCTGTAACCTTAATCTATCATGTTTTAAAAGTTAGAACAATCGTTCCGTTATCCACAAAAGAGAGTGGATAAGTTGTGGGTATAATGTTCGTAACTTTTAAGATTGTTGAAGAAACAGGATGTATAGTGTGAATAAAGTTATCCACAAATTTGGAGTAGCTTGAATTTTGTCGAAAAGTTTTTTGGGTATTAATGGATGTTGTCGAAGCGTTTGTTTTCTTGTTAGTCGGAGGAATAAGAAGAAAAAGATGATTTGCTCTTTAAAGTAGGGCAGTATATTGAGTATAATAGCAAAATGGAAGTGAACTAGTCGTTAAAGGTGTGATAAGCTGTGTTAAAGTTATTTTTGCCAGATCAGCATGTGAAAAGTGTATTTGAAATAAAACCTGAAGATTTAAAAGAAAGAGGAGTTAAAGGGATTATTACGGATTTAGATAATACCCTTGTTGAATGGGACCGACCTGATGCGACTCCGAAACTTATTGAATGGTTTGAAAACATGCAGCAACATAATATTCAAGTAACTATTGTTTCTAATAATGTAGAAAAACGAGTTCGCCTTTTCTCAGATCCGCTTGGCATTCCGTTTATTTATAAAGCGCGTAAGCCAATGGGACGAGCATTTAAAAAAGCAATTCGGAACATGGATGTAAACCGTAATGAAATCGTTGTAATTGGAGATCAGCTAATGACAGATGTCCTAGGTGGAAATCGTATGAAACTATATACCATTCTTGTTGTTCCAGTTGCTCAAACAGACGGATTTTTTACAAAATTTAACCGTCAGATGGAACGAAGAATTTTAACATGGATGAAGAAAAAAGGCATGATAAATTGGGAGGAATAATTAGGTGAGTGAACAAGAAATGTACTGCGTAGGGTGCGGTGTTGATATCCAAACAGAAGATCCAAAGAAGCTAGGGTACACGCCGCCATCTGCACTTGAGAAAGAGCAAATTATTTGTCAGCGCTGTTTCCGTTTGAAACATTATAATGAAATTCAAGATGTTTCATTAACAGATGACGATTTCTTAAAAATCCTTCATGGAATTGGAGAATCAGATGGCCTGATCGTTAAAATTGTAGACATTTTTGATTTTAATGGGAGCTGGATTTCTGGGCTACAGCGTTTTGTTGGCAATAATGATGTATTGTTAATCGGTAATAAAGTTGACTTGCTTCCGAAGTCTGTAAAACAAAACAAAGTAATTAACTGGATGAAAAAAGAAGCAAAAGAAAATGGCTTAAAACCTATTGATGTTTGCTTAATTAGTGCTGTAAAAGGACAAGGTGTTGAGGATGTAGCTCAAATTATTGATCGTTATCGTAATGGAAAAGATGTGTATGTTGTAGGGTGTACAAATGTTGGAAAGTCAACGTTTATTAATAACATCTTAAAACAATTTAGCGGAGAAGACAACGTTATTACAACGTCTCAGTATCCAGGAACAACGCTTGACTTAATTGAAATTCCGCTTGATGATGGCTCAACGCTATATGATACACCAGGAATTATTAACCATCATCAAATGGCTCACTATGTTGATAAACGCGATTTAAAAATTATTATGCCAAAAAAGGAAATCAAGCCAAAAGTATTCCAGCTTAATGAGGAGCAAACGCTCTTTTTTGGTGGGCTTTCTCGTTTTGACTATGTGAGCGGTGGAAGACGTTCATTTACGTGTTACATTCCGAGTGAGCTTCATATTCATCGTACGAAGCTTGAGAAAGCAGATAAGCTATATGAAGATCACGCAGGAGAAATGCTAACACCACCTCGTCGTGAGCAGCTTGATGAATTTCCAGAGCTTGTTGCACATTCATTTACGATTAAAGAGCCAAAAATAGATGTTGTTTTCTCTGGACTTGGCTGGGTAACGATAAACGATCCGGGAGCTAAAATTGTTGCTCATGCGCCTAAGGGCGTTGGTGTATTTGTTCGTCCATCATTAATTTAAGGGCAAGGGGGATACGGTACGTATGAAAGAACTCTACAGTGTTATTGGTTATCCAATTGGGCATTCGCTGTCTCCACATATGCAAAATGCTGTATTGGATCACCATTCTATTGACGGTTATTATCATGCGTTTGAGATAGCACCAGAGAAGGTTGAAGAAGGAATAAAAGGTCTGAAAGCATTAAATATAAAAGGATTTAATGTCACAATTCCATATAAAGTGAAAGTGATGGATTTCCTTGATGAAATTGATGAGTTAGCACGTGAAATTGGAGCCGTAAATACGGTTGTCAATGAAAATGGTCGCTATGTTGGGTATAATACAGATGGTGACGGTTATCTTCAATCGCTTTTAACATTTTTAGAGCGACCGTCGCTTCAAGACCAAAGCGTGCTTATTTTAGGTGCTGGAGGTGCAGCAAGAGCACTTCTCTTTACTATTGCAGCAAAAGGCCAAGCGAATTGCATTGACATAGCGAATCGCACGCTTTCTAAAGCACAAGAGCTTATCACTTCTTGTCCAATTGATAACGAGGGAACAGTTTTATCAATAACAGAAGCAGAAGAAAACCTTGGACGTTATGATATTATCATTAATACGACTGCTGTTGGAATGAGTCCAAACGTTGAGGAGAGCCCACTTTCTCTTCAACATGTAAAAAAAGGCGCAACAGTTAGTGATATTATATATAACCCACTTGAAACAAAGCTCCTGCGTGAAGCTAAAGAACGTGGAGCTTTAGCTCATACAGGTATAGGAATGTTTGTTATGCAAGGTGCACTTGCTTTTGAAAAGTGGACAGGAGTGCAGCCAGATGTAAAAGTGATGGAAGATGTTGTTTTACGTCATCTACAAAAGAAGTAAAGATGTTACAGGAGGAATATAATGTTAACTGGGAAACAAAAACGTTTTTTACGTTCAAAAGCACACCATCTTAATCCTATTTTTCAAGTAGGAAAAAGTGGTGTTAATGATAATATGATTAATCAAATTGAAGATGCTTTAGAAGCGCGTGAGCTTTTAAAGGTAAGTGTTCTTCAAAACTGTTTAGAAGATCGTGATACAGTAGCAGACAAGCTGAGCAAAGGTACACATGCTGAGCTTGTACAAGTGATTGGAAATACGATTGTTCTTTATAAGGAATCAACAGAAAACAAACAAATTTCTTTACCATAAAGATGAAAGGAGGTAGCGAGTATGAAAAAAGTGGGAATATTAGGAGGAACTTTTAATCCGCCGCATCTGGGGCATCTTATTATTGCCAATGAGGCATTAGAACAATACCAGCTTGATGAGGTATGGTTTATGCCTTCATACTCCCCTCCTCATAAAGAAAAAAAGAAGGTTACAGATTCAAAACACCGCTTGAGAATGACTGAGCTAGCAATTGAAGACAATCCTTGTTTTAAATTGCAGCCAATTGAGTTTGAAAAAGAAGGAACGTCCTATACATTTGAGACAATGAAGATTTTAAAAGACCGTTATCAAGAGGAACAGTTTTATTTTATTATTGGTGGGGATATGGTTGAATACTTGCCAAAGTGGTATAACATTGAGGAACTGCTAGAGCTCGTCACATTTATAGGGGTGAAAAGACCTCATCATACGATAAGTACACCATACTCTATTTTAGAAGCGGACGTTCCTCAAATTGAGATTTCATCAAGCCTTATTCGCGAGAAATACGAGAAGCAGAAGAGCATTCGCTATTTTGTTCCAGAAAATGTCCGAAACTACATAGAGGAGCAGAGGTTGTATGAATCGTAAAGAAGCGTTAGAAATCGTAAAAGAACAGCTGAATGAAGCTCGCTATACTCATACAGTTGGCGTAATGGAAACAGCCATTAAGCTTGCTGAGAAATATGGTGAGGATGTAAAGAAGGCTGAACTTGCAGCTATTTTTCATGATTACGCAAAGTTTCGTCCTAAAGATGAAATGAAAGAAATTATTATAGAGCAAAATATGAGTAAAGATTTATTAGAGCATCATCACTCACTTTGGCATGCGCCAGTTGGAGCTTATCTTGTTCAAAAAGAAGTGGGAATAGAAGATGAAGCTGTTTTACGTGCTATTGAGTATCACACGTATGGACGTCCAAACATGACAATGCTTGAGAAAATTGTATACGTTGCGGACTACATTGAACCAGGCCGTAGTTTCCCTGGTGTTGAGGAAGTAAGACAGTCTGCTGAGAACAGCTTGGATGAAGCTTTGTTTTTATGTCTTAGGAATACCATTGTATTTCTAATTGGACGCAAACAGCCAATCTACCCAATGACAATTAACACATACAATAGTTTAGTACAATGAGGAGGTCATTGATATGAAAGAACTAGAACTACTATCCCTTGTTGCGAAAGCAGCAGATGACAAAAGAGCGGAAGACGTAATAGCTCTAGATATGAAAGGAATTTCTCTTGTTGCGGACTACTTTATGATCTGTCACGGAAATTCAGATCGTCAAGTTCAAGCAATTGCGCGAGAAATTAAAGAACAAGCAAATGAGCACGAAATTGAAGTGAAACGTCTTGAAGGATTTAACGAAGCTCGCTGGATTTTAATTGATTTAGGAGATGTTGTAGCTCATGTCTTCCATAAAGACGAACGCGGCTATTATAACCTAGAGCGCCTTTGGGGCGATGCACCGCTTGTTTCCCTTGGAGAAGAATCAAAATAATGAGTTATGAGCGCTTTGCTTCTATCTATGATGAGCTAATGAGCGATGCTCCTTATGATAAATGGGTGGAATATACGAAAAGCGAAATAAGTAAAGCAGGATTACAATCCCCAAAAATCCTAGATTTAGGGTGTGGAACAGGGTCTATGCTACTTCAATTTGCAAAGCATGGGCTATATGCAGTTGGCGTGGATCTCTCAGATGAGATGCTTATGATGGCTAAGCAAAAACTAGAAAAACATAGCATTAAACCAGAGCTTTTCCAACAAGATATGAGCGAGTTAGATCTCGGTCAAATGTTTAACTGTATTGTAATTTATTGTGATTCTCTTAATTATTTACAAGATGAAGAACGTGTAAGACACACGTTTAAACAAGCATATAGTCATCTTGAAGAGGGAGGACTTCTTCTTTTCGACGTTCATTCCATCTTTAAAATAGACGAGCTTTTTATCGGTCAAACATTTGCTTATGATGGAATAGAGAATGCTTACATTTGGAACAGTTTTGAAGGAGAATATCCTCACTCTGTTGTTCATGAGCTCACTTTTTTTGCTTGGAATGAGAATAAACAGGCATATGACCGCTTTGAAGAAGAACACTATCAGCGCACGTTTTCCATTTCTCAATATATGCAGTGGGGAAAAGAAGCTGGTTTCACTTCTATGGAAGTAAGCAGTGATTTCAAAAATTGCCCGCCTTCTGAAGAAAGTGAACGCCTTTTCTTTTCATTTAAGAAGTGAATAGGAAAAAACCTACCAATTTATTATTGGTAGGTTTTTTATTTTTAGAAGGAATTTTACTTTAGAGAGCGAATTATTTATTGAATTGATATCCGACTTTTTCTAAATCCTCGTCGTATTTTGCGTGTGTTTGTTGAAATACCTTATTGAACATCTCCCCAACATGTTCCTCAAGCACTTTGATTCCTTCGCCAGTAACGCCGCCTTTTACACATACTTTCTCTTGAAGAGTTGGTAATGTATAAAGATTTGTTTCTAACAACTTCCCAAACCCTACAACCATTTCACTGATCATTTTTGTTGCTTGATCTTTTGTGATTTCTGTTTCTTCAACAGCAGAGTCAATAAATCTTTGCAGTAAATAACTAAAGAAAGCAGGACCACAGCTTACAATATCAGATGAAACGCGAGTAATATTATTTTCAATTGATAAAGGTGTCGATATTTTTGATAATAAGTGATCTAAAAATAAGCGATAATGCTGTTTGCAACTTTCGCCATACGTGACGAGAGAAACACCGCTGAACGCTCGATTTGTAATGCTTGGAATAATCCGAGCTACTTGGCAATCTACAAGCTCCTCAAGCTGTTTAACAGAAATAGGGCTCGTGATAGATACAAGACAATGATGGGGTTTTAATAATGGACGTACTTTTTCTAAAAGGGGGTGAATATCCAATGGTTTCACACATAGAAAAATAATATTTGATTTATGAATGACTTCTGAAGCATCTGAAGCTACATGCAAGGAAGGATAGCTCTTTTGTAAACTTTCAGCTTTTGCACGAGTTCGATTTGTAATTGTAATGTCAGAAGGATTTGCAGCATTTGACTCAATGAAAGACTCAATTAAAATACTCCCCATGTTTCCTGTTCCGATAAATCCAATATTCATCACTTCATCTCTCCTTCAAAACTTTATCTCCTAAACGATATGTGATAATCCCTTGTCTTATGAATATGTGTTAAAAAGGAGTGGACTCAATGGAATGGTTACGAACCCATAAATGGTTGTCTGCTATTTGTGGAGGTCTTGTTTGTCTGCTTCTCTTGTTGTCTATTGTGTTAGGTGGAGACAAAGAAGAGAAAAAACCAGCAACAGCCAGTGAAAGTTTAGTGTTTTCGAAAGAAGAGACCAATGAAGAGCATCAAAAGAAAGAGGAAGCTGAACTTCCGATTGTAATTGATGTAAAAGGGAGCGTGCAAAACCCAGGTATCTATACAATGAAAGATGGAGAAAGAATTGATGATGCCATTAATAAAGCAGGGGGATTTACAAAAAATGCAGAAGTAGCAGCTGTTAATCTAGCTCAAAAAGTAACTGATGAAATGGTTGTTTACGTTCCTTCTGAAGGTGAGAAAGAATTAACTTCTATACCGGTTGGAGGAACTGATACAGAAAAGAGCGCTCTTATTAACATTAACAATGCTCAAAGTGAAGAATTGCAAAAGTTAAACGGTGTGGGTCCTTCAAAAGCAGAGGCAATTATTACTTATAGAGAAGAGAATGGTCCATTTAAAGCTCCTGAAGACATTATGAATGTTAGTGGATTTGGAGAGAAATCATTTGAAAAAATAAAAGAACAAATTACTGTATAACGATAAGTATATTAACAATTGAAAAGCCTGTTGACGTTTCTCAACCTTTCTCGCTACACTTATAAAAGGAACTTGTATAACGAGAAAGTAGGGAAAGAGATGGAACGAATTTCATGGCACCAATACTTTATGGCTCAAAGCCACTTATTAGCCTCTAGAAGCACCTGTGAGCGCTTGTCTGTTGGAGCAACAATTGTTAGAGATACGCGCATTATTGCAGGCGGATATAACGGATCAATTAGCGGTGGGGTGCATTGTGTTGATGAAGGATGCTACGTTATTGACGGTCACTGTGTACGAACGATTCATGCCGAAATGAACGCTATCATTCAATGTGCAAAATTTGGAGTGAAGACAGAGGGTGCAGATATTTATGTAACACATTTTCCTTGTCTAAACTGCTGCAAAGGAATTATTCAAGCTGGCATCAGCACAGTGTATTACGCAAATGATTACAAAAACCACCCTCATGCTGTCGAGCTTTTTGAACAGTCAGGTGTAAAAACTGAAAAGGTAGAATTTGATACGAGTTCATTAAACAGCTATAACGACGAGCAGCTAGCATTTATTCAAGAGCTATTGCAAAAAGCTGATGAAAAAGAACAAAAAGAGCTACTTGAAAAAGCAAAAAAACTTTTTGCGGCAAAATTTTAATATAACCTTGATAAAAGGAGGAGAGAGCGTTTTGCTCCTCCCTTTTTAAAAGAAAGGAGTTTTTGTGAAAGGACAGTGGATTTATGTATCTTTGTTTGTAAGTTTAGCTCTTTTTATTAGCCGTTTTTATAATGAAATCACCCTTTATATAGTGGTTCTAATGGTTAGTATCTTTGTTATAAAAAGAACAAGCTCCACGACTGCTGTGATTTGTTTCCTCGCTTTTTTTCTTACTATTTTTTACTACTTCTATACTGAAAGTACAAATAACTCTGTTCTTTCTCCTCATCAGACGACTTTCAATGGAAATCTTTCTTCTATTCCTCGTATAAACGGTAATTTTCTTTCTTTTTCTTTTCAAACAGAACAAGGTGAAATAGTTCAGTCTTATTACAAAATAAGAAATGAAGAGGAGCAAAAGTTGCTAAAACAGTTAAGGATAGGAATGAATTGTAAGATAGAAGGTGCATTAGAAATTCCGAAGCAAAGTCGAAATCCAGGTCTTTTTAATTACAGAGAATATTTGTATTTTCAAAGAATCCATTGGACAATGACTGTAAGGGACATCAAAGAATGTCAATATCAACAAAGAACGATGTTTTTTGCTGGGCTAAGACAATCAGGAATCCAACGTATGAACACACATATTAGTACACCTCTTAATGCATTCGTTAATGCACTTGTTTTCGGGAGTCGGGAAGACTTTAATGAAGAAACAATTATGTTATATGAAACACAAGGAGTTGTACACCTTTTGGCCATTTCAGGTTTGCATGTTGGCCTTTTGGTTGGGGGAGCATTTTTAATCTTACTTCGTCTTGGTTTAACAAGAGAGCATAGTGCCCTCTTTCTCCTTTTTACTTTACCAATATATAGTATCTTAACAGGTTCTTCTCCATCTGTTGTAAGATCAGTTGTGATGAGTATGATTGTGCTCTTTATATATATAACAGGATGGAGACGTAAGCTGAGTGGGGTTGATGTTCTAGCTCTCTGTTTTCTAGCCCTTACAATGAATTCACCATATGCTGTATTTAATGCAGGTTTCCAATTATCTTTTGTTGTTACTTTTTTTATATTATTATCACATCGTATTATCTCCAAATCCTCTCACTTTCTATGGCAGCTTATCGCTCTATCCCTCATAGCTCAGCTCGCTTCCATTCCTCTTTTACTTTATCATTTCTATGAATTTTCGCTTTTAAGTTTTTTCTTAAATCTTTTTTTTGTCCCGTTTTTCTCTTTTATACTGCTGCCAGCAAGTCTTTTTCTTTTTTTTACAAGTGGAATAGTGCCTGTTATTCCTCAAGTTGTTGAAACAGTTACCCTCTTCTTTGTGGAATGGAGTACAGAACTGCTTCGCAACGCAGGGAATGTTCATTTTTCGATTATTACAACAGGAAAGTTGAATACATGGCAGTTTTGTCTTCTTTATGTAGTTATCTTTTACGTTTGCTTTCAAATTGAAAAAGCACAAAGATTAAAAGATATCCTACCCTCTTCATTACTTCTTGTGATTTGTTTAAGTGTCTACTGTTTTATGCCTTACATGAATCCAAACGGAGAGGTTTCTGTCATTGATGTTGGGCAAGGAGACAGCATCTTAATTCAACTCCCATTTCGCAAAGCCGTTTATTTAATTGATACAGGGGGCTCGATCTCATTTCAACAAGAAGAATGGGAGAAGCGCCAAACAACATTTAGCGTCGGAAAAGACATTGTTCATCCATACTTAAAATCAAAGGGTATTACTTCAATTACTAAACTTATCATAACGCACGGAGATCATGATCATGGAG
>Ga0209463_1001520_pt1 | contig 14089 bp, 21 predicted proteins | sample AgamicMgSfrz_FD_187169 | JGI IMG/M metagenome (GOLD analysis project Ga0209463, IMG submission 187169) | Agave microbial communities from Guanajuato, Mexico - Mg.Sf.rz (SPAdes) (version 2) | ecosystem: Host-associated > Plants > Phyllosphere > Phylloplane/Leaf | place: Guanajuato, Mexico... | reverse complement strand
TAAAAGATGAAAAAACACAAGATTTTTTCTCCTATGTATATCGATTCGAATGCATAACCCGTGGTGGTGAGAACGCTCCATTATTAAATATTTCAATAGGGATTCGGAGATTTTATCAAGAATATAAGATGTTAGGTCAAACAAACCTTGATATGAAAACGTTTGTTTGACTTTTTTTGATGAAATGCAAACATTTTGCAAACATAGGTTATCCAAAGATACTTTTACCGAAGTTTTTAACTGCTTCTTCCTGCATATTCGGTAAAACATGAGAATAGACACTTAGTGTCATTGAAATATCTGTATGGCCTAATCGCTCACTGATGATTTTAGGGTTAACTCCTTGTTTCAATAGTAGAGTTGCGTGTGTATGTCTTAAATCATGGAATTTAATTTCTTTTATACCTACTATGTGTGTCATCCTAATGAAACTTTTTCTGAAATGTGCTCTTTTTATGATTCTTCCAAACTCATTACAATTTATTAAATCTTGATCTAGATAAGCAGAACCAAACCTTAATTTCTCTTTATTGATTAAAATTTTATGTTTTTTTAAGGCTGCTATTGTTTCATTAGGTACAGGAATTGTGCGTTTTGATGAATTTGTTTTTGCAGTTTTTTTGATTTTATTATCATGACCAGATGTTTGATTTATTGTAACAGTATGTTTTTCAAAATCAATGTCCTGCCATCGTAAACCTAGAACTTCTCCCAGACGCATACCTGTAGTTATTGCAAGTAGATACCCAATGTGATATCGTGATTCTTGTGAATGAGCTAAAAACTTTTTTACTTCTTCCTCTGTCCAAGTCTGGATAGGGGTTTTTTCTTTTTTAGGTATCTCAGCAAAATCTGCTGGATTTCGAGAAATAATATTTTGTTTTACGGCAAGGTTTAAAGCGCTCTTTAAAATTCTATGCATAAGCAGAATAGAATTATTTGCAATCCCTTTATCTATCGCAGTCTTATAACATTTTTGAATGTGTATAACATTTAATTTGTGGAGCGCAACCATTCCTATACTAGGTATAACATGTTGGTTGATAAATGCCTTATAGCCAGCAAAGGTACTCTTTTCTATGCTCATACTTTTAATTTCTAGCCAATGATTTAGATAATCCTTTAACGTAACTTTAGATGGTTCTATAAAAGTTCCTTCATTCAACTCTGTAATCTTCTTTGCCACATCGGCTTGTGCTTCTTTTTTTGTCTTATATCCAGAAAACCATTTCTGTCTTCTTTTTCCTGTCTCTGGATCAGGACCGATATCAATAACGATACAGTATTTATTTCCTCTTTTTCGAATATGTCCTTTCACTTAAAACACTCCTTCATTTGTTTTGAATCATGTTGTATAAGTCTGGTTGTAATTTTGCTGCTATGAAAATTACATGTTTGGACATATCAGCGATGGATATATTTTACCATATATGAACAAATTCAGTTATAGGATATGATTGTCGTCCATTGTGAAAAAATAGTAAAATATTTATAGGATTAGATAAAGGAGGAAGAAAGATTATGAAAGAATTCACAAATGACCCAGGCGGGCACAAAGTAAGTGATTCTGGTGGCTGGAAGGAAGAATTAGACTCAGGAACAGGCATATAGTACATAGGTGGAGCTTAACGGCTCTTTTTTTATTATAGAAAAAAGAGCCGTTAGGCTCCCTTGAGAAACGTTGATATATAACGATTTTAAAACTTTCTCAATAAGAATCAGATAACTATACGACTGAATTTTGAAAAAAATGTGATATTATGAAAATAATAAAATAAACGGACGTGAAAAAGACCTACGACTGTGCAAGTGGTGCTCGCAACACTCTTACACCGTCCTCCCTAAACGCGCTAGGGAAAACACTTGTCATAAGTCTCAAACATAATTATAACACATAACCTAGATATAATGGCACGTTTTCCTGTAAATATAAGACATCTAGGGTAACGTTGTCTTTTTTGTCCATAAGGAGGACAAGGATTGTGCAAGTTTTATTGGATTTAAATGACATGCAGGAGTGTCTAAAATCAAATGGTTATACAAATCGTAAATTGGCAACACGTTTTAAAGTAACGCATACAACAGTAAATAGTTATTTTAAGAAGCAAGGTAAATTTGATTTTATGCACTTGGTTGATGCGCTGAAGCTATATAAGCCTAAAAATGTTGATTTTAGAAGGGAATGCATCAAAGAGTGTATACCTACACTATCACATAAAAATTTGAAATTAGCATTAGAAGTGTTAGATATGTTTGGAGAATATGATCTTCAAGACCTAGTAATTCAACGAATAATGAGTTTTAAAACTAATAAAAATAAAAGCGAAGAAGAAAAGAAAAAAGGCAATTCAAAAACTGTAAGGATAAATTTAAATTTGGTTCCATTATATAAAACATTAAGAGAAAGAAGTGAAAATACAACTACTCCTAAGAGGTTCTTTGAGAAAGTTGATAAAATGAGAAAAAATCAAAAATACTCAGATAACGAGCTGGTAATAATATCTGTTTTAAATACAATTTACTCTTTTTTTGATTTAGGTAATTATAAGATGGTTAATGAACATATTCAGCAATTATTACCGGACATCTTGGGAATTAAATGTCATACATTAAGAGGTTCTCTTTTATTAAGAATAAAAGAAATGGAAGTTTTCGTTGCACTTCACGAAAATAATTTAGACGAATCACGTGAATTATGTTTTGAAATTATAAATGATCAAAGTAATTGCTATGTCAGCACAAAGGCAGTAGCATATTGCAAAATTGGAGAAAGTTATGTTTTCTCTGATTATCAAAATGCTAAAGAGTACATGGAGAAATCATTAAATATAATTGGTGTTCCAGTGAATAAAAAATTAGAAGTAAGAAGAGAAAAAGTACTTAATACACTATTATTTTTAAGAATATATCATGAAAAAGATTTACATACCATTAACCCAGAAAATCTAGATGATGCTGAAAAAGCATTCTTATATGTAAAGCTAGGTGAAAATCAAAAAGCGATTAAAATTTTACAAGCTTTACAAAATACAAATGGATATCTTAGTAGTTTTCAATTGTACTATATGGGGCTTGCGGTCGGAGGAGAAGAAGGGAAGAAATACCTAGAAATGTCTATAGAAAGTTTTTCTAAATCAGGTGATTATTTCTATATATTCCTACCAAAGACAGCATTGAAATGTTATAATTGAATTATACAAAAAGGGTGGTGAAACGCTTGAAAAATAAGCTTTTGAAAATAGTTTTCACTATTGCTACTGTAGCTTGTCTTTCTATCACAGCTTTTCAGGTGACAGAAAAAGATAAGGTGCAAAGTGCTAAAGAACAAAAAACAACTTTATATATGATTGATCCAGGCCCAGGAGGCGGGTAATTAATATAATATTAGAAATGACACTATCAATTTGATAGTGTCATTTCTGCTTTATAGGGAATGGAAACATTTTGACTGAAACGACAAAAACTTTCCACTTTAAGACGGTTAATATATAAAACAGGATGTAAGGGGAGAATTAAGGATGACGAAAGAGGAAATTGTAAACCTATTTTTAGATACTGTGAAAGAATATGCACCAGATCAATTAGAAGAATATATAGCAGAAATTAAAAAAATAGCCATTCCTAATTAAGGGGCTATTTTTCTGTTTTATTATGGTGTTTGCTAAGAGCTTGAGCAATAGCTAACATTTGTTCTAACGCCATATCTTCTTTATCCTTTGGCAGCGGTTCTAGCCATTCCATGATTTCTTTGAATTTTTTATATTTATCATCACTAGAGTCGTCATCTTTATTTTCTCCGTACAAATAATTTACAGGTACATTAAATCTCTTCGCTATCTTTTCTATAGTTTCACGACTTGGGAATGCTTTTCCATTTTCAAACTTTGAAACAGTCCCTTTAGTTAAATCCACTTCTTTCCCGAATTGTTCTTGATTCATTTTGTTATCTATTCGAATTTGTTTAATTCTATCCTTCATTTCCATATTAAATACTCCCCTTTTTACGATATATCGTAAATTACGTTAATTACATTATAAAGTTTCCTAGCAAGAAACGTAAAGAGTAAAAAAAGTTTCCTTCTCTGAAATTTTTTTGTTAAAAACACTTGAAGTTTCACGTTATGAAACTTATAATGAGTTTGTAAGCATCAGAAGGGAGTGATCAGATGCAAAATCAAAAACAACTAACGGCACTTCAAAAAGCTTTTGAAGATTCTGGTCTTAAATATCATGAATTAGCTAATATGGTTGGTATATCAAAGTCTTACTGCTATAAAATTATAAATTATAATCTAAGAGTTTATTATGATGTAGCTGTAAAAATATCAAATGTTTTAGGTAAAGAAACCGACATTCTATTTAATGAACAGGAAAAAAATTTTGAATATGAAGTTTCATTGGGTGAAACTGAAAGGGGGTGAAAAAAATGAACCAATTACAAGTTTTGCAACATCCAGTAAATGAGTTTGTTTTATGGAAGGGAATTAAGTTGTTCATGATGTTGGAAAGAAACTTTTCACAGCAGCTTGGAGAGACGTAAAATCAACGTTTGCAGTAAACAGTTATTGCAACATTTTACAGAAAGATTTCAATGAAGAGATATCATACATAAAAGCATGACGACCAAGGTTAGTATGATTATCCATCGTTAATATGATTTTGGAAGGAGAAAGAAGAAATGGGATTAGATCAAATCATTAAAGAATCAATCCGCGAAGTTGTTCGAGAGGAGATACAAGCTGCTTTAGCGCAGTTCCAACAACAATCACAACCAAACAAAGTAATGAGGGTGAAAGAAGCAGCAGAATATCTCAATATCGCTGTTTGTAGAATGTATGAATTAGCAAGTCATCCACAGTTTCCAGTGATTAGGGAAGGGCGCAAATTACTTTTCCTACAAAAGGATTTAGAAGCTTGGCTTGAAACACAAAAGGAGGTGATTTAGTGGAAGATACAACATCGTTAGTTATATTCGCAATGTTTATCGCGTGCAGCGCATTGTTACTTTACATTACTTATGAACCAATACAACAGTGGGCTTGGAGTGACGTAAAACAAAATAAAAAGACCCATGGCAGTGGGTCCTTTAAGAAAAAACAGTTGTTATAAGTATATCACGAAAAGTAGGGAAATAGTAGATGCGTCTAACTGAATATCAAGTGCTATTACCTAATAAGTTTTGGAACTTAGCAAAGAGCAGGGATGAATTAAAGCAAATGATTGAACAGTATTTCAAGGCTGGTTATCCGCATTATGAAATTCAACGAATTATCAAAAGTGGAAAAGCATATGTGGCGGTTTGTACAAGGAGGTAAATAAATGGCAACATTTCGAGTTAGTAAAAGTAAAAATTACACAACCATTAATAATACAGGTCTTCGAGATGAACGTTTAAGTTGGAAAGCAAAAGGGATATTGGCTTACATTTTATCGTTACCAGATGATTGGGTGTTTTACATGGAGGAAATATCTACTCATGCGAAAGATGGAATTGATAGTTTAAGAGTAGGAATGAAAGAACTAAAAAAATTCGGTTATGTTAGAAGGTTTCCTGTAAAAAACGAAAAGGGAAAGATAACTAACTGGGAGACAATTATTTATGAAGTTCCACAAGTGGAGAATCCACATATGGAAAATCCACAAGTGGAAAAATCACAAATGGAAGTTCCATTTATGGAAAATCCAACGCTACTAAGTACTAAAGAACTAAGTACTAATAAACAAAATACTAATATACAAAGTAGTAGTAGTATCTTCTCTTTCTATGAAAATAATTTCGGTATTTTAAATTCATTCATAGCCGAAAATATTTCGCAATGGATAAACGATATGAACGAAGAACTTGTGCAAGCAGCTATGGAACGTGCATTGAAGCAACAAAAGAAATGGAATTATGCTGAGGGAATTTTAAAACAGTGGATTAACCATAACGTGAAAACTTTAAAAGATGTTGATGCTATAGAAACGGAATATCAACAAAATAAAGGAGTGAAAAAACGTGTCGGAATCAATCGGAAGAGTGATGACTCGGATAGTGAATACATCGGCTTGTAGTGAAGAAACAGAAGGGTATACTTGTGAACACTGTAATAAATATATAGCCGCAATCACTGTAGAAGTTCCGCAGTTACTTATTAAAAATAAAGTACTTCCTACATGTGAGTGTGTTGTAGAACGTGAAGAAGCCAAAATACGTGAAGCTCAAAACTTTGCTAAGAAACGAGAAATAGAAAAGTTGTTTAGCATTAGTAATTTAGGAGAAAGGTTCTCTAAAAGTACATTTGAATCGTTTCTAGATAGAAATGGATCAGAGACAGTTTATAAAGTCGCAGTAAAATACGTGAAGACGTTTAAAGAATGGAACGGGGAGTCGTTAATGCTTTGGGGAGAACCTGGAAATGGTAAAACACACCTAGCAGCCGCGATTGTAAATGAGCTGTCTAAAAAAGGATACATCGTAGTATTTCAAAGTGTTCCAGAATTATTACAACGTATTCGCAGTACGTTCAATAGTGAAAATAAGGAAAATGAAACGCAAATTATGAGAGCTCTTTTAGAATGCGACTTACTTATATTAGATGATATTGGAGCGGAAAAAACGACGGAATGGGTAGAAGAAAAATTGTTCAATATTATTGATGGTCGGTATAGAAAAGAACTTCCTACTCTATATACGAGTAATTTAGAACCAAAAGAACTGAAAAACCAAGTTGGGAAACGTTCATATGACCGAATGGTTGAGACAAGTCTAACAGTAAAAAATGAAGCCGCTAGCTATAGAAGAGAGATAGCGAAGCAACGTTTACAAAGGTTTATCGAAGCATAAAAGGAGGAAATAAAAATGTGCGTATTATGTCATGATACAGGGATTATTCGTAAAGAAACTTATCCGGGTGTAATTGAAACGAACGGTTGTAATTGTGAAATGGCAAAGCGACAGCAAGCGGAAAACGATAAGCGTTGGCAAGCGTGGCTAATAAAATTTGAATCAATGAAACAAGAATTAGAGAGAAACAAACAACAAAAAGCTAGTTAACAAGAAAAAGGGGGATTTCAGTTGTATGAAGCCTACGAAAGTTGAAATCGATGTTACGGATAATAAAATTTATGTAGTAAAAAACGGTGAGGTTACTCCGCTGAATCCTCCAGTAACAGGATTTGGTGAACAAGTAATTACTTGGCAAGGCGGGAAAGTTGATCGTGTATCAACTACAATCACTGAAAAAATTAAATAAATGGGGATGCGATTATGAAGCAATTAACTATTGATGATGTTGTAGGTAGTTTCGACTACAATGCGATAAGTACCCGTGAAAAGTTTTTGAATCCAAGCTACGAAGTGCATTTTTACGATAAAGAGGAACGACAAAAAATGGATTGTTTTGATGCTAAAACTGAAACCGAAGCTTGGAATGCAACAATAGAAGAGCATGGAAAAGGTATTCGGAAGATTGGGATAACTCATTCGAATCGTTCCAGAGCTGAATTTTTGGCACTGGATTAGGAGGGAAAGCTATGGCTTTTAATCGTTGGTTAACTGATGAGGAATATCAGCAAGCTGAATCAAACGGTATTAGTAGAAAAGTTCTTTACATGAGGATGTATAGATGCAGTTGGAAATTGCAAGAAGCATTAACTACGCCGCCAAGAACATATTGGCATATGGGCGAGGGGAGACACAATAAGTGGCTAAAATTAGCTGAAGAAAATGGAGTTAATTCAAGTACTTTTTATAGCAGAGTAAATAATGGCTGGGACCCTAAGGATGCAGCAAGTATTCCGACGCGTAAACAAATTGACAGGAAGGAACTTGTTAAGATTGCTAAAGCCAATGGCATAAGTGTAAGTACTTTCAGATCTAGATTGAGTTATGGCTGGGAACCGATAAAAGCAGCTACTACGAAACCTAAGATCAAAAGAATAAAGAAAAATATTATTTAGAGGGAGCGAATAAAGATGAAAGCAATGAACAACGGTGTTATGGAAGTAACTAAATTAATCAATAAATCAAAGGAAGGACAAGCTGTAATGAACAACAATCAAATTTGTGAATTAGTTCAATATCAAGAAGCGGCATTACGTACATGGAATACAAATCAGGATTTTGGTGGACGTGTTTTAAATGCAGCATTAGGACTTTCAGGAGAATCTGGTGAGGTTGCGGACATTGTAAAAAAAGCAATTTTCCATGGTCATGGATTTGATCCGGCCCATTGCCCAGAAGAAGAAGATGGGAACACGCATAAAATCGCTTTAGAGCTAGGTGATATTTTGTATTACATTTCAATTATGTCTTACGAAATGGGGTATACCCTAGAAGACATTGCTCAAATGAACATTGCAAAACTAACTAAAAGATATCCTGATGGATTTAGTCGGGAAGCAAGCCAAGCACGTGTTGATGTGAAGTAAGACCAAATTTGAATTTTATTAAAAAAGACACTGTTTTACAGTGTCCCAAGTTACTGCGAGAGTTTTATGAGGAAACCTAAATAGGTGAATTTAAGTTTCTCTAAAGTATATGAAACTGTGGTTAGAAAATCACTTGTTTTTTAAGGGGGTTAATGGATATTTGTATGTGATGAAATCTTTATTAAAAATGTCCTGTACTAATTGAATAGTCTCATGATCGTAGAAGCTATCGTATGTTGGGATTCGTGGGAATAAAGGGTCAGTAATGTCGGCATCTGTATAATCCCCTGTGAAAGTAGCATAGTCGCTTTGATGGTGCCATGATTTTTCTAATAAATCTAAAGGTGATTTCTTTAATTCATATTGATCTTCTAGTTTAGTAATTGCACTAGAATAGTTTTCAAGATAAATATAATTAGTTACAAAGTGTTCCTCACCTTGTATATATTGCGGAGCATAGTGAGGGTTTATTAAATCTGAATTTGAATCAAAAGATTTTAAATAATATAAATAAAGTTTAAAGGATATTTTCTTATTACAATTTTCATCTCCATACAGAAATTGTCGAATAGGCCGCCACTCTGGATGTTCTATATGAGGTAATGAAAGGAGTGATAAGAAAGAACTAACTGCTCGTTTATAAGGATTTCTAACAAGTTTGTACGCTTGCTTCTCTTTAAGTCTTAATTCTGTAGCTACTTGTATATAGTATAGAAAAGAATTTTTATATATATCATATTCGTAATTATGGATAAACGGTTCGTAGTTAATCGCTTCTTCATATAATCCAATTTGATAAAAGAACCAATTTGCTAGTGAAGTGCAGCCGCTTTTTTGGCTCCAGAATAAAATTAGCGGAAATTCATCGTGGAAATGAGGCATACGTCCATGTTTAATCATGAAATTATAGATATCTGTCATAGTCATAAATAAACACCACCTGTTTTTCTATTATCTTTACTACTGTATTAAGAGAGTGTTTAATATATGAAAATTGGCAGTGATGGGGTGTATATGTTTTTTATAAAAGCGTTATTTAAATAAAAAGAGCGCTAATTGAGAGCGCTCCTTATACCTCATTATAACGACAGTGACGAATTCACATTATATAGAAAGGCACTATTATTGTATGTCAGAGTATGAGATTAGTGTATAGATATAGATAAAATCTTTATTTAAAAATTAAAGAGTGGTTTTTAAGGGGCTCTATGACTAAGAGTTATTTTAAATTTTTTATGGTTTTGAAGTATTTAAGCAATGATTTTGTTTAAGACTAAGATATTTTCTCATTAGTAATACCCATTTGTTTCAGTAGACAGGGCAATCGCTTTTGTTTCATGAACTGTACCATAGGGATGCTCTGGAGGTGCGTATATAGCGTAAATTTTAAGTGGTTTATTCCCCATATTAATTACATTATGCCATTTTCCAGCAGGTATCATAATTGCATAGTCATCATAGGCCATTTCTTGAAAATCTAATTTATCTTTGTTATCACCCATTTGAACGAGCCCTTGACCTTCTTCAATACGTATGAATTGATCAGTTGTAGGGTGTACTTCTAAACCTATGTCATCTCCAACATTAATACTCATTAAAGTTACTTGTAAGTTTTTTCCTGTCCATATAGAGGTGCGGTAAGTGTTGTTTTGTTTAGTGGCTTGGTTAATATTTAATACAAATGGTTTGTTTCCGAAATCTGTAAATCTAATATTTTCACAATAAGGATTCCGGTTGTGGTTCCAAGCATTATTGTTGTAACTGTAATAATAAGGATTCCAAGCGTAAATCCAATTATTGTTATTCCAGATGCTATCCATTGGGCTTTGAGATTGATAATAATAACGTGGATTATGTTGCATATCCAAGCTCCTCTCATAATTTTATCATATACTTTTTATCCTATGCTGTTGTCTATTTATAGGAATGCAGAATAAGAGGAAATGGGCAGTAATAAAAAATACAAACAAACGTTATTATTTTTTCCAGGAAAAATAAAAGTAGCAAGTTAATAAAAGATGTACTACTGGTATAAAAAACTTAATAAAATAGTTATTTGATTAATAAAAAAAGAGCACCTGACCAGGGTGCTCCGCCCAAAACTATGAATAACAATCCATAAATAATATATGTGATTTTTGCCTAATGGTGATAAATTTTAATGAAAAAATTAAAAGTGCAGCAAAGAAATAATTACAAAAAGAATATAGCATACCAAAAAGATATCAATGTGATCCATCCAATAGTAAGAGCGGTGTACTTTAAGGTTTTCATGATTAGTCCTTTTAGTTATAGAGTGCACCAGGATGGAGAATTTAATTAATTTTTTAACAAACTTCTTATTGTATGACCAAAAATAAAAGAACCCGTTTGTTATAAACGGATTCTTCCCTTAAGGTGTGCAAGGAATACAAGGTAACTGGCCTAGGGAAACCTGTAGAATCCCTTGTGATTGTAATGTATGCAAAGGAATCAATAAGGTTAATGAATTTTAAACAAACTTCTTATTTGATCAGTATTAAAAAAAGAGCACCTGACCAGGGTGCTCCGCCCGAAATTATGAACAACAATCCATAATAATATATGTGACTTTTGCCTAATGGTGATAATTTTATAAATTCATTAACAAAACCCTTATTTAACAACAAATAAAAAGAGTGCATTTTTATATGCACTCTTAGTAAATCGGGTGAATATCTCATGAAATATAAAAAATTCAAAAAATCGTAATCAGATTTTACGAGTAATTTTTTATATTGTATGCCTTACTTGGAATTATGGAGCATGTCAGTAAAGAAAAAAAGGTCAGTGAGAATTTTAACAAAATCTTTATTTAAATATAAAGAGCGCTTTTTAAAGCGCTCTCTGACCAAGAGTTTAATAGAAAATAGTTGTCAGCTCTCAAGGCTTAATTTGTAAGCTGAATACATGTGCAGCCCATATTAATATATGTATTTTCTTATGAAGTGTGAAAAAACATATATAACAAAATCGTTATTTGAAAAAATACCAGCTTAAATATTGCGTACATACATTTAAGCTGGAACAAACAAATAAAGTTATTGTTTGTGTTTTTCCTCTTTATCAAGGAAAAATACGATGAATATTGCTAGGAGTATAGGAAACCAAACTTCGTGTGGCATATTAAAACCTCCTTAAAGTATATTCTTACTATATTTTACCATATAAAAGAGTTTCAATGTAAGGCAACGAAAAAGATGAGTTTATAACCAAAATACTATTTGAATAAATTGGGGGAAATACCGATAAGATCTACAAGGATTAAAAGTATAATTCCGATTATAAAAAATAAACATTTAAGAATTTTGAGTGTTAACTGCATTAGTCTGCTCCTAGTTTTTGGGTTATTTTAGGTAGATAGGTGAAAATTTATACAAATACTTCATTTTGTAGAAAAGGGGAATGGATATGATGAAGGTTTTTAAAATGAATGATTTTGATTGGGTTTGTGCTGAAACTGAAGAACAAGCAAAGGAATATTACAAAGAAGAATGTGGTATTGGTGATGAAGATTTAAACGAAGGGTTTGTTGGGGAAGTTAGTTTGCAAGAAGTTACGTATGTAGACATAGATGAATTGCCAGAAAGTGAAAAGGACAATTTCCAATGTGGAAGACCACTTGGAGATTCAATAGTAGTCCGTAAAACATTTGAATGGGTAATTAAAAATGACAACATTACAAGCCCTTGTATCATTGCATCAACAGAATATTAAAGAGCAGCTAGCAAAAGCTAACTGCTTTGTTGTCCAACAAGAGCATCACCACAATGCTTTGTAACTTAGAAGTTACAGTTATAGTATAAACAAAATTGAAAATGTTATGCGGGGAAAACTTAATAAACATTTCATTTTGTTGAAAAGGGGAATGAATATGCGGATGTATAGATAGAGAGCTACATTAACTGCTAGTGGAGAGTATGAACGGCTAAAAAACTCAAAGAGCGTAGTAGAAAGAGAAAATTGCATCGTAACTTCACTATAGAGAAGCAAGAATGGTCTTCGGCGTGGTTTGGCTGTATAGATGCAATGTGGATTGCAAAAAGAGAAGACAGAAGAAGTAATAGACGTAAATTTAAAAGAGCAGCTAGCAAAAGCTAACTGCTTGGCCCCTATATTAGAAAATAATGCTAAGTGTAAGGTTGATTCGTGACAAATGGAGCCTATGTCTATTATTAACGAAGCGCTGAATTTTATTCAAGGAGGAACGGATATGAAATACTTTGAGTTTAATAAGCATGAATATTATGCGTTAATTGCAGTGGATGGAGATGCAGATAAAGCAATTGAAGTATATGTAGGAAACGTTGCAGGTGATAGTGTAGAACAGGTTAAAGAAGAAGGACTCCCTTCAGAAGTCACTAGAGAACAAGCTCTTGAGATATTTATAAACACACTAAATGCAATATGTTCAACTGAGAAAAAACATAAATGGGAAGAAGAATTTAATGAATATAAAGATGCTCCGATTATAATCGACGGTTCATTAATGTAAAAGAGCAGCTAGCAAAAGCTAACTGCAATGAGAAAATTACATACACGAATCTAAGGAGTATCAATATTTCGTGTATGTATAGTATGGACGGAATTTCTAAGTTTATGTAATGAAAATTAAAAAGAGCAGTTATCATAACTAACTGCTCTCACAAATATTGGAGACATGGACTGCTTTGGGGAAAACAGCTTGTACTTAGTATTAACGGAATATTGGATTTTATTCAGGAGAATGAAAATTTTAATTATTTTTAAATTGTTAATAAATAAAAGAGCAGCTAGCTTGATTAGCTAACTGCTCCAATTATTGAATGTGGACAGTTATAGTGTTACCGGAATCTTGAGTATTATTCGCGAGGGTAAAAACTTAATAAAATAATCCTTTTAGAAAGAGGTTGTTAATATGAATAAAGAAAAATTAAGTTTAATTGAAAAGAAAATTATTGATACTAAGAAAAGAGAATTATATAAAGAAGTGACTGATTTAGCTCTGGATATTAGAGAGAAAAAGAAAGATATCATTATAAAAGTGAAATTAATGGGATGCGATAAGACAGAAGCATTATTAAACAGTATTTTGGTTGAATCCGTTTTGAATGATAACTTGCAGAGATTTAAGGATGTTTATTGGCATAAAGCAGTTGAAGATGCATTATTAGATAATGGTATAAATGAGATTTTAGATAAGCAATAAGAAAAAAGAATATAGTCCGGCTAGAAAACTAGAGGGCACCAATTTATTAAAGCAGCAAGTAAAGCTGTTTTAGGAATAGGTGTCCTTTTTATTTTGAAGAGGGAGATGGGGAAATGAAGGGGTTAAAGGATCAGTTACGTGAATGGAAAAAGCAATAGAATCAAGCAAAAAAGAAAAAGAAGAAAAAACGAAAAGAGAAATTTAGCACTCGTGAAATTGAGGGTTTAATGGGGATGCATAGACCTTGCTATGAACGAAGACGTGGAGCAATCAGACAAAAGTAATTTAAAAATAAAAAGGAGTGGTCTTACATGACTAAACAATTATCTTTCTTACCAAAAATTGATAGAACAGCAACACAAGAGGAATTAGAAGGTGTGTTGGAAAGCGTACGTATACATAGACAATTTGGGATGATGCGTAAAGAAATGAAAGTCACTCCTTCTTATGAAGTACGTGAGCATGGTCCTA
>Ga0209463_1001517_pt1 | contig 14107 bp, 11 predicted proteins | sample AgamicMgSfrz_FD_187169 | JGI IMG/M metagenome (GOLD analysis project Ga0209463, IMG submission 187169) | Agave microbial communities from Guanajuato, Mexico - Mg.Sf.rz (SPAdes) (version 2) | ecosystem: Host-associated > Plants > Phyllosphere > Phylloplane/Leaf | place: Guanajuato, Mexico... | reverse complement strand
ATGCGGATAGATCGGGAACAGATGGAAAAACTGATAGAACCGCTGCGAGATCAGCTGGGTCATAAAGTGCTCCTGAGCGACTGATGCTCTGCCCTGCTCCCATGCGTCCCCCACGCGAACGAGGATAGGTACAAGCACATGGTAAAACATCGAATCATATCCATACATGGTGAAGCCAAAATCAATTAACCCGTTGGCTCGTTCACCCTGGAAATGATAGAGCGAGTCATATATCTGATCAGCCATGCGTAAGTAGGCCTCGTCCATCGAAGGAACAGGCGCGGTAAGCGGAGCCGGAATGACTGCTTCTGGCGATTTCGCTTTGTTTTCTTTTAACATGCGTACGGCTTCAGATATGTTGGACTGATGCTGTTCAACCTGCTCCTTCAGCCAACGTAAATCTTCAACATTCTCATCCGTGTACAATCGATAACCCGATTCCGTCCGTTCTGGGGTTACCGCACTGTACCGATTCTCCCAAGCCCGGAGCGTAACCGTTGGAATGTCCAGCATGGCAGCGACTTGTTTGATGGAATACACTTGATTACCTACTCTCTTTTCAGAAATATCCAGACCAACAATAGGTTAACGAATACTTCCTCCGCCCTTGTCAGGTATATGGAAATCCCAACATTCTACAAAAATAATACACTCATTATACACAACGGCCACACACCTGTCGATTGCATTCAGGCAAATCGTTTATGGATAAAGTACATTTTTCTCTGTCCCCTCCGTGACCTGCGTCAATGCTCATGACAGAGTGGTAATAGTAGTCAGCACGTTTACAGAGAGGGGATATGCCGTTGTTTACTACGAGGCGCTCATCATCAGAACACCAAACATCCAGACGTCGTTTTCCATACATACGAACAGCCCTTGGATTACTTATTTTATGGCTGGTGGCGGTCATGTTATATCAAACCTATAAACCACTGCCCGCAGGCATTTCCTATGAAAGCCCGGAATATCGCGTAGACGAGGTCGCATTCCTTCACGATCTCACTTATCCGTCCGCAGACGGGCAGATGGAGCATGAACAGCAGATTTTTCAGCGCATGCTTCAGATTGTGGAGGAGGCGGAGCAATTTGTGGTGGTGGATATGTTCCTGTTCAACAACTATCAGCATAAGGGTCAGCACTTCCCGCCGGTTAGCGTAGAATTCACAGATGCTCTGGTTGCCAAAAAAAAGCATCATCCCGACATGCAGATTCTGTTCATTACGGATGAAGTGAACACCAATTATAATTCTGCACCCAATGATCTTCTGGAGCGAATGAAGCAGGCTGGCATTGAAGTTGTAATTACCAATGTTGATCCACTCCGGGATTCGACGCCCGTATACTCGGCAGTCTGGCGTACGTTCTTCCAATGGTTTGGTCAGACGGGTGATGGCTGGATTCCGAACCTGATGGCAAGCGACGGTCCAGACGTTACGATGCGCTCCTATCTTAAGCTGCTTAATGTAAAGGCCAATCATCGCAAGGTCGTCGCCAGCGAGAAAAAAGCGATCGTCTCCTCCGGCAACATCCATGATGCAAGTGCCTATCACTCCAATGTGGCATTTGAAGTAACAGGGCCCGTCATTGGAGATATACTCCATTCGGAACAAGCCGTACTGGACATATCAGGGGGAGGTCAGGTTCCATCCTATACAGCTCCTTCGACAGATCCAAACAAGGGTGATCTGCGAATTCGCTATCTGACCGAAGGAAAAGTGAATGATGCCGTCATGCATGAGATCAAGCTCATGGAGAAAGGCGATACCTTGTGGATGGGCATGTTCTACATTGCTTCTCCGAAAGTACTGGACGCGCTGCTGGATGCTTCCAAACGGGGAGTGGATATCCGGCTTGTGCTCGATCCGAATGAGAATGCCTTCGGCCAGGAGAAAATCGGTATTCCGAATCGGCCTGTAGCTGCCGAGCTGCATGACAAATCGGATGGCAAAATCCAAATCCGCTGGTACAACACAACCAAGGAACAGTATCACACCAAAATGATGTATATTGCCAAAGCCACCGGGGATCATATTGTGCTTGGCGGTTCCACCAACCTTACTCCCCGAAACATGAATGACTATAATCTTGAAAATGAACTATGGGTCGCTGCGCCTTCGGATAATGAGTTTACCCGAAGTGTGGCGAATTATTTCGAGCGAGTGTGGAATAATGAGGATGCCGAGTTCACTTTGAATCTGGATGAATTCCAGGAGAAAACCACTTTTCTGAAAGGAATTCTCTATAAACTGCAGCTCATACTGGGGTTTACCACGTTCTAATCCAGCCTGAGCTGTACATGGGTCGCCTGTGATATTTTCGCAGGCGGCTTTTTTGAATAGACTTGACATCTGATGTGAAATATGAAAATATGGTCTCCTAACGACCGTTAGGAAGGTGGACAAAATGACAGCACAATCCATACGAAATGCGGCCTTGTTCCACTTTGCCAGAGATGGTTATGAAGGGGCATCCCTTCGGGCTATCGCTGACGATGTAGGGATTAAGAAACCGTCCATATACGCCCATTTCAGCGGCAAGGAAGACTTGTTCCTCCAGGCACTGGCTCATGCTTTTCAAGAAGTAAAACGCCATACATTGGAATATTTCCGCGATCATGCCGACCTTCCCCTGGAAGACAGACTCAAGGGTGTGTTTCCCTGGTTCGAACAGCAATATAACGCTAGCGCATCTACCCGCTTGATGCTGCGTATGTCCTACTTCCCCCCTCCCGGGTTATACAACGAAGTCATGGACATCGTGCATCCCTTTCTTGATGGCATGGAGCGATCTCTGAACAGGCTCCTGCAGCGAGCAGTACGTCATGGCGAATTACCTTTGATTCCAACGGAACAAGCTGCCATTGCCTTTATGACTTCTCTCGATGGCATTACTGTGGAGATTATCTATGGAAGCTCACGCCGTTATACGAGACGTCTTGAAGCCGCTTGGCCTGTCTTTTGGCATGGCATTCATCATTTGAACGAAGAGGCACAGAAGATCGTGCCGGAAGGAGAAACATCATCATGAACCGCAATTGGTTATACGTATTTATCGGAGGCATCATCGAAATTGTCTGGGTAAGCGGACTGAAGCATGCCTCCAATCTATGGGAATGGGCTCTGACCGCTGCAGCCATCATCATCAGTTTCGGACTGATCATCGCAGCCTCCAAGAGATTGCCGGTGGGCACCGTATATGCCGTATTTACCGGAATCGGAACCGCAGGCACCGTGCTTGCGGAAATGCTGCTGTTCGGTGAGCCTTTCCGTTTGGCCAAAATCCTGCTGATCGGACTGCTGCTCTGTGGCGTCATCGGACTGAAGCTGGTCACGGATCAACAAGAAGAAGCGAAAGAAGGTGTGGCATAATGGCATGGTTAGCAATCGTAGGCGCAGGCATCTGTGAAATTTTTGGCGTGATCGGAATTAACGGCGCTTCTACCAAAAAGGGCTGGCCTTATATCGTGCTTATGCTCGTTTCCTTTGTATTCAGCTTCTCGCTGCTGTCCTATGCCATGACCTCCATTCCGATGGGCACTGCCTACGCTGTCTGGACGGGCATTGGTACCGTTGGCAGCACATTAACGGGCATGTTCCTGTTCGGTGAACGCAAGGAAGCCAAAAGGCTGCTGTTCATTGCCATGATTCTGGTGGCTGCAGTCGGTTTGAAACTGATTACGTAAACATTGTAATTATTCTGTAAAAACTCGGACGACTTCCATCAGGAAGTCGTCTTTTTGGTATATCATGTAAATAAGCTTATGTACCCTATGAATAACGGAAAGGATGGATTGTATGAAGAAATGGTTGGTACGCCTCAGCTCGCTTGCAGGATATTCATTCCTTATCCTCCTGGGTGCATTTTATCTGGTCGCACTGACAGCCATCCTTATGTTGGCCATACATGCCTTCGGGAATGGAGAATAGTTGTTTACGCGTTCTCACGTTTATCTACGCCGATGCTCACCTCCATCTCTCTCTCCTTCTAAATAAACCGGGCCACTCCGATGATTTGAATTTCCAATTCTCTCCCATTTGAATTCACCCTTCCACTTCGTTTATACTTGTTCTGACCCTAAAGTCAATTCAAGAACCCATAAGTTCCAGATGAGGTGAAGGTATCGTTAATGAACCCAATTCATGAGATGAATGAGAAGAAAAAACTCATTATAACGACAGCTCTCAAGCTGTTTTCTGCCAAAGGCAGTGCTGCAACTTCCATGCAGGAAATTGCGGAGCTATGCGGCATGTCCAAGGGAAGCCTCTACCTGATTTTCAAATCCAAAGAGGAGTTGGAAGCCAGTACGATGGAGTACTGCATCTACACCCTGCTGGATGAGATGACACAGATTGAACATGAGGCTGGCCTCACATCACGAGAACGTCTGCACAAGCAGATTGAGACGCTGCTAATCCATGTATCCGAATTAAAAGAGTTCCTTCGGGTGCAGCTGCGCAGCATGATGATGGATGATGAGCAGCAACACCCCAGCAGGAAATGCGACCCGCATCACAGGGATATGGAGATCCGAACCCTGCACTGGTTCAAGGATAAGCTGGAGGATCTGTACGGTCCCGAGATTGAGCCATATACTGTAGACCTCATTTTGCTGACGCACGGTCTTTTCCTGTCCTACATCAAGATCTGGTTTACGGAGATGCCCTCCCTTACCGTATCCAAAATGGCCGCGAATCTGCTGCAAACGATGGATTATGCAGCGCAAGGGTTGCTGGACCAGCGACCTGAGCCTTTGATTAGCTTGGAAAATTGGCCGGCATGGACCAGCGAATCCAAAACCGATTCCACGATGATGCGTCATCCCATTCACATCATCAAACAGATGCAGGATATCGTCACTACGGATCTGACTACAGGACAATCCCGGAATGACGCGTTAGAAACCATCGCCATTCTGAAGCAGGAAATGATGGAATTCACACCGCGCCGGGCCATTATTCTGGGCATGATGCGCAACCTGGAGAACATTCCAGCCATTGAATCGTTGCACTCCGAGCTTCAGCATATTCTGGATGCCATGTATAGCCGGTTCATCCAGGCTGACTCGTCAAACAAATAGAAAACAGGGAGAACAGAGAGGAGAAGAAACCATCGTATGAAAGGAATCATTAATTTTTCACTGAACAACAAGTTCGCGATCTGGATTCTGACCATTATCGTTTCCTTCGCCGGTTTGTACAGCGGACTGACGATGAAACAGGAGACCATTCCGAACATCAATGTGCCATTTCTAAGTGTCACGGCGATTGATCCCGGAGCGGCTCCGGAAGGTATCGTAGAAGATGTGACCAAGCCGCTGGAACAGACCTTGCGCAATGTGGAGGGAATCAAGACACTCACATCCACTTCCATGGAGAACGCTGCTTCCATTACACTTGAATTTGATTATGGAACAGATCTGAACAACGCTACTGCAGCTGTTCGCGAGGCGCTAAATGAGGTGCAGCTCCCGGACGGTGTACAGAAACCGACCATTTCCAAATTCAGCATTAATTCATTCCCGGTTGTCTCACTGAGCTTGTCCGATAAGGACGGCGGAGATCTGGAACAGTTGACCAGACTCGTTGAATCCGATATTCAGCCTGCACTCGAAGATATCGACGGTGTAGCCCAAGTACAGGTTTCCGGTCAGTATGTCAAGGAAGTTCAACTGAAGTTCGACCAGGATAAAATGAATGAACTCGGCCTGACGGAAGATACCGTTAACGGCATCGTTCAAGGTTCCTCTGTCCGCGTTCCGTTGGGATTATTCGAACTGGACGAAGCACAGAAAGCCGTTGTGGTCGATGGTAATATCATCGATCTCGATGACCTGAAGAACCTTGCCATTCCTGTGGTGCCAAGCGGTGCAGGCGCAGCAGCAGATCCATCTGCTCAAGCAGGCGGTGCTGCCGGCCAAGCAGCAGCTCCAGATGCCGCACAAGGATCGACCCCAGCTGCCGCACCTTCCGCGGGTGGAAATGCAAGTGCAGGTAGTGCTTCTGGTGCTGCCAATGCAGCAGGAATCCCTACGGTAAAATTAAGTGAGATCGCGAACATTGAGGTCATCGGTCAGGCAGAATCCATTTCCCGGACAGATGGCATGGAGTCCATCGGTATTTCCGTCGTGAAATCCAATGATGCCAACACCGTTGATGTCGTGAATGCGGTTAAAGACAAAGCGGAAGAATTGCAGTCCCAATTCAAAAACGCACAGCTGACGGTATTGCTCGACCAAGGGAAACCAATTCAGGATTCCGTCAATACGATGCTTGGCAAAGCGGTCTTCGGTGCCCTGTTTGCCATCCTGATTATCCTGTTGTTCCTGCGCAATATTCGTTCAACGATTATTTCCATTATCTCTATTCCGCTCTCCTTGCTCATGGCATTGACCGCGCTCTATATGATGGACATCACGTTAAACATGATGACGCTGGGTGCCATGACCGTTGCCATTGGACGGGTCGTGGATGACTCCATCGTCGTTATCGAGAACATCTATCGCAGATTGACCCTCAAGGGAGAGAAACTGAAAGGCCGTGAACTGATTCGGGAAGCGACCCGTGAAATGTTCATTCCAATCCTCTCTTCCACCATTGTAACCATCGCCGTGTTCCTGCCACTCGCACTCGTTAGCGGCATGGTGGGCGAACTCTTCATGCCATTTGCATTAACCATGGTATTTGCACTGCTGGCATCCTTGATCGTGGCTATCACCATCGTTCCTATGCTGGCTCATACCCTGTTCCGCAAAGGCTTGAAGAACAAGCAAAATCATGAAGAAAAACCAGGGAAGATGGCTGAAGGCTACAAACGCCTGCTGAACTGGACACTTTCGCACAAAATCATCACCGTCGGCATCGCGGTGCTCTTGCTGGTCGGCAGTTTGTTCCTGTATCCGTTCATCGGTGCAAGCTTCTTGCCTGAACAGCAGGACAAATATGTGACCATCACATACAGCCCGGAAACCGGCTCCCTGCGTGAAGATGTCGAAAAAGAAGCACTTGTTGCTGAAAAATGGTTGCTGAAACAGCCTGGTCTGGAGAAAATGCAGTATTCCATCGGAGGCGGCAATCCACTGAGCAGCATGGGTGGAGGAAGCTCCAACTCGGCACTCTTCTATATTGAATACAATGAAGATACCAAAGATTTCACCCAAGTGAAGGAAGACCTTGTTGAAGGTTTGCGTAAAGAAGTGACTGTAGGTACCTGGAGTGAGCTGGATATGTCCGGCGGTCTGGGAGGCAGCAGCCTGAGCATCTCCATCTACGGCGACAACGTGGAACAGCTCAAGCCTGTCACGGATGAAGTGTTCAAGCTGGTTGAAGCAGATACCGAAAACTTCGAAAAAGCGGACACGACACTCTCTGACACGTATGGTCAATACACCCTCGTTGCAGATCAGGAAAAGCTGAGCTCGCTCGGTCTGACTGCAGGCCAATTGGCTATGGCACTGAGCCCTGCACAGGAACGCTCGGTACTGACGGAAGTGGATATTGATAACAAAACCTATAAAGTGTATGTCGAGACAGATCAAAAAACATTCGACAGCATCACTGATATCGAAAATGAGACAGTGACTTCTCCGCTCGGCATCCAAGTACCGATCAAGGATGTTGCAAAAGTCGAAGAAGGCACATCTCCGAACTCGATTATGCGTATTGACGGCAAAGTCGTTGCTCAGGTATCTGCCAACATTCTGGCTTCCGATGTGCAAAAGGCTTCCCAAAATTTGCAGGATAACATCGACAAGCTGGACCTGCCTGATGGCGTTGAAGTGAAGTTTGGTGGAACAACCGAACAGATCAATGACACCTTCACCCAACTGGGTCTTGCCATGCTGGCAGCCATTGCTATTGTATACTTTGTACTTGTCGTTACATTTGGCGGCGGACTCGCACCATTCGCCATCCTGTTCTCCCTGCCGTTTACCGTTATTGGTATCATGGTAGGCCTGTTCCTGGCTGGGGGCACCATTGACGTCTCTGCCATGATGGGTGGACTGATGCTGATCGGGATCGTAGTCACCAATGCGATCGTCCTGATCGACCGAGTCATTCACATGGAGAAAGACGGCATGTCTACTCGTGAAGCCTTGCTTGAAGCAGGTGCAACACGTCTGCGTCCAATCCTGATGACGGCACTTGCAACGATTGGTGCATTGCTGCCACTCGTTACAGGACTGGAAGAAAGCGCGGGCATCATCTCGAAAGGCCTTGGTATTACCGTTATCGGCGGTCTGATCAGCTCTACGCTGCTCACCCTGGTGATTGTGCCAATCGTGTATGAATTCCTGATGAAATTCAAGAAGAAAAGAATCGAAGATTAAACTGCTCGTTTGAACTTCGATCGATAAAGAGCAATACGGTATTATAATAAACCTCCTGGTTCTCATTGGAATGGCTGTTCATTTCAATGAGATCAGGAGGTTTTTTTGTTGACCATTAACGGGTTCCCCTCCCTGAATGTCAGGTAAAACCACACCAATCCGAACTTGGATTATTCCAGATCACAAAAAAAGGAGCCTACTTTGTTAAGTAAAACAAATCCGCGTTAGATTTCAGCCCATCATCTGTTAACGGACTTATAATATAGCTTAATTATGTAAGTTAACGGATCGTAGACAGGTCATCCAGCTCGTACATCACAACAGTACAAACGCTCTTCAGAAACCTGCATCATAAGGCGGGGTTGCAATCGGCATGCAATTGGGGGAAGGACGGTGGCTGTATGGGGGAAACGACACTTCAACTTCAGATGAGAGACATGTTGAAACGGCCTGTATTTCGGAAGGCAGAGGTACTTGCCAGTGAACGGGCACTCGAGAGGTATGTCCGTTGGGTCCATATTATGGAGGTACCGGATGTGGGCGATCTGTTAAACGGGGGAGAATTGGTGCTGACCACCGGCATCGGCTGGCAGGCGGATGAGCAGCAGGGTTTGTCTTTCCTGCGGCAGTTAATTGCCCGTGGTGCTGCCGGGCTCTGTATCGAGCTGGGGACTCACACCAAGTCGCAACTCGGAGCGATGAAGGAAATTGCAGCAGCAGATGATTTTCCGCTGATCTGGTTTCATGAACAAGTCCGCTATATTGATATTACGCAAGACCTGCACTTCGCCCTGATTCGCAGCCATCAGCGGATGCTCGCCGAACTCGACAATCTGACCACCTCGTTCAACCAACTCCTGCTAAACGGAGACGGCGTGCAGCCGCTGCTTCGCTTGTTATCACGCACAACCGGCTGCCCGGTTGCGTTATATCCACTCGAAGGGGAGGCCAGTGCGGTTCCTTATTGTCCGCCAGAGCAATTGGAGAACCGTAGAAAGGCATGGTTCACCCAGCACAACCACTACCCCGAGACAGGACAAATGAGCCAGACGAATCGTTTAGAGCAACCCACGGATGCCTATACCCTACCTATTCAGGCGCTCGATTACACCTTTGCTGACCTGGTACTCTTTCTGGAGAGACTTCCGGAACACGAGTCTGAGTTACAGCGTCACAACCCTTCCGATGAATATGTCATTCAGGCGCTGAAGCGCTGCGCGGCTGCCATTGCACAGGACTGGATGCGAACCAAATACATGGAGGAGAAGCGTCGTTACAAGGAAGACATGTGGGTTATCGACTGGCTGAACGGGCATCACACGGCCAAGGAAATTCAAGAGTATCTGTCGGCAAGTCCCCTGCTTGCTGCCAGCAAAGGCACCGTCGTTTTGTTTGACAATAATCCGAGCTATACCGACAGCCTCAAGCTTCAGAAGCTGCTTATACAACGCAACATCGTTGCCCGCTCTATATTTTCCAGGGAAGGGTTCACCCTGTTCAGCACGGTATTAAACCATCAGATCATCCTGATCGTCCTCGATCCTCAGTCTGGCCCTCAGCGCAAAAGCAATATCTGGCGGTGCATAGAGCAGCTCCAGCAGCATGAAACGGACCAGACCCACCGTCTGTTCTCCGGTCTGCTGGGCATTGGTCCCAGCTGTGCCGATTTGTCACGTCTCAAGGACAGCCTGGATGCTGCCAAGGAAACACTGCGCATTCAGAAGGATACTGGACCCATGCAGCAGCCGTTTTACAGCAATCTTCACGGTTACCGCATCATCGCCGGGATGAAGCAGAGCGGCAATCTGGAGGATTTTATTGAAGAATACCTCGGTCCCGTCATCCGGCATGACGCAGAGAGGGGCGGCCAGCTGCTGCGCACGCTCAAGCAATATTTGGTGCTGTGCTGCTCCAAACAGGAAACCGCCACCGCCCTATTCATTGTCAGACAGACGCTCTATCACCGATTGGACAAAATTGAAGCCTTGCTCGGAGAAGACTATATCCTCCCCGAGAAACGCATCGCCATTGAGCTCGCCATCTACGCTTATGAATACGTTCATGGTCCAATTGCATAAACGGCAAGAGGACTATGCCCCCCGCTGTTCCTGGAGCTGCCGGATCAGAAAGTGGACGAACCACTTTCGTCCGGACGCTGTCCCCACATGCTGCTCTTTCTTTTCGCCCGGATGATCCGGATGTTCCCACACGACACTGGCACCCTCCAGATGCTCCTGAACCGAATAGATCCGATATCCCAGCGCGACCATTCGTTCTATCGCCACCTTCTCTGCCTCAAAAGCTTCATTTTCCATCATGAACCTCAACCTCCCGTCGCTGTCGTGACCGTCTGCCGCCCAGGTAGAGGTGCACCAGCATCGTATTTCGCACGCTTCACATACTGACCCGATCCGGCCACTCCAGCAAACTGACGATCCTTAATGACATACTCCCCCCGGCACAGTACGGTGATGGGACATCCTTGTATCTGCATGCCTTCGAAGGCGCTATAATCCACATTCATATGATGTGTACTGGCCGATATCTCCCGGGAAATGGAAGGATCAAAAATAACGATATCTGCATCGGTACCGACTGCAAGCGTCCCTTTCTGCGGAAACATCCCAAACAGCTTGCTCGCTCGCGTAGAACACAGATCCACCCATTGATTCAATGAAATGCGTCCCTTGGCAACTCCCTCCGAGTATAAAATGCTAAGCCGATCTTCAATGACAGGCCCACCGTTAGGAATTTTGCTAAAGTCATTCTTCCCCAGATCCTTCTGTCCCTTGAAATTAAATGAGCAGTGATCGGACCCAATGGTCTGCAATTGGCCGCTCTTCAGTGCATTCCACAACACATCCTTATGAGAGGCTTCCCGGAGCGGAGGAGACCAGACGTACTTCGCCCCTTCAAAATCAGGCTGATCCATGATGGACTGATCCAGCGTCAGATACTGCGGGCACGTCTCGCCCCAGATCGGGTATCCCATCTCACGCATACGTGCAATCTGCTCCACGGCTTCGGCGCATGTCACATGCACCACATACAGCTGTGAATCCGCAAGCGCAGCCAGACGTGCAGCGCGTCCTGTCGCCTCTCCCTCCAGGATGGAAGGGCGCGTAAGCGCGTGATGGATGGGCTCGGTCCGCCCCTCGGCGAGCGCCTGACGTACAAGCAGATCGATGACATCCCCGTTCTCGGCATGCACCATGACCAGTGCACCGTACTCTCTGGCCTTTTGCAACGTCTGATAGAGGATACCATCATCCGCCTGGAACTGGTTTTTATAAGCCATGAATACTTTGAAGGAAGTCACCCCTTCCTCCTCAATGACCTGCGGCAGTTCCCCCAATACCTGGTCATTCATCTCCCCGATCATCAGATGAAATCCATAGTCGATTGCAGCCTTACCCTTAGCCTTCGCATGCCATTCCTTAAGGGATTCGATGAGCGGTTTGCCTTTCTGCGTCAGACAGAAATCAAGGATTGTCGTTGTTCCGCCATACGCTGCCGCTGCGGTCCCCGATGCAAAATCATCCGCGGTCACTGTACCGCCAAAGGGCATATCCAGATGCGTGTGCGGATCGATTCCACCGGGAATGACATAACAGCCGGAAGCATCCACAATCTCCGTTCGGTCATCCACCACCACGTCCATGCCAATCTGCGTGATTTTTCCGTTCTCGATGAGTAAATCTGCTTCAAATGTATCCGATGCCGTGACCAACACGCCATTCCGAATCAGTTTGCGCCCACTCATGATATCGCCTCCTTGGTTGATTGATCTCTGACCGATTGCAGCACAGCAATCGCTGATTGACGTTCATTCCAGGTTAATGGAGCCTGTTCAGGTGCTATTTCGACCATTTCAATAGCCCCATCCACCGGACATACAATCGAGCAAAGGTTACATCCCACACAGTCTTCCTCGACCACTTCCAGATAGGCGCCGGAAGGATCGGTCAGCATATCGATGCACTGATGCGATGTGTCCTCACAAGCGATATGGCACTTGTTGCAGTTAATGCAGACATCGCGGTTGATACGGGCGACCACTTTGTAATTGAGATCCAGATTGCCCCAGTCCGAATATCGGGGTACCGTCTGGCCCACAAGTTCCGCCACACTACTCAGGCCTTTTTCATCCAAATAATCATTCAGCCCTTCGATCATATCCTCCACGATGCGAAAACCATGATGCATCGCTGCCGTGCATACTTGCACTCCCGTCGCTCCCATGAGCAAAAACTCTGCGGTATCCCGCCAATCAGATATGCCGCCAATACCGGAGATAGGCACCCCGACTTCCGGATGGCGGGCACATTCGGCCACCATGTTCAGGGCAATCGGCTTCACTGCTGGTCCGCAATAGCCGCCATGGGCCCCTTTGCCGCCTACGTGGGGCACGGTATTCCATGAATCCAGATCCACACCCGCGAGAGAGTTGATGGTGTTGATAAGCGAGATTGCATCCGCACCGCCGCGCACTGCTGCCCGGGCCGTCGCCGTAATATCCGTGATATTCGGCGTGAGCTTCACGATCACGGGTGTCGTTGCGACTTCCTTCACCCACATCGTCTGCAGCTCAACCAGATCGGGCTGCTGGCCGGAAGCCGCCCCCATGCCACGTTCGGCCATCCCGTGGGGACAGCCGAAGTTTAGCTCCAGTCCGTCGACCCCGATCGCCTCCACCTTTTTGACAATCTCATGCCACTTCTCCCGTTTCGGCTCCACCATCAGTGATGCAATGACCGCGCGATCCGGGAAACGTTTCTTGGTTTCAGCAATCTCCCGCAGATTGACCTCCAGTGGACGATCGGAGATCAGCTCGATATTGTTGAAGCCCGCTACCCGCTGCCCGCCGAAATGTACAGCGGCAAAACGGGATGACGTGTTGATGATCGGTTCACCCAGCGTCTTCCACACCGCTCCTCCCCAGCCTGCCTCGAAGGCGCGCTGCACCTGATATCCCGTATTGGTCGGCGGCGCGGATGCCAGCCAAAATGGATTGGGTGATCGAATACCTGCCAGATTTATCGATAAGTCAGCCATAACGATCCCTCCTTGGTGTTTGTTTACATATATCATCTTGGTTGGTCTTGCTTGCGCTCTTCGCCTTCATGGTCTGAACAGCATACGAAGCTCGAGCTCACCTCAAGCCGTCTCCTCCACCTGTCCAGGCAATGCCTTCATCAGTGCTGCCGCGGCCAGTTTGCCCTGCTGGGCTGCCGAGACAACCATGGCTTCACCTTGCCCCTGGCCGAAAATCACATCTCCTGCCGCATAGACCTGCGGATGGGAAGTTCGGTAGGTCTGCTGCTCCACCTCAACGACGCCCCAGTGATGACGCAGACCGAAGGCTTCAATGAGAGGCAGCAGCCGGTTCTGTCCGATTGCCCGGATAACGGTGTCACATTCGATCGTGAACTCCGTTCCTTCTTGGGGTACGGGTAATGCACGTCCGCCTCCTGGCGGGGTAACGAGTTCCATTTTTACACACTCAACCGCCCGAACTCGCCCATTCTCATCGCCAATGATGCGCTGTGGCATCGTAAACCAGCGGAACTCTACACCTTCCTGTTTTGCAAACACATATTCAAACGCATAGGCCGTCATCTGACTCTCCCCGCGCCGATAGAGCATCTGCACACGCTCTGCTCCCAGACGTACCGAGCAGGTGGCTGCATCCACTGCCGTGTTGCCCGCACCGATGACGGCCACTTTCAGACCATTTAGAGCAGGTGGGACGCCCTGCTTGGTGGATTCCACCAGTTC
>Ga0209463_1001516_pt1 | contig 14109 bp, 13 predicted proteins | sample AgamicMgSfrz_FD_187169 | JGI IMG/M metagenome (GOLD analysis project Ga0209463, IMG submission 187169) | Agave microbial communities from Guanajuato, Mexico - Mg.Sf.rz (SPAdes) (version 2) | ecosystem: Host-associated > Plants > Phyllosphere > Phylloplane/Leaf | place: Guanajuato, Mexico... | reverse complement strand
ATTCTTTATAAGATCCCTGTTGAATCACCATTCCATCTTTAAGAACCACCACGTTATTGGCATTACGTATAGTTGATAATCGATGTGCAATTATAATAATCGTCATTTTTCCCTTGAGTTTATCAATAGATTGTTGAATCCTTAGTTCTGTTTCACTATCTAGTGCGCTAGTTGCCTCATCTAATACTAAAATGGAAGGTTTTCTAAGGATTGCTCTAGCCAATACAATACGCTGGCGTTCTCCACCAGATAACTTTATACCACGGTCACCAATTATAGTGTCTAAACCATCAGGTAAACTCCTGACAAATTTATCAGCTGCTGCAAAAGACAAAGCAGCCCAAATATCGTAATCAGATGCATTTGGTCCAACCATGGTTAGATTCTCACGTATGCTTGCATGAAATAAAAAGGGTTCTTGTGAAACATAGCTAATTGAACTTCTGTAAAAGAGTAAATTTTCATTAGATAGTTTACTATTATTAACTGTTATTTCTCCTATTTCGGGTTTAAGTAATCCCATTAATAGATCAACAAGTGTAGTTTTCCCCGCTCCTGATTGTCCCACTATTGCTGTCGTTTCATTTATCGGGATATGTAGGTCTATGTTGGACAATACCCAGTTATCCTTGGCTTGATCATATCGGAAACCCAGGTTCTTGCACTCAATAGCCTTACTAAAAAAAGAACTGCTACCTTTTCTTTGAGTTAATTCTAGTAATTCTTGGTTCTCTTGACTTTCCTTTTGAGTGCGGAGCACATTGTTTATTGCCGGAAGCATTGAAATAATCTGCTCTAAATTATTTTGAATAGATGTAAACTTAGGCCATAATCTTGAAAAAATCAAAACAACAATTATCATTTTTTCTGGTGCGATGCTTAATAGATTATAAGAGGCATATACAATAACAACAATTAGAAGAGCTGCAACAACGCGATATATAAAAGTAGAGGTAGAGCTTAGATTAACTAGTTGCATGACATTAGACTGTATTTTGTCAGATTTTGATTGAAACCAACTTTCATAAGGGGATTCAAGCATATTGCTCTTCATGTCTTTAATCCCATTGAATTGTTCTGTGATCCCACCAAAATAATCGTTCATTATATCTGTTGTCTCTTTACCAAGTTTCTTGGATTTTTTGAGGTTCCTTTTCATCGTGTAGGCCAAAGTAAATCCACTCAAAAGTACAATTGCCGTTAATAGAGGTGATAACAGCATTGCCAAGAAAATTTGTACACTTGTAAAAAATAAGATACTTAAAAATTGTATAATACTGTGTGTTCCAGAACCAATTCGTGCTATTTCAGTTGTTAAAATGTAATTAAAATCAGAATTTCTTTTACTTATAAAGAATTCCCATTTTGCTTTAACTAAGGAACTGTAAATTTCGACTCTTAGTTTTTTAATAAAGTTTTGTTGAATCCAAGTATTCATGATAGACTGACTTCTTTGAAGAAGTGCTTGCCCCGTCAATAAGAAGAAATATAAAATAAGTACAAAAGACAAGGTTATCTTAAATGGGAGTACTTCAATTCCATTGACTAAATAGGATATAGGAAATACATTATCTACTTGTAACTCTAAAACTCCAGTTACTGCTAAAAGCGGTACTATTAAATAAATTCCTATACCTTCTAAGGCACTAATTAAGATGCTAAGGATAAAATTAAAATATATTTTATATCCTGTCATCTTCACTAATTTTCTTAGAAACAGTAAAAGATTCCTCATCCTAAAATCTCCTATATATTACTTTTTGTCTTATTAGTTGTTTCCAAACCCAAATGACTGGGCGTAATGGTAAATATAGAAAATGCAGATATCGGGGTAATGGCAGTATTTCTGCATCCCAGGAATTTGCATATAATTTTCGTATAAGAAACTTACATTTTTGTGAATAAGGCTTTATTTGAAATAAGTATCTTTTAGCATAAATATCCCAATCCTTAGAAGGAGGATGGTCAATATTAATTTCTTCTTTTATAAACACATAGGCTTTTTCTGCTAATGCTATTGCTTTTCTATCCGACGTTATTGTAATGGACGGTAAAACGGTAAAACCTAACTTTTCTACTAAACTTATGAACTGATAAAACAGGATTACCGATTGATATTCTTTTAATACTATTAATTGTTTCTCAAAATTCATAGTTTGATTTATTAAGCATATAACATCTGTTATCCATCTAATTCTAAACCAACCATGTCTTGCACCATGTGTTAGTAAATAATAAAATAGATGTTCCTTTCCAAGATGATAGATGGGGGTTTTAGTTATGGATGTTTGTTCTTTTTTTTCCCACATCTCAGCGAAGCTGGGTTCTTTGCTTGGTCCTGGATGTAAACGCCAATGGACTTCTATTTCACAATTCTTCTCTTCATGAAAGAATTCAACATGGTGATTTCTTATTTTCCAATCTTTCAGTAATCTAGGAGGCTGGTATTTAATTTTATATCCTACTGAAACTAGTAGTTCCGTAACTTTATCCAGGTTATTCAACTCAATTAACAAATCTATATCATTAGAAGTCCGAGAAGAAAGGTCATCATACAATTCATGAGACAATAATGGACCTTTTAACATAATAGATGGAATATTGTACTGCATAAACAGTAGAGCAACTTGCTCTATTTCTTTAACCAAACTCAACATTCTCATCGTGTTTAACAGAAAGGGTTTATGCAGTTCCTGCCTTACAAACTCAGGAATATGATTGTAACTTTGCTGTGATAATCTTTGATACACTAGTGGATATACTTTATGATAAAAGGCTAACCGTAGGAATTCATTCCAGTTTACCCTCTCCATTAATGATTGTTTCACAGTGAACTCAGAGCCGTTAAGTATCTTAATTAAAAGATCAAATTCAATCGTAGATACTGTTTCTTGGTTTAATTTAATTTTTTCCAAAACTATCACCTCAATAGATTAGGGCCATTAGCAAACGTTCTGACGACGGTAAACTTGTTCATCATCTCTGCTCCTGTAACATATAAGGGGCCGCTTCGTACCCAAGCATGAGCAATCATTTTTCCATTCTCATCTCTTGCGATACCCATGTACAATGTTGTTTCTATTTGTCGTCTATTTAGCATTCTAATTACAGCAAAAGCTTGCACTAGACAGGCGCTTTCCCAAAAAGTATGTTTACTTACAGTTTCAATGGCGGATGATATATCCTTTATTAACCTATCATTTTGTGAAGCAGCAATTGTGGTCTCTAATGATTGTTTCCCCAGAGTTGGTGCTACTTTTTCAAAAGGAAGGAGTTTTAAATACCGAGCCCTTGCTAAAAATAGAAATGCTTCTAGGAGAAGGAGTTTCCTCTTAAAATTCAACTTTATAAATTTACTTAATTTAGCAATCAAACTCCTCATACCTCTCTTTAATCAAGTTTAGAAATAAGACCTTCATTCAGTAATTCCTCCGTGAATGATTGTACTTGTCTTCTACACTCAGCTTCTATTACCTCAAATTCATCCATTAATCTAGTTACTATTTGTTCTAATGTAACCGGTACTGCAAAATAATTCCAAATAACAAGTCCAATCTCTCCCAATTGGTAATAAGTGTTTTGTTGCTTATTCCAGATAACCTTTTTCCCCTCTACTTCTTTTAAGGAAACTTCCTCCTTTTGTGTGTATAGTTTATAAATAGAACCATATTCTAAATCCATTTAAAAATCCCCCATTCTTCTATACCTTAAATAGCAGATTTTCTTTTTTTCCATTGAACATCCGTTATCAAGAATGATCTAATAGATTTTCGCTCATAAGTAGCTTTAGTTTTTAAAACATCTTGCTTTTCTGCTATTTTTTCATCAACAAACTGTTTAAATTCCCTTCTAAAACGTTCTGGTGAAAATCGAATAGCATGTTCTCTGCAATCCTTAGGATTAAATTTAATTTTTTCAAATTTAGTTATAGCCTCACTTATCGCTTTTGCTGTTTGTTCTTGAAAGAATAAACCAGTAGGTTTAGTAGATTTACCATAACCTTTTACTGTTTCACATGATCCACCTTTACCATAAGCAATTACAGGAGTTCCACATGCTTGAGCTTCTAAAGGGGTAATTCCAAAATCCTCTTCTGCTGCAAAGATAAATCCCTTTGCTCTTTGCATATGATCCTTTAAGACTTGGTATGGCTGATAACCCATTATCATTACATTAGGACCAGCCTTCGCCTTTATTTTTTTCATGTCAGGTCCATCACCTATCACTACCAGCTTTTTATTTGGCATAAGGGAAAATGCCTCAACAATCGTATCGATCTTTTTATAAGGAACCATTCTGGAAGCCGTCAGATAAAAATCTTCCTTCTGTTCGTAAAAGGAAAAACCCGAGGTATCAACCGGAGGGTATACCGTTTGTGATTCACGATGATATACCTTCCAGATCCTTCTTCCTATGAAATCTGAATTAGACATAAAAAAATCCACCCCATTCGCTGTCCGGTAATCCCAGTTACGAATTTTGTGGAGAATAAACTTTGTCAAATATCCTTTTAATCCTTTATCCATTCCAGCTTCCTTTAGGTATTGATGTTGCAAGTCCCAAGCATAGCGGATTGGTGAATGAACGTATGAGATATGAATTTGATCAGGGCCAGTAATGACACCTTTTGCCACCGCATAGGAGCTCGAAATAATTAAATCATAGGAAGAAAGGTCAAGCTGTTCAATAGCTAACGGCATAAAGGGTAGATATGTACGATATTTTGTTTTGGAAAAAGGTAGCTTCTGGATAAAGGTTGTATGTACCTTCTTGTTCATTATGAACTTTCTATCTTGAGGTTCCAGATAGTCAACCGTACTAAATAAATCTGCATCCGGGTATAATTTCAATATTTCTTCCAGAACTTTCTCGGCTCCATTATAAACAACAAGCCAATCATGGATTATGGCTGTCCTCAAAGATATCACCCCTATATTTTTATACTTGCTTAGTAACTTCTAATGGAACATTATTCATATTTTTTTTAATTGATATTTCCCATAACTTTTCATCAATAAATTGCTTAAACTCTCTTCTAAATCGTTCCTTTGAAAATAACAAAGAGTGCTCTCTACAATCTCTAGGATTAAAGGAAAGGTCCTCAAATTGCTTTATCGCCCTTTTAATAGCTTCCGCTGACTGCTCATAGAAGAAGAGACCTGTTGGATTACTCCTTTCATTAAATCCTCTTACCGTTTCTAGTGAACCACCTTTTCCATATGCAATAACAGGTGTACCACATGCTTGTGCTTCTAATGGCGTAATACCAAAATCTTCTTCAGCAGCAAATATGAATGCTTTTGCTCGCTGCATATGATTCCTTAATACTCCAAACGATTGGTAGCCCAGTATAGTAACATTACTACCAGCTTTCGCTTTAATTTTCTTCATATCAGGACCGTCTCCGATGACAATCAGTTTCTTATCTGGCATGTAAGAAAAAGCATCCACTATCATATCCATTTTTTTATATGGAACCATCCGGGAAGCGGTAAGATAAAAATCCTCTTTTTGTTCATGAAGCATAAAAGCAGACACATCTACTGGAGGATATATCGTATGCGATTCTCTACGATAGGCTTTCCAAATTCTTCTGCCGATAAAGTCAGAAACAGACATAAAAAAATCCACACCATTTGCAGTCCGATAATCCCAGTTTCGGACTTTGTGTAGAAGATATCTTGTTATCCAGCTTTTAACTCCTCTTTCAAGTCCTGATTCCTTGAGATATTGATGTTGTAAATCCCAAGCGTAGCGTATTGGCGAATAAACATAGGAAATATGGATTTGATCTGGTCCAGTAATTATTCCTTTTGCAACAGCATGTGAACTTGAAATGATTAAATCATAAGAAGATAGATCTAACTGCTCAATGGCTAATGGCATCAACGGAAGATAAGCTCTGTATTTACCCTTTGAGAAGGGAAGCTTCTGTATAAAGGTTGTTTTCACTTCCTTATTTTGAATAAAATGCCGGTCTCTATCATTCAGAAATTCTACTGTGCTGAACAAATCAGCTTCTGGAAATATATTTAATAATTCTTCTAAAACCTTCTCAGCTCCGTTGTATACAACTAGCCAGTCATGGATGATAGCTGTTTTCAATTTTCATCCGCTCCCCTATACTTCGTTTCTATATAGACATAAAACGATTAGTAATTATTTTGCTTAAATGATCTCTTGCGGAGAAACAAACCAAAAACCTTAAGAAAAAGAGACCGAAAAGAAATAAATAAGAAACCAAAATCATCACCGGTAGGTAAAAATTGTTTCCATATTACTTTCTTTACATTTCTGTTATATTCAAAAATGTATATTATTAATTTTAATAAGGCCGATATTACTGTAACAATCGCTGCTCCTATTACTCCCCAGTGACTAACAGTTAATAGTAAGGTAGTAATGATAAATAAGGCTGATATAACTTCTGTTGTCGTATTGACCAACGTTTTACCTGAACCATTAACAGCATTTCTAAAAATCATTGTTTGACCTTCTATCAAAATAAACAGTACTAAAATAATAGCTGGCACGATAGATAGTTTATACTCTATTCCAAACAATAGTGGAATTAGAAAAGGCAAGCATAAGGTAAATGGAATAGCAATTATTACGTTTAGAAGGAGGCTCTTCCTCCATAAGTTCATGGTTCTGTCGTTAATTTTATCTGAAGATATTCCAGTTAACTTCGGAAAACTTACTCTCTGTATTGCCTTTGATGCAGAAGATAGAGGTCCAACAGAGCTACGAGCAGTGGAATAGTAACCCAATGCGGCTGATGGCAACATTAGCGATAAAATCATTGTTGAAGCATTCCCTGCAGTTGCATCTGCAATAGAACCGCCTTGTGCCTTTATTCCATACCATAAGGTGAAAAGTAAATTAAATTGAACCTTCCCTTTAAAGAAACCATTCTTATAGCCATATATAAATGTTGCTGCCGCTATAACTGTATACACACTGAACAAAGTATATAGTGCACTAGCTACGTTTAGCCTATTAAAAATTGAGAGAACTACCATCCCGCTTGTAACTAATAAGGGGTTTAAAATTCTTGTTATATTAACAAAGTCGAATCTATTTTCAGCGGCCAATGCTCCTAAAATTACATCACAAGCAATTCCTATTATTAAAGCCAGGAAAAAAATTCTTATTGCAGTCATAGTTTGAGGATCCACATCTCCAAACATATGTGGAATGATTAAGAACTCTCCAACTGCACACCCTATTCCCCCTAATATGATTCCTATTACAATTAATGTCTTAATAAAGTTATGCCGTTCATCCTTTAAATTTCTCCAGTAATAAATAACGGTCAAGTAAACATTGCAGTTTAAATACCAAGATATTAATGTACTCCACATCGTTATTGCTATATATTGACCCCTTCCAGTGGGACCTAAATATCTAGCTAGAACAATACCAGATAGTGTAGTTACTATAATAAACAAAATTTCACTTTGGAAAGTCTTTACAAAATTCGAGGAAAATGAATTACTTGACGGTGTACTCGATTTCATAATATTCAAATCCTTTTTGTGCTTTCACTAGTATAGGCTGGTGGAACATTAGCTTTTGATAATTTTATATACAAAAATGCCTTTTTAAACGTTTTTAGAGTGGAGCCTATTCCCCGAATCCCATTGCGAAGAAGTTGGTGGATCAGCATGTGACCAAAGGAAACTAGTAAATAGATGAAAGACTTTAACATCCTTTTTTCTATCTCATTATATCTCTTGTACGTAACATATATTCTTGACGATTCAATATATAAAGAGTAATAATCCCGATTAACATCAGATGGATAATGATCATTAACAGCCTCTTTACATAGAAGAATATTGCAACCAGATGAGACTGCTCTAGCAGCTATATCAACTTCGTCATAACCATAAACAAGACGTTCATCAAATTTTAAATTTCTCAATAATATAGACGGAAATACTGTACTATTTATAACGATGGTCTTTAAAGAGTCTTCCTCTCTATATGGTTTCTTCTGATGTCCTAGAAAATTAATTTTATTCGGATAAACTAGGCTACCGTTATTTCGTTCAAGGCCAGTGATTATGGTTTTTTCTCTGATTTCAGGCTCTAAATCCAGTAATATATTCATAACAACTTGTAAAAAATCCTTTGACATAATAACATCGTCATCCATAAATAGAACGCTAGAACCCTTTACCGCTTTTAAAGCGTTGTTTCTATTAAAACATAAACCCTTTTGAGGTCCCTTAAGATAACTAATAGAGGGATATTCCTTTTGTATCATTACTCTCGTATCGTTATTTGTACTATCATCCGAAACAATCAATTCATAGTTTTTATAAGATGATTCCAATATTGAATTTAAAGCCCTTCTTAAATCTTCGACCCTATTCCTTGTACATATACAGATTGATATTTTCTCCACTCTAGCACCTTCCAGTCGATCACTCATTGCTAAAAACCATTTCAATGGTCTCTTCCACACTTTCAACAGTTTTTCTGATGTGGAAGTCTTTTATAAACTTTTCATAACCTCCCTTAGAAATGGCCTCGTAATAAGCCTTATCCCAAATTAACCTTTCGATAATTCTGGCAAGTGTGATGGAATCACCTGGTTCATATAAGATACCGGAAATACCATCCTCAATTATCTCTAGAGGGCCACCAATATTTGTTGCAACTACTGGTATTTTAGATGCCATCCCTTCTATGATTACCCTTCCAAAAGGCTCCTCTCTGACAGATGCATGAATGAGTATATCTATATCTGTTAACAATTCCATAATGTTTTCCTGATGACCTAAAAATTGAATATTGTCATGGCCAGTAGCTAGACTTAATAATTCCTTTTTATATTCTATTTCAGATATTTTCTCAAATAACACATCACCAATAATTAAAAATTTTATATTGGGAAATTTATCATGAAGAATTTTAGCTGCCTTAATAAATACATCCTGCCCTTTCCATTGAGCAAGCTGTCCAATAATAGCAATATTATATTCTTTCATTTTACTTATCCTCCTCAAGTGGATGGATACCATTATAGATTATCTTGATGTTACTCCTAGATTTAAATTGTTTGGAAACTGCATTGGAAATACAAATAATCTCATCTGTAAAAGATGATAATCTCACAAATAATTTTTTATTTAGTCCATCTCCCAATATATCCCTCACATGCCAGATAACCTTTTTAAAGGTCATTTTACCAAGCACTAACCCAATAAAATGAGCCTTCATTGAATTGGAATAAATGATACGTGCTTTGCTTTTGAGCATGTATATAAGCAACTGCATCATTGGTTTACCTAAAAGACCTATAGCAAAAAGTTGTGAGAGATTTTTATTATCTCTGTTGTACGTGATTATCTTTTTGGAGAAAGGTATCACTTTTATTTGCACTCCGTATATTTCAGCTGCTTTTTTTACAAGTGGACCATCCTCAAAGCAAACAAGGATGGGATGGAATTTTCCTTTATCGATATAAGTTAAAATATCTAATAAACTTCTTTCTCCACCGCCGATTGTTGAAGTATGAACTAAGAATATTACCTTAATTTTTGTTTTCCCTTTCATTATCTCCCTCCATTCCATTTAAATATTAGAAGTATTTTTTCTCCTAACTTTTTAATATGGTTTCTTTATTATGAGAAGTAACTCGTTTTAGATCGGCATCTACCATTGTTTTGATTAAGTCATTTAAATTTGTTTTCGGATACCAACCCAATTTTTCTTTAGCTTTAGAAGAGTCACCTAATAAAACCTCTACTTCGGCTGGTCTAAAATAAGTAGGATCTATTACTACATAATCCCTGTAGTCTAATCCAACATATTGAAAAGATATTTCACACAATTCTCTGACTGAAGTTGTTTTTCCAGATGAGATAACATAATCATCTGCATTTTCTTGCTGAAGCATAAGCCACATAGCTTCTACATAATCTCCTGCAAAACCCCAGTCTCTTTTGGCATCTATGTTTCCAAGCCTTAATTCCTTCTGTAATCCCATTTTAATTTTTGCAACTGCATCTGTTATCTTTCTCGTTACAAACTCCTTCCCTCTCAAAGGGGATTCATGATTAAAGAGAATGCCACATGCTGTGAACATATCATAGCTTTCCCGATAATTGATTGACATCCAATGCGCATACAGCTTTGCAACTGCATATGGACTTCTCGGATAAAAAGGAGTGCTTTCAGTTTGAACAACATCTTGAACTAACCCAAACATTTCACTTGTAGAGGCTTGGTAAAACTTAGTTTGAGTGTTTGTTAGTTTAATAGCTTCTAACAAATTCGTTACTCCTATTCCTGAGACGTTTGAAGTTAGCAATGGTTGTTCCCATGATGTACCAACAAAGCTTTGGGCGGCTAGATTATATATTTCATCTGGTCTTGACTTATGGATAGCACTGATTAAAGAAGAAAAATCTGTTATATCGCCCTCAATCAATTCAACCTTTTCTAGAATATTTAAATAGTTTAATCTCCAAAAATTCTTACTGCTTCTCCTTGCTATGAGTCCATATACCTTGTAGCCTTTGTTCAGCAAAAATTGTGCTAAATAAGCTCCATCCTGTCCTGTAACTCCAGTTATTAATGCTGATTTCAAGCTGTCTCCTCCTTATTCAACTGCCCAAATTGTTTAATAATGATACTCTATGCTCCCAAAGGCAGTTTTCACTCACCCATTTATATCCATTTTCCCCCATTTGTGTAGATAGGAAATCATCCGTTATTAGTGTTTTTATAACTTTAATTATTTCTTGCTGGTTAGAAGAATTTACTAGAAATCCGGTTTGTCCATCTAAAATCGCATCTGGGACCCCCCCATTATTTCCACCTATAACTGGAAGTTTATGTATCCCTGCCTCTAGAAAGACAATCCCATACCCTTCTACGTCTCCTTCTTCCTTAATCTCTCTATTTAACATGACGAACAGCCTGGCAATAGAATAAAGGCCTTCTAATTCATTTCTGTCTATATCTCCAGTAAATACAACGTGTTGTTGAAGCTTATACTTTTGAACCATACTTTCGAGATTTCCTCTTTCCGGGCCTTTACCACAAATAACATATTTAATCTCCGGATATTCTTTAACTAAATCTCTAATAGACTCAATTACCTTATCATGCCCTTTTCTTTTCACTAGTCGGCCAACTGTTACTAATACAATTTTCCCCTGTAAATGATACTTTTCTAACAATTTTTCTCGATCATAAGTTTGTTCAATTTGCGGTGGAATTCCTGGGTGAATCACTGTCAAACGTTCCTTCTCTATGCCTGAGTTTAGAAGGATACCCTTTGTATAATTACTGTTACAAATAATTTTCGTAGCGTGTTTTAAGCTATACATAAGCAAACGAAACTTCAAGGGATTAGTTTTAGACTCCAAAAAGTCTAAGCCATGGATGTAAGGGTAAAAGTCCACTTTAAGAACTTTTTTTAACAGCGGAGCAGCTATACCAATCGGCATTATATTACCAAAATGAAGTTCTTCAACTTTATGCTTTTTATTAATAGATAAGACCGAAAAAAAAAGAATTACTAACTGTATCATCTGTCTAGCAAAAGATACTTGGTTTGTAATTCCGATACGATAAGTTTTGTATTGTTGTTTTTCATCAAATGATTGATATTTTTCTTTACCTCCTCTATTAGATGTTAAAACTACTGTGTTTTGAGGATCTAAATGAGATACGATACCATAGACATAGTTCTGTATACCACCGTTTTCTGGGGGGAAATCTACTGAGAGAAATAAGCGATTCGTCATTTATATCACTTCCTTCTTATATAAATCTAATTCACTATCAGTCCGAATCTCCCTTAAAATTTCTTTACCCATTTGGTAATTGGAAAACATTTTAATTGCCCTTTTTCTACCTTCAATACCGAACTGTTTTAAAAGACTATTATTCTTAACAAGATTAATAATCTCTTCACTGATATCATTCGGATCTCCCGAATCCATCAATACCCCTGTTACTCCATCCTCTACAATCTCTATAGATCCAGGTGATTTAATTGCAATTACTGGTTTTTCATGTAACATAGCCTCAACCATCACAATTCCAAATGGTTCTCCATCTGCAGTATGTAAGTAAATATCCATCGCATCATAATAGGGTCCTACCTCTAACTGATTTCCTGTAGTAATAATGTAATCCTCTAGCTTTTTTTCTTTAATCAACGTGTTAAGTTTTTCTTCATAATCATTATCTAAATTATAGAGATTCCCTCCAACCAAAATTAACTTTACATTTATTTTTTGCTGAATAAGTTTTTCTAAAGTATCAATTAAGATATCTTGCCTTTTCCAGCTCTGTATTCTTCCTACATTACCAATTAACAAGGTATCATCATCAACTTCTAATTTCTCCCGTATAATACTTCTATTAGAGTCATTAGGACGATGTTTTAAATGATCTGATCCAGGATAGGCACAGAATACTGGTTTTTTTGTTAACCTTTTTTGGGCTCTCATTGCAATAGTTGATGAGCTTCCAATCTTTTTTGCTGGTAACTTAATTGTCAATTTATCAAAAAAATTAGGAGGATCAGGAACACCATGTTGCCACCATAACGTTGGATTTTTAGTAATGCTATTAGGAATCGCAGTAAATAAATGTGCTTTTGGCATCCAATTTAGGACATAAGTAAAATTGTTTCTCTTTAAGAACATTGTATACTGACCCATCCATTTAATGACCCTGGCTATATTTCGCATTTGAGGACTTATTAATACATGTGTTGTTATACCCAGCATACCTATTTTTTCTTTTAAATTGCCCTCTTGCATGAAGAGGACTTCTACTTCAACATCTTCTTTTATAGAATATACTAATTCATAAAGCATAGATTCTGCTCCACCGCCTAATTCACCAATGGCAGAAACAATTAATAATTTCATTTATCAGGATCCCCCTATACTACTACTTTGCTAAAAGCACTAATTAATTGTTTTGCTACACCCTTATTTCCATACATTTCTACAGCTTTTTCTCGAATTTTCTCTGGATTATAGTCACTTTTCTTTATTTTCAGTAATTGATTCTTAAGTTCATCAACATTTCCTTCTTCAAATATAGATGTCATTCCCAAACTTTTAAGTACGACAGGTATTTCTCCACTCGAACTACCTATTGTTGGAACACCACATGCTGCTGCTTCTATTATTACTCTACCAAATTGCTCTCTCCAGTTCGGCATAGTTTTTGAAGGAAGTACATGAACATCCATGCAACTAAACCACTTTGGCATATCGGAGTGAATGGCACTTTCCATAAATATAACTCTATCTTTAATGTTTAAGTAGTTAGTAAGCACTTTTAGTTCCTCTATTTGAGGACCTCTTCCAACAATCAAAACGTAGATATTTTTTATAGAATTCATCATAATACTTGAGGCTTTAAGTAATAAATCAATTCCCTTCTCCTCAACTAAGCGTCCAGCAAATCCAATTACGTACGCATCAGAAGGAATTCCACATTGACTTTTTGCATCTAACTTTAGTTGTGAATTAATAACAAAGTGGTCTTCATCTACACCTAAGGGAATTTCACAAATATTATTTTCGTATCCTTTATCGCGAAGAACTTTTGTGACATCTTGACTGATACTAACTGCCATATTTGAATGTCTATAAACATATTCTTCAAGCTTTCTAAACAGGTATGGGTAATTCTTGTTTATATTCTGAGCTGAATAAAACCCTATTGCTTTAGTATATGGAATAGCACATTTAATTGCCTGATAACAACTTAAGGAGTATGGCTCCTCTGCCACATAAACAGCATCAGGTTTATATTCTCGAAAGAATTTTTTCATACTTCTTCTATAGAAGTGTAAAGGAATACTTTTATTTAGAGCGGTAGGAATCTCAATTATTCTACCTTTAAATTCTGGCCATCTTTTTACACTGATCGGTTCTTGAGTAAGACCAGGTGCGACAAAATTACTCGGAACAATTAAATCTACTTTATGTCCTAGCTGTTCTATTTCAGCATATATTTGTTGATTAATATCGGTTACACATGCATGACTAACGACCACTAAATGCATTGTCTTTCACCTCGAATTCTATAATACTCTTTATGGACCCACCCAACTAACAA
>Ga0209463_1001514_pt1 | contig 14111 bp, 10 predicted proteins | sample AgamicMgSfrz_FD_187169 | JGI IMG/M metagenome (GOLD analysis project Ga0209463, IMG submission 187169) | Agave microbial communities from Guanajuato, Mexico - Mg.Sf.rz (SPAdes) (version 2) | ecosystem: Host-associated > Plants > Phyllosphere > Phylloplane/Leaf | place: Guanajuato, Mexico... | reverse complement strand
CATTGCGGCAGCTTATGAAGCCGGATTGGTTAAAGGATCAGGCAATAACATGTTTAATCCGCTTGTGGAGGCAACTCGTGCGGAAGTGGTTACATTGCTAATCTCGGCAAGTGATCTTTAATTGAATCCATAATCGAAGAAATCTTGTTTACAAACAAAAAACAAATCAGGGTTGTTCTAACCTCTAATGAGTTTTAATGAGTTTAACTTCTAGCACTCGATTGAAACGGTTTGCAGATCACAATCTGTAAGCCGTTTTTTTCTAATTAATAACTGTTCAATTTCGCCGTGAGCGCGTATAGTAGACAGGATTATAATGGAAGGAGTGACGGAATAGCATGCAGGATCAGCCCGTTTTGCTTGCTTTGGTAGCAATCATCGCAGGGATTTTCAGTATGGTGGGCGGTATGAAAAATTGGGATTGGTTTATGAATACCTTTCAGGCTGGACTTTTCGTGAAAACGATCGGGCGTCAGGCAGCGAGAGTTGTCTATAGCATTTTGGGAGTAGTAGTCATTGTCATTGGCGTGTTATTGTTCATGATTGGATAAGAAATTAGAAAGTTTACGTATACTTACATAGCTCCATTAGAAATGCACAGGAAGATTAGGAGATCGAAAATAGGCTCGAAACAAACCCGTTTATCCGATTGTGAAAAAGTAGCCCATAAAAAAGACCACCGAATTCGGTGGTCTTTTTTCCAAATTGAGGTTGATTCAACTCGATCTGGTTTAATTATCTTTTAAATCGTTAATGGATTGAATATCCATATACGCCGGGACAACAAGTCCGGTTTTGACACCTGTCATGTTGGCACCCAGATCATCGATCTGATCTTTGTATTTATCCCAGTAGTCTGCATGTGTGAGCGGAAGCCAGGCAGCTGGTGAAGCATCGACATCACCTGTGGCTACCCCGGTCCACATTGGACCAGCTTCGACTTGCAGGGCGTTGACAGTATAACCCAGTTCCGTCTCAAGCACGTACTTCAGGAGGTTGGTGCTTGCAATTTCAGAGTCCCATGCAACATAACCGAGACGCAGGGTTTTACCACTAACCGGCGTTAAACCTTTGGTCCATTCGCTAATTTGATCTGCATGTTTTTCGGCGTAATCCTTAGCTGCCTGTTCTGGTGAAGTGCCACCTTGGATGGCGATCATCATCTCGCCCATTTCTTCCGAGGTCCATTGGAATCGGGACAGGAATTCATAGGCAACAGGTTGATCTTCTTTCAGTCCCTTGCGTGCAATGGTGTGAATCTCTTCAGCATCACCGTACACTTTGTCGGGATCATCCAGATACTTCAGGTCATATTGATTGAACATCCAGTGGGGTGTCCATCCCGTAATGATAATGGGCTCTTCATTTTTGAAGGCTTTATCGAGTGTAGCTGTCATGGCCGCACCGGAACCTTCAACGAGGTTCCAGTTGGACAGACCGTAATGTTCAATTGCATTTGCTGTGGATTTCATGATGCCGGCGCCTGGATCGATACCGATGATCTGATGGTTCACTTCATCGCCTACTTTGGCATTAGCCGTTGGCGCGGAGGAAGCAGCACCTGTTTCCAGATCTTCGATCGAATTCACGTCCGTCATGTATGAAGGAACAACGAGACCTGTGCGTACACCTGTCATATTGGCTCCCAGATCTTCCACTTGGTCTTTGTAACGTTCCCAGTAGTCTGCATGCGTGAGTGGCAGCCAAGCTGCTGGAGAAGCGTCTACGTCGCCTGAGGCAACGCCAGTCCACATCGGTCCAGCTTCAACCTGAAGGGCGTTTACTTTATAGCCCAGTTTGTTCTCCATTACATATTTCAGCAAGTTGGTGCTGGCGATTTCGGAATCCCAAGCAACATAGCTAAGTTTAAATGCATCGCCGTTAACAGGAGTCAGACCTTTGGTCCATTCGTTAATCTGATCCGCATGTTTCTCAGCGTAGTCTACGGCAGCTTGTTCAGGAGACGTACCATCCTGAATGGCAATCATCATTTCGCCCATATCTTCCGAAGACCACTCGAAGCGGGACAGGAACTCATAAGCTACAGGATGATCTTCCTTCAAACCTTTACGTGCAATGGTATGAATCTCTTCGGCATCACCGAAGGATTTCTGAGGATCTTCCAGATATTTCAGATCATATTTGTTGAACATCCAGTGCGGAGTCCAGCCTGTAATAATAATTGGTTCTTCCGCTTTCAGTGCTTTGTCCAATGTGGCTGTCATGGCTGCACCAGATCCTTCGATCAGAGTCCAGTCAGACAGATTATAATCATCAATGGCTTTGGCAGCAGATTTCATGATCCCTGCACCTGGGTCAATACCAATGATCTGATAATTGACTTCTTCGCCTACAGCATTTGCTGCGGAGTTGTTGCCGCCGGCAGAAGTACTGCTGCCAGTGAAGTATTGAGAGAATCCGGCAACGAGTACAACGAGTGTAGCTGCTGCAGCAATCCACGCTTTCTGTTTGGAAGATACGCGGGAGGTCTTTTTACGACCTGGCATAAACAGGTTTTGCGTGAAACGGTCGAGTACAATCGCGAGTACCACGACAGCCAGACCCGCTTCAAAACCTTTACCGATCTGAAGCTGCGTTACCGCACGATATACTTCCGCACCAATACCCTGTGCACCGATCATGGATGCAATGACAACCATGGACAGCGACAGCATAATGGTTTGGTTGATACCCGACATGACGGTAGGCAAGGCGAGTGGAAGCTGTACTTTGAACAGTTTTTGCATGGAAGTCGAACCAAATGCATCGGCCGCTTCAACCAGTTCGCCAGAAACCTGTTTGATACCCAGATGGGTCAGACGAATGGTTGGCGGAATCGCGAAGATAACCGATGCGATAACACCCGGAACGACACCAAGACTAAAGAAGGTTACAGCTGGCAGCAAATACACAAAGGCAGGCATCGTCTGCATGAAATCAAGCAGAGGCGTAATAATGCGTGCTGCGGTTTTGCTGTAAGCCAGCCATATTCCGACCGGTACACCAAGCAGGATCGAGATCAATCCTGATGTGATAACCAGGCCGAGTGTATCCATGGATTGGGCCCAGTATCCCAGGTTATCTACGAGCAAGAACCCGATCACCGTAAATAGCGTAAGTGGCAACCGGCCAAGAAGAAACGCGAGTACACCAAGTATCGCAATAAACAGGAGTGGATGGGGGAGCATGAACAGCCCTGAGAAAAATCCGACAACCTCCTGAATAACAACAGAAATGACGTTAAACAATCCGGAGAGCGAGGAGCTCATCCAGTCAACGATGGCTTCAATCCACGACGCTAGTGGTATTTTGGGAATCATTCACGAGTTCCTCCTTTACTGCAACTTCACCGCTAAGTGCACCCAGCAGGGCACCGCGGACGATAACACCTTGCAGACGGCCATTCTCACCGACGACAGCGAGAGGCACATGGGCTGAACTTGTAATCTCAAACAATTCGTGAATCAGAGTTTCAGGTGGAACCGTTGGTCCATCTGTAATCAGAATGTCATTCAATGTTTTGCTCTCACGCATCGCACGGGATGCGTCTTCCGCAGTGATGACACCAAGCAGTTTCTTCGAACGGTCAATGACAAACAGGTTGGAAATACCACGTTCGCGCATTAATTCGAGGGCAACACGAGGACCACGGTCAAGCGTAATCGTTTCAGGGCGCCGCATTACATGGGATGCAGTCAGGACTTTGGACAAGTCCACGTCTTCGACGAAGCGGGCCACATAAGGGTTGGCCGGTTGAATCATAATTTCTTCCGGAGTACCGATCTGCACGACAGCACCGTCTTTCATAAGGGCAATACGATCGCCGATGCGCAGCGCTTCGTCCAAGTCATGGGTAATGAAAATAATCGTCTTTTTCATTTTATCCTGAAGCTCAATCAGTTCATCCTGCATATCCCGGCGGATCAGTGGGTCAAGCGCACTGAACGCTTCATCCATTAAGAGTACTTCCGGGTCATTGGCAAGCGCACGAGCCAAGCCGACACGCTGCTGCATACCACCACTCAGTTCATCTGGCATCTTATCTTCCCAGCCTTTAAGGCCAACCAGCTCAAGTGAGGTTTTTGCTTTCTCCCGGCGAACAGCTTTGTCTACCTTTTGGATTTCAAGTCCATACTCCACATTATCAAGAACGGTACGGTGCGGGAACAACGCAAATTTCTGGAATACCATGCTGATTGTTTTCCGACGTACTTCGCGCAATTGTTCTTTGTTCATTTTACGTAGATCCTTGCCATGAACGAGAATTTCGCCGGACGTTGGTTCAATCAGTCGATTGAACATCCGAACCAGTGTGGATTTACCACTCCCCGAAAGTCCCATGATGACAAAAATCTCACCTTGCTTAATTTCCATGTTGACCCGGTTGACACCAACCGTTATCTGTTTTTCTTTGGCCAACTTTTCTTTTCCCCAACCTTGCTCTAGTAATTGTAGACCTTGCTCGGTTTGGGGGCCAAACAGTTTACTTACATTCTTTACTTCAAGTATGGTCATGTTTTCACCCCTTCTGATGTGTTGTGCACTTCGAACGGCTTTCAGCATCCACAAGCCCATACACTTGTGCGCCCAGCCACGAAATCCGGTAATTGTTGCTTCGCTTCCCGTCTTTCTGGGTAACGTTTTGTATTGTATCAATACTTAACCAGTATATCAACCGAATAAACAGTACATAATGTTTGTACAGTAAAAACTGTACAAAGTTTTCCTTCCGAATGCTCTATCTTTCTCCTTATTCTGGCTAATAAGTCGCCTTTACATTTGATTTTGCTTTTCCTACAATAGAAAATGAGCTAATTTAAGCTGTTTTTGGTTAAAAGTTAGTCGTAGGCAGATGCAACCTGGTAAGGTTCCATTTTCATACATTGGGTGAATGAAAGCCCTCTGGCATATAGGATGTCCGGCCGGATGCTTTCCCATGTAAGCAGGATCTTGTATGGTTGCAATTATTTGTGCCAAGACTGGGAATGTTCAGAATGGAGGTTGCAAGCATGGGCTTGGACCATTTACAAGAAGAACAGCAGGCAACCGTGCTTAGAATTCGTAAACGCGTCATTGAAGCTATCGGGCGTAATATGGATCTATACGGCGTTACGCTGTCCACGGGACACTTATATGGATTGCTTTTTTTTGCAGACAAACCAATGACCCTTGACGATATGGGCCGGGAAATGGAAATGAGCAAAACGAGCATGAGTACCGGCGTACGTACACTGCTGGATCTGAAAATGGTGAATAAGGTATGGAGCAAAGGCTCACGGAAAGACCTATATGAAGTGGAGTATGACTGGCATCAAACGTTTACGGATTATTTTGCGATTAAATGGAGAAAAGCTGTGGAGAGTAACCTTCAGGTGCTGCGCAAGTCCGTTGAGGAGCTGAATCGATTGATTAAGGACCTGGACGAACATGCAGATGCCGAACTTCTTCACATTCTAAAGGAAGACAAAAATAAAGTGTTGCAAGCGGAAGCATATTACAAATGGCTGGACCGACTGATCGACACCATGGAAAATGAAGAAATCTATAAACTGGTTCCGCGGGAAGAGATTCAAGATCACTCTTAAGTAGAACCAATAAGTAGAATCAAGAAGGCGCTCTCCTGAATGGAGGCGCCTTTTTGTTGTCTATTTATAATGAAGAAACTAATTTGATTTTGTTCCCGGCTGGATTAAAATTGTCCGATGAGTCCGGCATGAGAGAGGGCTGCATGCTGTTCTGCAATGTGCACTAGTTCATCCATAATTCGGTGGCGTCCCGAAGGCGTCCAGCTCATCATCAGCCAACTTGAAATATCATGCACATTGCCACCAAGTACAGCAGGCGAACGATTCCATGAGGACGTTTGTTTCAGGCGTCGCAGCAGTTTTTCGCTGGCCGGATGCATGGAGAGACGGTGAATGAACAAGTGATCCGTATCCAGCAAAGGAATGTGCTCGGCGGGATAATCCACCCACTGGTGTTCTGGTGGAGCGATCTGTGCAGGCTGCAGCCTCAATTCGGTATACAACAAATCACTCAGGGGATGATTGATCGTACCCTGAAGCCGAATCATTGGGGGCTTAACCTCGACAAGTGTAACCCGTTCATGATCAAAAAACTGTTGCAGACGTTTGCCCACATCCAGCGTTCGGAATTCAAGCTGTTTGAAATGATCCATGGCTTGTTTCTCCCGCCCAACCAGCTCGGCAATACGGGCATGAATTTGTTTCCAGTCCTGAACAGGTTCAAGGAGGACGGTTGGCGCAATACTTTTCAGTTTATCGTAATAAGGTTCATGGTGTGTGTCGGCAATAATCAGATCAGGCTTCGATTGACGGAGCTTGTTGAATTGCATTGTTAGCCTACGCTGGTGATCCTTATCGCTCCGTTCCTGATCATTGAATCCGTTCAGAGTCGCGATCGCTTCCAGCCCTAATGAGGATAAATTATTCTCCAGGCCCAGTACGGATGCCGTCGCTATTCGTAGTTGCTCTCTCTTCATATATATACTGGGTGCAATGCCTACGGCCTGTTTAAATTTGCGGTTAAAGTAATATTCGTTGCCATAACCTACGGATTCAGCGACATCTTTGATCGAACAATGCTCCTGCTGCAGTTGTTGTTTGGCTTCGTTAATCCGCAGTCGATTCAGGTAGTCCGTTGGTGACATGTCTTTGGCCTTTTTGAAGCTGCGGGAGTATGAGCTCGGAGTGAGTCCGGCGATCTTGGCCAGCTGGTCCATACTTATCCCTTCACCCATGAATCGGTGCATATACCTAATGCTACGCTCCAGGGCAGGGTCGACCTTCTCGTGATTAGCTTCTAGACGATTCTCGGAAATGTACTGCAGCAATTCGTGGAGTTGGGTGTGTATATTGATAAAATGTTCCAGCTGAATGCCTTGGTAGGCTGTATATAATTGTTCAATGCGCGAGACCATCTGCTGCTCATGGCGAACAGGCATTGGACCGGTGGACCATTGGAAGGGTAGACAGGAATCTGAATTCATCTTCCATTCACCACGCACTTGCTTTAAATGGACCGTATCCATGGATAGGAGAATACATTCTGTTATTCCGGACCGTGAGGCAGCCTCAATTGTGGTTCCTTTTTCTAGTACAAATAGTTGATGGGCGCGCGCTTTATGTATTTGATCATTAAGGATCAGGACACCTTCTCCTTGCAAAACAAGACACAGCATAGGCCGGGAAACCGTCTTGCCATGCACACGGAAATTCTCCCCACGGCGCACACGGCACATGGAAGAGAGGAGTGGTAGAGTTGAGGTTTCAGAAATGAAGGGAAGCTGTTCATTCATACGGACCATCCTTTTGTCTTATTTTCTTAATGATAACAATTATCATTCTCATATGGAAGACGTTTTTCAAAAATAGTTATAAACATATAAAAAAAGAGGATACCAGGAGCCGCAGGGCTGCAGGGTAATCCTCTTTATCTTGTAAAAGGTTTAGTTTGGTGTTATTAACAGAATGTCGTCCAGGAACACTTCACTTATCACGTTGTTGCTCGATCCATTTGCCTGGATATGATACAAACGATAGAGGTCTTTGGCGTTAATGTAGAACATGCCGGGTACGTCATCTCTGAAATGGAAGGTGTCCCATTCATCTCCGACGAGTTTAGTTACTTTGAGCGCCGAATTTACAGCGTAGAGACCATTGTCCCCGGAAATGTAGGCAAGTGTTGCTGTACCATTGGTCAGCTGATCCGCAACGTAATTCACATTGCTCAAATTCAGATTGGTCGTTTTGGTGACCTTGCTGCCAGATACGGTTTTTGCGTACGCTTTTTTCGCTGCATCAATGATGACGGCCTTGTCTGTGCCAAGTGCACCTACTTCTCTGATGCTCTTGCTATGAAGCTGGAATGTCTTGCCTGAAGTCGTAAGGGCAAAAGCTTTGCCTGTTGCGTAGTTATAATCCTTGTTGCTGTCTAGGCTAATTCCTTTGTTATACACATAAAACGAGCTGCTCCAGCCACCGGAATATACTGCATTAACATCCAGCTTGGCTTTTGGATTCACAGCACTCGCCTTGCCTGTACTGTAGTTAACGGAATACATGACCACCGCATTGGTGGAGTAGTACGTTTCATAAGGGTTGGTGTTAACCATCAGTTGCAGTTTGTTTTTGGCCGGGTTCATAAAATAACTGCTCTCCACTGCGCCTTCAGCAATCCGTTGTACCGTTCCGCTGCCATTTGTGGCTTTGGAGACGATCCAGGTATTGCCGTTAACGAGCGCATTGTAATAGACACGGCCCTTGATGACAACGAGCAGCGGGAAATCTGTATCCGCTTTGTCCGCGATCTTTTTGACGGAAGATGGCTCACCATCACCACTCGCACGATAGATCGAACCTTTGGCATCCATGTAATAAATGAATCCGTTATCCGTATCGTAACGCAGAACGTCCGTTGCAAACGTCTCGGCGGTATCGCGCGATCCGTCATTCGGGACCCGAAGCAGTGTGGTGGACGTTTCGGATGAAGTGTAGTAGAGGTGAGAACCTGCTGCTACAAGGTCAACACCCTGAAAATCAAGCAAAACTTCTGTCGTATTGCTGCCATCCCCGGATACTTTGTACAATACACCATCCGAATCATAATACACGGTAGATTGATTGAGGGAGGCTGCCTGTACTGCAGTTCCTCCACCCAACATTGCTGCAGTGACCAGTGTAAACAGCAGGAAGGTACTGATCTTGCGCTGCATGCCTGTAAACCATTTGCTCATAAATCCATCGACACCCTTCATCCATATGTATGTAGTTCATTCCTTAAGTTATATCGGTAAACAAGGGAAATAATGTTATATCTCCGCTGCCTGATGCTGGAAGCATGAAATTGAATTTCACTTTACCCCATGCCAAGAATTGAATTTCGCATGATGCGGCCATTCCTTCTCCAAAGCGTTCACCGTGGGTCTGCTGCATGATAACATAGCGCTAAATGAGGAGCTTAGTATTATAAATAATCAATCAAGTAATGGACTGTAGAAAAAGAGGAGCGGAACAACCATGAATATAGCAACCATTGGAACAGGATTTATTGTAGATGCCATATTATCGGCAATAGATGAAGTGGATGGAGTGAAATGTACCGCAATATACTCCCGGAAAAGGGAAACAGCAGAGCCGCTTGCGGACAAATATGGGGTACAAACGATCTACACGGATCTGAACGAACTCTACGTTGATCCAAATGTGGACTTTATTTATATCGCATCACCCAATAGCATGCATTATGAGCAGGCCTATCAGGCGCTTCAGCATGGCAAACATGTCGTCTGTGAGAAACCTTTCACATCAACGGCATTGGAAGCACAAACGCTCATCGAACTGGCCCGGGAAAAAAATCTGTTCCTGTTTGAGGCGATCTCCAACATCCATCTCCCTAACTACAACAAGGTGAAGGAGCAGCTGTCCAAACTGGGGAAGATCCGGTTTATTCAGTGCAATTACAGCCAGTATTCGAGTAAATACAATCAGCTGCTTGCCGGGGAAACGCCAAATGTATTTAACCCTGAATTCTCAGGTGGTGCACTGATGGATATCAATATATACAACCTTCATTTTGTCATGAAAATGTTTGGCAGCCCGGATACCGTATCCTATACGGCCAACCGACACGCCAATGGAATTGATACATCAGGGGTTGTGGTTCTGAAATATCCCGAGTTTATTGCGGAGTGCGTAGGATGCAAGGATACCAGCAGCATGAATTTTGTCCTGATCCAGGGAGAGAAGGGATATATTCATGTCGTGGGAGGAGCCAACGGGTGCAGGGAAATCAAGGTCCAGATTGGACAGGAGCCCCCGGAGATCATCAATGTGCAGACACAGTCAAACTGGCTTTATTATGAGTGGGAAGCCTTTAGGGATATCTATTCCAATCAGGATAATATGAGGTGTGATGAGCTGCTGAGCCACAGTCACTCTGTAATGAATGTATTGGCAGAAGCACGCAAGGATGCAGGGGTTGTGTTTACGGCCGATCAGGTTTAATAGCTGTCACGAATACTGCTCATGTACAAGATATCGAAGATATAGAGTACAGAAACCATGGAGGACATCTTGGAAAGTCTCATTTGTTCATTGTAGCCATAGGTGAGCAGGGTTTCAGTAGCTAGTTTGGACAGGCCCGAATGGTTATTGCCCGTGACTGCAACGACGTTCATTTTTTTCTCGTTCAGAATTCTGGCGGCATCAATCATCGATTGATTCTCCCCGGTATAAGAGATGACAAAGGAAAGTGTGGATACGTTGGGGTTCATCGTGTTCAGATAATGCATATTCGGACTGTTGTGTGCAATGGCGGATATGCCGAGTTCATTCCACTTGGTGCAGGCTTGCTGTGCAAGATAGTAATTCATATTACTGCCATAGATATCAATCCGGCCGGATTCCTTTACCCAGTTTGCAATTCGCTGCATGACAGAAGTGTTCAGCAGACGGCGTGTTTCTTCCAATGCCTGATGATAAAGATAAGGTACGGAATCTATCGCAGAACGCACATCATCCAATTCGGTGTAGAGATGATCCAGAGGTGGGATCGCGGCAGGAGCCCGCTGATAATCGAGGGCAAGCTTCAACTGGAAGTCTGGGTACCCTTGGGTACCCAGCTTTTTGCATAAACGAACAACGGTTGAAGAGCTTGTATACGTGGATTGAGCCAGTTCATGAGCCGTGGATTCAAAAACGACTTCGGGATTGTTCAGAATGTAGTCCACAATATGCTTCTCCTGTGCCGTTAATTGCTGTGCATATTTCATTTTTTGAAGCAGACTGTATTCCATCGTTATTTCCATTCCTCTCTGCGGTCATCCCCAAGTGCATGTCCTCCTATCATAACCCGTTGGTTTTGTTTTCTCAATCTGTCCATCAACTGAAAGACATGCTCTTGCTGTCCCATGCTCAGATCTGACTCTCGGCCAGCTGCTGGCGGCTGTTCCAGAGCGCAACCAGACGAAGCAGGACCAGGCTGATGAGCAGAAGTGCAGCTCCGATCAGAAGCAGCAATACGGGACTGATCAGCAGCATTCCGCTTGCCTGACCGGCAATTAGTGCAAGCAGTGGAATCACGACAAGGCCTCCCAGCTGGTAAGCTTCCTGAAATCCACGAACCTTGGCCGAGATCAGCACATTGAGCAGGATGACCATAAGACTGCAGGACGGAACCACCCACAGCACGAGAATGATCCAATTCCAGTTGGGGAACATGATGGCTCCGAACATGGGGTACATCAGAATATTAGCAATGATCCCATAGATGAGAAAGGTAATCCAGGACAGCATAATGGAAGGAATCAGTGCAGCCAGTACTTTGCCTTTGAACAGGGTATCCATGCTGATCGGTGTGAACAGAAGACCTTCAAGCGTCTTGCGTTCCTTCTCGCCTGCGAAGCTGTTCGCAGTAAGAATACTAGAGGCCATCACTGGAATAATTAGAAACAGTGGTGCGAACATATATAAGGCCAGATAATAGATAATGCGATGGTTGTCTGTTGGCATGGAGGCCAGTTCCGGAATCTGTCCCGAGCTGCTTAATAGATCAAGACTGTCGAGCAGGAACCCGAGATTGCCAATGGAACGGAGTTCGACTCTGGAGGCCATCCATATGAGTAAGGCGGGCATGATAACCCCGACTATAAGCGGAACGATCAACATGGGAAGCCATAGCTGAATACTGGCTGTGATGGCCCGGATATCTTTGCGAACAAGTGCCTTTATAGCTTGACGATTATTCATAATGGTGTGCCTCCCTGATGGCAAAATAGATGCTTTCCAGATCACTGCCGATCATGCGAGCCTGATAGACTTGTCCCTTCGTGGTTAATTGTCTGAGCAGCATGGGGATTTCCTCACGGGACTGGAGCTGGAATATGGCTTTGTCAGTGGAGATGATCTCCGGATTAAATTCAGCCGCCGCACTCCATCCATCAGTCAAGGCGGCCTCTACCTCAAGGCGTGGCGCAGTAAGATAACGATTCACGATCTCCTGCTCCGAACCTTCCTCAACCTTGCGTCCCTTTTCCATAAAAATATATCGATCACATACGGCTGAGAGTTGGGACAGGACGTGCGAGGAGACCAGAATGGTCATCTTTTCCTCTCGGTTCAACCGGCGAATGATACGGAGTACCATCTGAATCCCGTCAGGGTCCAGACCATTGGTCGGTTCATCCAGAAATAGAATGGACGGGCGATGAAGCAGAACTCTGGCAAGGCCAAGCCGTTTCTTCATGCCTGTACTGTAGGTGCCCACTTTGCGGTGCTGGTACTCCTGTAGTTCAAACAGCTCCGCAAGCTCGTCAATTCGTGCGGTATGCTGCTGTACACCAAAAACCTCTGCGAAGAACATGAGATTGTCGCGTCCGCTCATATTCTCATACAGTCCACTCTGTTCCGTGAGTGTGCCGCACATGGCCAGCACCTTCTCCGCATGGGCGGAGGGATCCAATCCGTTAATCGTTACAGATCCGCTCGTAGCCCCGAGGACACCGTTCATAATCCGGATCAGTGTGGTTTTGCCCGAGCCGTTGGGGCCAATTAACCCGGTAACACTGCCTTGTTCAATCGTGAAGCTGACATCACGCAGGGCCTGATGCTCCTTGAATTGTTTGGATATGCTGCGAACTTCAATCATATGCTTTCACCATCCGTTCTGAATTTGAAGATGATACGTTTAGCTGGACAAAATCGTTCAAATGGATTGCAAAAAAAATATGATTCCGTCAAAAGTCCCACGGGAAAAAATTCATTTCCACCCTAAAGTCCGGGAAAATCGGGTCTCAGGTGTGTTTCCTCATTCTCTTGTTCATTGTATTGTGGTTAAAAGGATGCAATATCCCGTTTCATTGCCATCGATAATGAGGTAATGAGAAGGAAGGCCTTATACATATGATGTAAGCCTGAATATTCATCTAACGCCGGTCTTGGTTACCACCAGGGCCGGCTTGGCGTGGTCGTTTGGCATGTTGTGATGTGAAATGCCGATGTCATAGAATTACATATCTGATAATTTATAATTCGTCTAACACATTGTACGTACACATATGAAGCATTCTGAAATAATGCAAAATGCTGATATGAAGTCGAAGCTTCGGTGTGTTGGACCAGAGGAAGGTGAGCAAAATGGCAGCATCCAATGAGTATCGTTTTCAGGTCAACCTGAGTGGCATGATTCAGATCTTATCGAACCATCTCTATAGCAGTCCCAAAGTTTTCTTGCGTGAGCTGATGCAGAACGCGACCGATGCCATTACAGCACGAAGCGAGGCAGAGCCCGGGTTTCAGGGTGAAGTGCGCGTTGAGCTGACAGGCACGGGTGAGCAGTTAACGATGATGGTGGAGGATAATGGCATCGGATTGACCGAAGCGGATATTCACGAATTCTTGGCCATGATCGGACAATCCTCGAAGCGTGGACAGCAAGCCCTGCTGGATGGAGAGACTTCTTTTATCGGACGATTCGGAATCGGGCTGTTGTCCTGTTTCATGGTGAGCAATGAGATTGTCATGCTGACCCAATCCGCGAAGGGCGGACCTTCGATGGAATGGCGCGGCAAGCCCGATGGAACTTATACCATTCGGCAGCTGGAGACCCAGTTATCCCCGGGGACCAAAGTGTATTTGCGCTGTACACCGGATGCCGCGCACTATTTTGAACCGGAATATGTGAAGGAAGCTCTGTTCTACTACGGAGCCTTGTTACCTTATCCCGTGACGCTGCAGAGCGGAGGTGTACAGGACATTGTCAATGCCGAGTCGCCTGTGTGGCTCACACATCCGGAGCTTGCCAAAGGTCACAAAGCGGAAGTGCTTGCGTTTGGTGGGCGCCTGCTTGGGGAGACATTTGAAGATTTTATTCCACTGACGACAGCCTCAGGTCGTACCGGAGGAATTGCATTTGTCCTTCCACACGCCGTGAATCTGAATGCCAAGCGTTCCCACCGGGTATATCTGAAGCGGATGCTGATCTCGGAGAAAGCAGAGAATATTTTGCCGGATTGGGCTTTCTTTGTGAAGTGTCTGATCTGGACCGATGAGCTTCAACCGACGGCTTCGCGTGAACATTTTTATGAAAATGAA
>Ga0209463_1001511_pt1 | contig 14129 bp, 15 predicted proteins | sample AgamicMgSfrz_FD_187169 | JGI IMG/M metagenome (GOLD analysis project Ga0209463, IMG submission 187169) | Agave microbial communities from Guanajuato, Mexico - Mg.Sf.rz (SPAdes) (version 2) | ecosystem: Host-associated > Plants > Phyllosphere > Phylloplane/Leaf | place: Guanajuato, Mexico... | reverse complement strand
CCTGCAATTCCCATCATTTCACTGTAATAAGAAAAAGAGAAGCAAATAATAAGAGCCGCGCTAATTAACGCTTCTGTTACACGAAGCGGGACAAGCATTTTCATAATCCAAGGAACGACTTTCCAAGCAATAAAAACAATACTTACAAAGAAAATAATTTTCTTTGCAATGACAAGTGTTATATTTACATCTTGTGTTCCTAAAAAACTCATTACAAATGCCAATAAAATAACGACAATGACATCATCAAATACGGCAGCACCTAAAATTGTTGTACTTTCTCTCGTATTCATTTTTCCTAAATCACGTAGCGTCTGCACCGTAATACTAACCGATGTTGCGCAAAGTAATAATCCTAAAAAAATGGCATGGGACTGCATTAATCCAAACAGCAATCCTGTTACATAACCACCGATGAAAGGAAAAATAATTCCACCAGCCGCTACTGCAAATGACGATTTCAAATTCCGATTTAACTCTTCTAAATCTGTTTCAAGTCCCGCCATAAACATAAGTAACAAAACACCAATCTCACTCAGTTCATCAATTAGTTCAGAACTATTAATAATACCGAGTACAGCTGGACCGATAATAATACCGATAATTAACTTACCAAGTACAGAAGGCTGACCAAGTCTCACGCTAATGTCACCAGCTAATTTCGTACAAAGTAAAATGACGACAAGTTCAAAATAAAATAACATAGCATCTGCTCCTACTTTAACTTTAATCAGTGGGTCGTTAACCCCCGTTCATTTCTGCAAGTAGTTTCCCCTATTGATCCGAATTTTATTTTTCATATTTTTATTTGACAAAATATTCTGAATTATATTAAGATTAATCCAGCAATTTTAAAAAACTACATACCATAACTGTACCTCCATTTCCTTACATACTCTTTTTTAATGGGCTCATACTATAGTCGCAGTTATGGAAATGAAAAAACGGGGGGAGAGTCCAAAGTGAAGTCATTATTACGAAAAAAAGCGCTTAGTACTGAATCACCAAAGCAGCTAGATAGAACATTAACTGCACTCGATTTAACGTTTTTAGGGATCGGCGCCGTAATTGGGACAGGGATCTTTGTATTAACAGGTATTGTTGCAGCAAAACATTCTGGTCCTGGTATTATGCTATCATTCCTTATTGCTGCATTTACTTGTGCTTGTGTAGCCTTTTGTTATGCTGAATTTGCTTCTTCTATTCCTGTCTCAGGAAGTGTGTATACTTACGCATACATGACAGTCGGAGAAGTCGTCGCCTTCATCGTCGGATGGTGTTTAATGCTCGAATATTTACTTGCCGTTGCAGCAGTAGCTGTCGGTTGGTCTGGTTATTTGCAATCATTACTACAAGGGTTCAATATACACCTACCCGCCATAATCGCCTCGGCCCCCGGCGTAGGAAAAGGTGGTCTCATCGATTTACCAGCTGTCTGCATTTTACTTCTTATTACTGGTCTTTTAAGTTTTGGTATACGTGAAAGTGCACGCATTAATAATATTATGGTTCTTATTAAACTAGCTGTTATCATTGCCTTTATCGTAGCAGGCGCAAAATATGTAAAACCTGAAAACTGGACACCGTTCATTCCATTCGGATACGACGGTATTATTACCGGAGCTGCCACTGTATTCTTCGCCTTTTTAGGTTTTGATGCAATCGCAACCGCTGCAGAAGAAACGAAAAAACCGCAGCGTGACTTACCAATTGGTATTATCGGTTCTCTTCTTATTTGTACTGTTTTATATATGATCGTATCTTTCGTTTTAACAGGTATGGTTCCTTATACGCAATTAGACGTTTCTGATCCAGTTGCATTTGCATTGCATTTCGTTGGTGAGGATGCAATTGCAGGACTACTCGCTGTTGGAGCGATGACTGGAATGACAACCGTTCTCTTAGTCGTTATGTATGGACAAGTTCGAGTTTCGTATGCGATGAGCCGTGACGGTCTACTTCCAAAAGCGTTAGCACGTGTAAATAAAAGAGTAAAAATCCCTTTATTAAATACGTGGATTACTGGCGTTATTGCCGCTTTATTAGCAGGACTTTTAGATTTACATTTGCTAGCAAATTTAGTAAACATCGGTACGTTAACAGCCTTTACATTCGTTTGCTGCGCGGTACTTATTTTACGAAAAACACATCCTGATTTAAAACGTGGATTCCGTACACCTTTCGTACCTGTATTACCAGTTGTCGCGATTCTTTGCTGTTTATATTTGATGGCTAATTTATCTAAAACGACATGGATTAGCTTTATAGCTTGGCTTATAGTCGGGTTATGCTTCTATTTCTTCTACTCTAGAAAGCATAGCCATTTAGCTACCGAAAAAACGAATGATGAACAGAAAAAAGCATAACAAGATAGCTCGCCGTTTTAGCGGCGAGCTATCTTTCTGTACAATTATATTTTTTCGTTAACGATTGTAAAATGAAAAATATGCCGATGCAAGCTGTAAACCACGCCCAATTTCCTATTGGTGTAGAATATTTAAAAACGCCAATACCTACAAGCACTATGAAAATGATTACTTGATATATGAGCTTCCACTTTTGCATATATTCCCTCCTTTACTTCGTTCCCTTCTTTTTATTCTTCCAGGCATTCAAACTATCAAAGAAAAAGTTAATAAATAACGTTCCTAGTCCTGCTAATAAGAAAGTCATTAAAAATAAAACCCAAATACTTTTCTCTTTTAAGAAATAATATCCTACAAGGAGCACAACCGCGATCCATACATATTCAAGAATTCTTTTTAGCTTTTTCTGTTCCAAATTATTCGCTCCTTCTTTCTATGCTACTTTTAGTATAACAAAAAAGAAGCCTATCATGATAAGCTTCTTTTCTTCTCTCTTATTTGTTCATACTTTTTTCAACAAGTGAAATCGCATACTCTAATGTACGATTCATCGTTTCTACCTGTGCATCTTTTACTTGCATATCTTGTAATACAGCTTCTGCAACTGTAATTTTTTGTTGCAATGATTTCACTGAACCATCTGTTACATTTACAGCTTGCGCTTTCTTCACTACTGCTTTTGCAGATTCAATATTGATCTGTAATTTTTCTTTCGGTGTTTTTGGTTGTTCTTCTGCCACTTTTGATTGTACGAATGTTACATTAGCTGTTTTTAATTCGTTATATGTTTGAATAATTTGTTCCCCAGTACTTCCTACATTTTCAAATGCTTGCTTAGCAGTGTTATAGCTTTTTTCTAGTTCTTGAAATGCTTCCTTTGAATATTGACCTGGCTTACCACCAAACTCATACGTACCATCTAACACTTCCTTTACTTTTCCTAGCTCCTCATATAATGCGTTGACTTGCTCTAACTTCGTACGGTTAGAAAATTCATTGTACGCTGCTAATACTTCTGAAGAACTTAACGCTTTACTATATAATTTTGCAAGCGCGATTTGACCGTTTAATGGAATGCCGCCATTTCCATTGCTATCAGGATCCGCTCCAAATGCAAATGGTACGTTCGGGTTATAAACTTTCCCTTGAGCTAACTGACTATTTACTTTTTTACCATCTACGTAAATTGCCACTTCGCTTCCGTTATATGTTCCTGTTAAATGATACGTTTTGTTCGCTTCCAATTGAACGCCAACACGTTTGTAGCTACCGCCAATGTGAGCCCATAATTCAACATATCCACTTCCTGTAGACTCAAAACCAATTCCGCCGCTCTCTGTATTTTGCAAAATACCTTGTCCGCGAATTTCATTCATTGAAAACACAGTTTCTAACGTAAACGTATTTGCTATTTTCTCTTTTTGTGCTGCTGAAAATGGAATATATCCAAATGTATTAGCTTTTCCATTTAACTTCATAACATTCTTTTTCAATGCTTTATCATATTCAATAGTCACATTACCCTTCAATTCACCTTTTGTACCAAATGGTGAATTGTCTTTAAATGTACCATCTGAGAAATTCACATCAAAAATATCAGCCTTTGGTACTTTCACATTCGGATCAATGTTATCTTTTTTCGTAGTAATTTCTGCCGTTAACGGTTGCACACTTTCATTACCAAATGAATCAATCGCGACTACTTCAAACGTATATGTTCTCCCGCCATCTAATCCTGCAAGTGTAAATGTCAGTTCTTTCGGCACTGGGTCACGATAAAACTCTGAAAATGCTAGTAATTTATTTTTTATTTCTCCAGTTTGCTTATCTCTAGCTTGTACGCGATAAGAATGAACAAGAAGGTTGTCCAATGCTTGCATGAATGTTACTGTTGCTGCATTTTCTGTTACATTCGATACTGATAACTTTGCATCTTTTGCAAAAGATGGCTTTTCTTTATCACGATCTTCTACATGTGTAAAAGTTTCTTTCTTTGATGGCAACTGAATTTTCCATGGCTCGCCTGTCCAAGAATTCGTATGGAAATCGCGTCGATTAATCGTTACTTCTTTATCGTCTACTTCTACTAATAAACCTTGGCTTAATGCACGCGATTCTGAAGGAATATTCCCTTGCACTTTGCCACCCTCTACCTCCATATAGCTTACAGAAGAGGTACCAACAGATGTAAAGTCCTTTTGATGAATCGATCTTGGATCGTCTAATGGATAATGTGAATGACCTGAAAACGTAATGACTTGTGGATATTCTTTTAATACTGCATTAATTTTTGCACTATCCTTTGTTCCCCATTCTTGGCTACCGTACACTGTATCTTTAATATGTTGATGTAAAAATACAAAAATCGGTTTTTCTGGATCATCTTTTTGCGCCTTTGCCATTTCTTCTTTTAACCAATTAATTTGTTTGTCCGAATAATACCCATGTGTCGTTTCATTTTCTGGAGACATTACGATAAAATGATACCCTTTTACCACTTTATGATAATAAATTGATTCCATTCCTGTTTTTTCTAAGAAACGCTTCTGTGCTCCCTCTACTGATAAACCGTTCCAATAATCATGATTACCTAGAGAATTCATTCGTACCGCATCTTTATTTGCATTGTCATTATACACTTGCATGAAACGATCATATTGCTGCACAGACCCTGAATCAGTAAAATCACCTACAATAACAAAAGCATCTTGCTTTGGTGCGATTGAATTAAATTGCTCAATTGCTCGTTTCCAGCGAAACATATCATCTGTTCCACTATTTTTAATATGAACATCACTTACAACGGGGAAAACTATTTTCTTCTCACTTGGTGCCTTTTCTTGCTTTTTCTCTTCCGCTTTGACTGATGTACTCCACGGAAATGATACAAATGCTAATACAAAAACCATCAATAATCCAATAAGACCTTTTACTTTTCGTAAAGCAATTCTTTCCACGTGAATCCTCCTCATAATAATTGATTCATTACAAGGGCTATTTTATCTAATACATGTTAATGTCGTTTAAATAACAAATGAACTTTATTAGATTTTTGTAAATATACAGTTAATTAGAAATTAAGTCCAACATTCCTCGTACTATTGTATACAACCACCTTTTGTCTAAAAGAGTCTGATCATTCTTTTCCTATGACTATTCACATATAATCTTTTCTATAACACTAATGATAAGTTAAGGTTTAAGCCTATTAGACAATCTTAATTTTTAATATTTCCTTCTTTTTTTAACACATCGGCCATGCTTTTACATTTAATAGTAGTAAAAGACCACTTAAAAGGAGGGGTTGTATTGAAGAATAAAAAAAATATCGGCTGTTTCGCTCCTTTATCTATTATTTGTCCAGCCCCTTGTCCACCGCCCCCTCCTCCAAATCCAAATTGCGAGCGAGTAACAAATGAATTTGCAGGGAATTTCCTTATAACTAATAACACCATTCCTTCTACCAAAGATGCATCACAATCAATGATACTGTGGCAAAGTGATGGGATACTACTTATATCAGGTACTGTTTCGGTTTACAATAGTACTAGCAGCACAGAATCAATTACAATTCAAATCGTTGGAGCCGCAACCAATATTTTCACTGTGTTTCCTGGTAATACAATATCGTACACAGGAAAAAACTTACAGTCAGTCAGTATTATCAATATAACAAGTAATCCTTCACTATATTTAGAAGGCAAGTACTGTTGCGAATTTACATGTTGCTTATAGAATACCAATTTCATTACTTTCTCAAAAAAAAGCATACCGTTCACGGTATGCTTTTTATGAGATTGGATAACGTACTGTAATACAAAACTCACCTTGATTAACAGTCGTTCCTGTCGTAGTAATTCGGACAGTAGTAAAATATCGGACAGTGAAAGTACCACTACTTTGTGGTTGTACAGTAATTGTATCAACTACTGTTGCCCCTACTAAAAAATCAACTGTAATCGGGTTGGCTCCCACATCGTATTTCACGTAACCTGAACCATATACTTCTTGCGTGATATTATTTGTATATACAATTTGAGTACCAGCACCTGTAATAGACCAGTCTGTACATACTTGGTCTTGCACAAGTGTTTTATTAGAACAACAAGACAAACTGGAACTTCTCATTCCCATTTCGATCCTCTCCTATTCTGCTATGAAAGTGGATAACGTGTTGTAATACAAAATTCTCCCTGATACGTTCCAGCAGGTGTTGCAGGTAACACGACTTGTATAATATCGAAACGACGATACGTAAACCCGATACTCGTTCCTGGATTTAATGTTTGTGTATCTATTACAGTACCAGCTGAATCAAGCACCTCTACAGTAATTGGGCCTGGTCCAACATCATATTTAACAAAACCAGTACCAACTACGTTTTGGTTAATATTATTTGTATAGAGAACATTATCAATTGCTGTTGCAACTACAGTAGCAGACCACGGACTACACACTTTATCTTGCACATAATTTTTATCTGGACAACAAGTTAATGCTGACCCTGAGCACTCACAAGACATAGTTGTTTCCCCTCTCTCTTTTATATTCCCTATATGTGTATGTCCCTCAGAGTCTTTTGCCTGTACTATTCATCTATTTTCAAAAAATATTCAAATGACTAGATAGATTCCGTTTTATTTCTTTTCTTCATATATTTATAGACAAAGATACTAGCAACGATAAGAATAACGCCTCCTAATATCGGTAGCATATATTGCCCAACAACGTCCGCTGCTTTTTCCCAATGAGGACCTAATTTCATTCCAAAATAAACATATAAAGTCGTTAATGGGAACATTGCTACAAATGTATATATACTAAATTTCCATATGTTCATTTTCGCCATACCACACGGAACAGAAATAAGCGTTCGAACTCCTGGCACAAAGCGTCCAACAAATGCTACAACCGGTCCATATTTCTCAAAGAAATCATCTGCTTTTTGAATTTGTTCTTCTTTAATGAAGAAGTATTTCCCATATTTTATTAATAGAGGACGACCGCCGTAATAACCGAGTGCATATAACGTTAAAGGTCCTGTCGTTCCGCCGAGGGTTCCGGCTAGTACAGCAAGCCAAAAATTCATATCTCCCTCGTACACCCAATAACCAACCATGGGCAAAACTACTTCTGCTGGAATAAATTCAAACGTTAATGCTAACACAACTCCAAAATAAGAAAACTGCTTTAAAAACTCGATTATATCTAAAATAATTTGCTCCATATTTTTAACTCCTATCCTACGTTTACGTTATGCTTTTCTTGTAATTGAACTGGCGCCATTTTTACAATTCGGTTCAAAATAAATAACACAATTCCAATATCATCTAAAATACCGATAAACGGTAAGAAGTCTGGAATTAAATCGAGCGGCATCGCAACATAACCAACTAAAAACGCAATAGATAAAATTTTCTTCTTTATTGAAACCTCTTTTGAAGTGAAAAAGTCAAATAGAAATGGAACAAATCGGCGAACATGAAATACAACTCTTAATCTACTAATAAGTTTTTTCATTTTTATATCTCCTCTCTTTGTATACAAAAAGGACCCTACCAAACATGGTAAGGGTCCTAAAAAAGACAATAAGGGGCCTTTACCATTGCTGGTAAAGGTCTCACTAACAACGGAACGTTGCCAATAAAGCCGAGGGTTTCTCCCTGTAATGACGACTTTACTGTAATAAGTTACTCCCCTTTATAGACAATTTTATACACTCACATTAAAATATTTCGAAGGGCTTGTCAATATATTTTATATCTCAGGTTCTCCCGCTTACTCTTCACTAAAAAAGCAAATAAACGTATAGGAAATTTCTTACTATCTCATAATATACATAATCATTTGTAAGGAAAGGAGAGACTTCATTTGCATACCGTATGGAAAGGTGCACTCTCACTTGGATTATTAAATATAGGAATTAAACTATATAGTGCTGTAGAAGAAAACGATATAAAATTTTTAAGTCTCCATAAAGAATGCTTAACACCTATTAAATATAAAAAATTTGCTCCCGATTGCACGGATGAAGAAATCGATGATACAGATATTGTAAAAGCCTATGAATACGCACCTCATAAATACATTATTATAGATGAAAAAGAATTGGCTGAATTACAAAAAGCTCACGAACCACGCTCCATTCGTATTATATCTTTTGTCCAAAATAACGAAATCGATTCTGTTCTTTATGACCGTTCTTATTTTATAGGCCCTACCCCAGGACATGAAAAATCATATTTATTATTAAAAGAGGCTCTTGAACGTACAAATAAACTTGGGCTTATTCATATTTCTATTAGAAAAAAACAACATTTAGCTATTATCCGTAACTTTGAAGATGGGCTTATGTTACAAACTATTCACTATCCTAATGAAATTCGCGATATAACAAATACACCTAACTTACCAAGTAATGAAAATTATCCTATTCAAAAACAAGAACTCACAGCAGCAATTAATTTAATCCACCACCTTACAAATCCTTTTGAACAAGAAATGTATACAGATGAGTATAAAGAAGCACTTACCGAACTAATCGAAAACAAAATTGAACAACAGGAAAAAACCGAAACAATCTCTCCAACTCCAAACATCATCAATATTATGGAGACATTACAGGCAAGTATTGAACAAGCGAAAATAAAAAGAGAAAATAAAACAGAAAAAGAGGCCAAATAAAATTGGCCTCTTTTTTCTTTAAAGCGGATTACATTTTGGTATCTCAAGTCCAGATGATTGCGCTAATTTTAATAAGTAATAACATTCTTCTCTTGCCATATGATCCGCCATTCTAGCAGATAATGTACTTAATATTTCATTCGATAACTCTAGCTCTTCAACTTCATGGAGAAAATGTGAAAATAATTTTAACTCAAGTGAAACATCTTTTGTAAACTTCTTTAATGCAGGAAAATGATGAAGCTCTGTCCGTAAATACCCTGTCATCTCAACTGCCTTTAAGTAAAATTTTTCAAAGTGCTTCGTGAATTCTTCACTTTTCTCTTTTAATCTTTTTTCAACAAGATCTAGTCCACCAGAAATAGATCCTGCATGACCAGCCGCATCTGTTAACCAAACGAGGTGATAATGTAATTCATGAAAAACAGGCGGAACTTCTCCTTTCTTTAAAAATTCTAACACTGTTATATACTCTTCTACTTCGTTTACCATATGATTGATGAAAGTTGGCGTAAAATGAATAGTGATTTTTCCCTCGAGTTGTTTCTGTATAATACTTAATTTAAACATTCTTATTTCCTTTGCGGCTCGTTCTGCCTCTTTTGAAAATGTAATGAGATTCACATTATGTACTTTATTTAAAAGATTCGTAAATGTTTCAAGAAAATAAGCGGCCTTCTTTATATCCTCTTTTTCCTTCGGAGCTAATGCATCAAGTAAAAATTGCGAATGATCAGTAAGCACCTTTAGCCAAAATTGATGCTCAAACAACGCACTTTCTTCATAATTTCTCTCCACTAAATCCCCTCCTTTTATTCGGCCTTCTCTATCACTTGAAGTTTGTATCCATCTGGGTCTTGTACTACAATACTCTTCTCACTTTTGTTTTCCGTATATAAAATTTCATAAAACGCTAGCTTCTTTTTTAACTTCTCTATGTTAGAAATCGAAAATGTTAAACCATCGCATGAATTCGTAACACTCTTCTCTCTTCCTCCTAACATGCGATTCATAACAAAACTAATTCTCGTTGAATCGGCATCATACCAAACACCTGTAATATCTAATTGTGGTCTTTCTGAACTAGGTGTTATTCCTAAAATTCCTTCGTAAAAATACAGAGTTTCCTTTAAGTTCTTTACTTCTAACACAATTAAATTTTTTACATTCTCCACATTCATTCCCCCTGCACTTATTACTTTTTTATATGTGTCATAAAGGCCTATTATGTCTGAATACAATACGTAGTAATGAACATTTAAGGAGGTTTATTCGTGAATAAATATATGAGATCATTCGTGCCCTATCATAGTCCTCTCGATCCTTGTCCTCCTATCGGAAAAAAATATTATTCTACTCCTCCTAATTTATTTTTAGGCTTTCAACCGCCAAACTTACCGCAATTCACGCCAAAAGAAGCACTACAAAAAGGGACTTTATGGCCTGTTTTTTATGACTATTATGAAAATCCTTATAAAAAAGGGCGGTGACTACTGACGTGACTCAATCGCTACCAGAAGAATACTATCAGCTTTTACTGGAGCTTCAAGAACTGGACTTTGTACTAGTTGAACTCACTCTTTATTTAGATACACATCCAGATGACACCGCTGCGATTAATCAATTTAATGATTTTTCCTATAAACGGAGAGTATTAAAACAAAAGATGGAAGAAAAATACGGACCACTCCAACAGTTTGGAAATAGCTATTCTAATGCCCCTTGGGAATGGAGCAAAGGTCCTTGGCCATGGCAAATATAAAGGAGAGAAACTATGTGGATTTATGAAAAGAAATTACAATACCCAGTTAAAGTGGGAACTTGCAATCCCGCACTTGCAAAATTATTAATCGAGCAATACGGTGGTGCAGATGGAGAATTAGCTGCTGCACTACGTTACTTAAATCAACGTTATACAATTCCTGATAAAGTCATTGGCCTACTTACTGATATTGGTACAGAAGAATTTGCTCACCTTGAAATGATTGCTACGATGGTTTATAAGCTGACGAAAGATGCGACCCCTGAACAAATGAAAGCTGCTGGTCTTGACCCTCATTACGCTGATCATGACAGTGCTCTTCATTACCATAACGCTGCTGGTGTTCCATTTACTGCAACCTATATACAGGCTAAAGGTGATCCAATTGCCGATCTATACGAGGATATTGCAGCTGAAGAAAAAGCACGCGCAACATATCAATGGCTCATTAACTTATCAGATGATCCAGATATAAATGACAGCCTACGCTTCTTACGTGAACGAGAAATTGTCCATTCACAACGTTTCCGAGAAGCAGTTGAAATTTTAAAAGAAGAACGCGATAAAAAAATATTTTTTTAAAACACGTATCCTAGCGATATGTGTTTTTTTATGTTAAAAGTTAAATCCTTCCTATTAAACATATAAATAGTATATTTATTCGATTTAATGCATTATTTTTTAATATTTTCAAAATTCCCTATTGCTTTCTAGTCATCAGACCTTTAAAATAATAACAGTTACTCGACAAATTATTTGAATTTTCGACAAAAACACTCATTAGGAGGATTTTCTTTATATGCATACAACTTTAAAACCAGCGCAAATACTTTCGATTAGTTTATTACTATTCGCAGTTTTCTTCGGTGCTGGTAATATGATTTTCCCGCCCCTTCTCGGTCTTTCTTCCGGAGAAAATATGTGGGTTTCCATTACAGGGTTTATTATTACAGACGTCGGTTTATCTTTACTTGCTATCGTTGCTGTTGCCCTTGCTGGTGGTAGTTTTAACACTTTAGCGAGCCGTGTTCATCCAAAATTCGCAGCAGTATTCGCTATCATTATTTATCTTTCAATCGGCCCACTATTTGTTATTCCACGAACTGGATCTGTATCTTATGAAATCGGGATTGCACCACTTTTCCCAGATCAATGGTATTCTATGTTAGTTTTTAGTGCGATTTTCTTTACAGTCGTTTACTTCTTATCATTAAATCCATCCAAGCTAGTAGATCATATCGGTAAAATATTAACGCCAATTTTACTTGTAATTATTGCAATTATGGCAACAAAAGCGATTCTTTCACCAGGAACGTTTGCAGAACCTATCGGTGACTATAAAGACATCCCGTTTTTCAAAGGATTTCTTGAAGGATTTTTAACGTTAGATGCAATTGGGGCTCTCGTACTATCAACAATTGTTGTAAATGCAATTCGTCAAAATGGTATACAAGAGAAGAAATCTATCGCAAAATATACAATCATTTGCGGAAGTATCGCTGCTCTATTCTTAACAATTGTTTACTTCTTACTCGGTTATATTGGAGCTTCAAACGGAAACTTAGGACAATTCGAAAACGGTGGGCAGCTATTAGCTACTGTTATGTATCAATTCTTTGGGACAAGCGGTAATATTTTATTAAGTATCGCCATTATCTTCGCTTGTTTAACAACGGCAATTGGTGTTGTGAGTGCATTTGCAAATTACTTCACAACAGTGCTAACAAATGTTTCATACAAAAAGCTTGTACTATACGTTTGTATCTTTAGTTTCGTTATTTCAAACTTAGGATTAAGCTTATTAATTAAAATCACATTACCTGTATTAATTATTTTGTACCCAATTACGATCATTTTAGTTTTCGTATCATTTATCGATAAATATACGAAACGTAAACCTTCTGTCTACATTGGAGCGATGATCGCAGCGTTTATTATTAGCTGTATTCATGCACTTGATAATGTGGAAATGATACCAGATTTTATCGCTAATATCGTACACACCATTCCTTTTTATAACTTAGGAATTGGCTGGATCATTCCAGCAATAATCGGTGGTATAATTGGATACTTTATTCCGCAAACAGAAGCTGCAGGTGAAGTTTCTACAAAATAAAAAAAAGAAGCAAGCATGAAATCCATGCTTGCTTCTTTTTCTCTTCACATCGTATGTTTAAAAGTAAATAAATCTTCTTTTGACTGCACAACAGATTGTTCCGCTTCTACTACGTCCTTCTTTATCTCTCCTCCTAATCTTACTTTCAACATCGCCTCTTCTATACTTTTTACAATCATATTTCCTGAAAAAATAGTAAGTCCAAAAAATGTAATCGGAACGAGAGGGATCCACGGATTCACTGTTAATGATCTAAAATAGACTCCAATTAAGCCTGACCATTCATGTGTGTATGATTCTATTTCTTCTATCGGTCCTAAAAACTGAACTGTTCCGCCAAAGAATATTTCTAGTAACCCTAAGTGCAGTAAAATAGTAAGAGTTTGCGTAAACTGCTGAAAAAATACAAGTATAAACGTCATATAGAGATGCGGGAAAATATGCTTTATAACAATATGCCTTCTCGATCCACCTAATATGCACGCAGCTTCAATAAATTCTTCGGTTCTCAACTTACGGACTTCCTTCGCAACATACAGTGCAATAACTGGCATCACAAGCATTACAAGTAATAAAACTTGAAACGAAGCCCTTTCAAAAAAGGTTGTTGTTTCCTCTCCACTCCCAAATGCATTTGCAAAGTGAAGAAAAAAGTACGCAATCATAACTGTTGGAATAACTGTAAAACTATCAAAGAAAGCCTCAATTTTTGAAAACCCTCTTTTTACATATGTTCCAAGCACAACACCAAAAAACACACCTATCACCATTCTAAGTGCCGCAATTAAAATAGATATACCAATCGTCCACTTCGCACCTTCAATGACTAAATGTAACAGGTCGTATCCTTTCCGGTCTGTCCCGAGTAAAAATTGTAATGAAGGTGAAAACGGTGGCACTTGTGGATTTTCATCTGCATCATATTGCAATGTAACTTGCCTAATGTGTCCATCATTCCATAACGTATTTCCGATGCTCAAAAGAACTAATATGAGAAGAAACCCAATACTTATCCAAAATCTTTTATCGCGTTTTATATACATCCACATATTATAATCTCTCCTTCATCGCAGTTGGAATGAAATAATGAAACAGCTTGAATAAAATAAATATCGGGATATATATAAGCAGCATACTAACGATGAAAACCTCAACTCTAATACCCTCATACGATTTCAAAAACATAAAAATACCACCCGTA
>Ga0209463_1001510_pt1 | contig 14129 bp, 20 predicted proteins | sample AgamicMgSfrz_FD_187169 | JGI IMG/M metagenome (GOLD analysis project Ga0209463, IMG submission 187169) | Agave microbial communities from Guanajuato, Mexico - Mg.Sf.rz (SPAdes) (version 2) | ecosystem: Host-associated > Plants > Phyllosphere > Phylloplane/Leaf | place: Guanajuato, Mexico... | reverse complement strand
GAATCAAGATATGGTTATGAAGGTAAAAGAGCCAGTAGCAAGTGAATACGGCTATTTCCGTGAAGGTTTAATTTTATTCACATACTTACACTTAGCTCCAGAACCAGAATTAACGAAAGCATTAATTGATAACAAAGTTGTATCAATTGCATACGAAACAGTACAATTAGACAATCGTTCATTACCATTACTTGCACCTATGAGTGAAGTAGCTGGTCGTATGTCTGCACAAATCGGTGCACAATTCCTTGAGAAAAACAAAGGTGGTAAAGGTATTTTACTTGCAGGCGTTCCAGGGGTAAAACGCGGAAAAGTAACAATTATCGGCGGTGGTCAAGCTGGTACAAACGCAGCGAAGATTGCAGTAGGTTTAGGTGCAGATGTAACAATCATCGACTTAAGTGCAGAACGTCTTCGTCAACTAGACGACATTTTCGGTAACCAAGTAAAAACATTAATGTCTAATCCATATAACATCGCAGAAGCTGTAAAAGAATCTGACCTTGTTATTGGTGCGGTATTAATTCCAGGTGCAAAAGCGCCAAAACTTGTAACAGAAGAAATGATTCAATCAATGGAACCAGGTTCTGTCGTTGTAGATATCGCGATTGACCAAGGTGGTATTTTCGAAACAACTGACCGTATTACAACTCATGACAACCCAACTTACGAAAAACATGGCGTTGTTCATTATGCAGTTGCTAATATGCCAGGTGCGGTTCCACGTACATCAACTCTTGCATTAACAAATGTAACAGTACCATATGCAGTACAAATTGCGAACAAAGGCTATAAAGATGCTTGCCTAGGCAACACTGCATTACTAAAAGGTATTAACACATTAGATGGATATGTAACATTCGAAGCAGTTGCAGAAGCTCATGGTTTACAATACGCTGATGCAAAAGAGCTACTTGAAAAAGCTCCTGCTTTATCATAATAGAAATACATGTAAGCCCCTCCTTTCGTAAGGAGGGGCTTTTTATTTAAATTAATTGTCTAGTTTCTTTACAATTCTCAATCCGAACATCATTGTAAAGAAAAGAATGCCGAACAAGTAATATAAGGCATACTCAACTCGTATCATCGAATTTTTGTCAGTGATATATAAAATAAATAGTATCGCAGAGCCGATTAAATGAGAGAGACCGAAAATTTGTGCCATAAGTTTTAAACTCATCTTCTCGATTCTTTCATCCATCTCAGGTAATGGATATTTCTCGGAAACGCTCTTTTTTTTCTTAAAGAATATTTTTTTCACTACTAATAGTATTAAATCTAAGAGTATGTATACGCCAACGAATAGAAGGACAGAACTAATCTTTTCTTCGTCATTACTATTGAAATAAAGTAAAGATGATCCTAACACTAAAAAAGTAAAATGTGAAATGAACTTTTGATTAAAAGTATTTTTCATTCTTTTTCCTCCCCAGTTTTATCTAATTGAAATAAATCTTCTACTTTACAGTTGAAAAACTCACATAATTTCAATGCTAATTCTAAACTTGGGTTGTATTTATTCTTCTCGATAGCGATGAGGGATTGTCTAGTGATTTGAACAGAGGAAGCTAATTGTTCTTGGGTGATGTCTCTAACGACGCGGAATTGTTTTACCTTATTTTTAATCAAATATACAAAGTCTCCTTTTTGTAAATTTGTTACATTAATTATATCCATTTTTAGGTAATAAGTAAATGAAACTTTACAAAAAGTAAACAAAACTTTACGTGAAATATAGCTTGTTATAATGTTATTTTTTGTGATAATTTGGAATTAAATGAAAAATAGAAGTCGAAAGAGGGAATTGGATGGGGAGCAAAAAGAGGAAACAAAAACAAGCTAAAAGACAAAAATATATAAAGAAAAAACAGGAACAGAACATACCTTTTTCACAAAAAGTAGTCATTATGATAGAGAAAACATTTCGGTATATTTGTATGGCTCTGTATGTAATTTTGTGTATGTATTCATTTGGAGTGTTTTACAGTTTTGAGATAACTCCTAATATTATTGAGAGTATTTTAGAATTTCTCCTTGTTGCAATAGAATTAGTCTTATTCTTTATATTTTTTGATACAGTATGGCCTAGTCATGAAAGTAAGAAAGATAAGCAAAGAAAAAGGAGCAAAAAATCTTCGTACGCTTCAAGCTCATCAAGTGGATTTGGTGACTATAGTAGCAATGATTGTAGCAGCTCAGGTGATAGTGGAGGTGACTGCGGAGGTGGTGGCGACTAAGTTAGTTTTTCAGAAGAACGACTAATGAAAGGATGAGACGAAAGATGGAAACTGTGAACTTAATAGAATTAACAAAGGATATTCAAGATCAACACAAAAACTTTGTTGTCTCAAATATAAATAATCATTGCTTACGAATCGCCGTATTTACTGGTGAATATGATTGGCACTATCATTCTAATTCGGATGAATTATTTATTGTGTTAGAGGGAGAATTACTTATTGATTTTGAAGATGGAGAAACAGCGGTATTAAAGCCAAATGATTCTATTTTAATTCCAGCATGCAAGATTCATAGAACGAGAGCATTAAAGAGAACGGTAAATCTTTGTTTTGAAAATATAGAGGCTGATACGATTAAAGTGGAGCAATTATGAGGGAATTATCTGTAGCTGAGTATAGACAAGTACTTTCGATTTTAGAAAGTGATACAAGAACCACGACTTTTGCTTATGCGGTATGTGATCAAATGATAGATGGTGAGGTTTTTGCAAACGAGGAGTTAACAGCAGGACTAATTATTACAGCTAACGGCATTTATTATTTATTTGGTAATACGCAAAATGAAAGTTATAACGAAGATTTATTTTCGTATATAAAAACAGCCATTGAAAAAACAGAAAAACGATTTACACTCTTCACTTCTAGCGAAGAATGGGAAATGATGATTGAAGGGTGTTTTAGTCATGCACTTCGGAACATCCCGCGAATGAAATTTCAAAGAGTAACCTTTGAAGAGAGAGAACGAGATTGTAACAAAAATACATATGAAGTGAAGCGTATTGATAGAAGAAATATAGAACGAAGCAATGAATTTACAGAGGAATATTATAAAGAATATTGGGGGTCAATTGAAGCGTTTTTGAATGATGGTTTTGGATTTTGTATAGAACAAGATGGGATAATTGTAGCGGAATGTGTTTCGATATTTAGCGGGAATGGATTTGCTGAAATTGATATTGCGACGCATAAAGCATATCAAGGGAAAGGATTAGCCCAAGCTGTTGCAACACGGTTCATTAAACATTGCATACAAAATAATATTACACCGTGCTGGGATTGTTATGTAGACAATATTCCCTCGCAAAAATTAGCTAGTAAATTAAGTTTTCATCATCCAGTAGAATATAGTTTATTTGTACGTAAGAAAACGGGGGAATGAAAATGAATGTAGAACTAACGAGATTTAAAGTGAAGCCGGGTAAAAGTCAGCGAGTAGATAAATGGATGCAGCTTCTGAATGACAATATGAAAGAAGTGCTTTTGACATTAAACGACGAAAAGATGTATGTAGAGACAATTTTCCGGGAAATAAGAGATGGAGAAGAGTACTTATATTGGTATTCTGTGCAAGGAGAAGATGGAGCTCCTGTCGAAAATTCTCATCATGAAATTGATAAAAAGCACTTAGCGTTTTGGTATGAATGTATTGATGAAGAAGCACCCTCTGTTGATATGAAAACAGAAGTTGTTATGATTCAGGATATTGTGAAGGACGCGATGAAATAATAGAATAGTATTTTTGAGAGAAGCACATCAAAATGGATGTGCTTTTTATTTTGAAAAAAATTTAAAGGAAAGTTGTATTTAGATATCTTTAAGTGAAAATAAAGGGGGATATCAAAAATATTTTAGGGAAAACTATAATGAGATAAAAAACTTCGAAGCAAAAGAATTAGCGATATACGGTGTAGTTGTAACAGATAAAACAGAGGATTTACAAAGTTTACAAGGAGCACTATATATTAAGGCTGCTGTTAGAGGTGTAACAGTTGAGAAATATTAATTACAGTCTATTAATGTGAATAATCAGAAAATTTATGTTATACTATATGAAAAGGAGGTTAATATGAGGCAAATACATGGAGCAATTTATATTTACATAACAATGTTTTTCGTGGCAATATCCTATGGATTAGGGCACGTGTATTCGCATCCTATACTAACTTTTTTAAGCGGAGCATGTATGGCATTTGCGCTTCTTGTCCACCTTTTCTCAGTTTGGATCGTGAAATTTCAATTAAATATTAGTGAAATAGAAGAAGGCACTTTCTAAGTGGCCTTCTTTTTTTAATAATATTTTGGAAGCTCTTGTAGCAATTTTTCAATTTCGCATTCAGTTTCTTCACATATAGACAGTGTACGTAGTCTGAAAAATAAGCTACGTAAGAAAGATTTTATATTTCCATATAGAAACTCGTACGATTTAATATGTAGTGTTTGTTTTTGGACTGGTAATTGGGCTACTAAGTCATGAAGGGCTAATATGAGTACGTCTTCCTTTAGACCATTTTGTAGCATTGCGACAATTGGATAAACGAGACGTTCATCTTCTTCATATTTGTAGTAAATAGAATGGACACAAACTTTGTTTAATAAAGTTTGTAATATTTCTTCGTAATATAAAGTTTCCAGTTTAGGATTACGAACAAGCGCTTCAAACGTATCGGAAGCATGAGCAATACTATGTGCCCAGCCGTGGTCTGGAACATATCCGCGGAAATCATGCTCATTGTTCATATATAGAATTAATTGATCTTTTACAGTTAAAATATCATTCTGTGATAAGAAATTATAATTCGTATCGGCATCAATAATAAGTGCAATTAATAATGTTGTAAATGCACGGGTAAATACCGCATCTTCGTTATCCGAATGAATCTTATACAATAAATATTTTTCACCGCTGCTTTCTAATAATAGTCTCTGTAATTGCGTGTGTGAAATGTATTCCTTTTTGATGAGATGATAAAAAGTAGAGTAAATAAGTTTGTCTCTTAAATAGCTATCAGTATCCCCAATATGCTCAAGCATACTGGAACTTAAGGAATCAATATTGAGAGTACCATTGATTACGTAATTATTATTACGAATTTCTTCTAACTGTTGTTGTAACATATAAACCTCCTAATTTAGAAAATTCTGTATTTTAATAGTATAATAAGAGGAAGAAATAGGCAATAAAGTGAAACTTTAATCAGTGGGGGGTTCATCCCCCGCTGATTATTAGTTGAAACAATCGGGCTTTTACGGACAGTTGATCCCCCACCTAACTTCTTTGCTTTCACCGAATTTTGAGGTGGGGGTCTTACTGCCCGTTAATGCGGGATAAATAAGGGCATTTGAATGGAGGGCATGATGAAGAGAGCATTATTCTTTTTCATTAGTATTTTCTTTTTAGGAAGCTGCTCAATTTGGTATTTTACTTTTTCTAGCGAGAGCAAAAGTTGGACGGGACAATATAAAGGCCATATTAAGGATGACAGTGAAGATGGAATGTTTATATTTCAGTATAAGGGCGGAGATGGGAATACAGAATTTAAAAATTTGGAGATTTCTATTCATGGGACCTTTAGTACAATGACACAAACGTTAGAAGTTCATAAAGGAGCAAGAATTGAAATGAAGTCTTCTTGTGTAAGTTGCGCGCCGCTTTCTAAAGATGAACCGATAGAGATTGTGATTAAATGGGATGATAAGTATGAAGAGAAGATGGTGTTAAAGCGGAAATAGTGTAGGATAAGGAGTTAAGAATGAATAGGCATGTGAAAATTTCTATGTATATATTTTTTAGTGTATTGCTACTCGTATTATCAGCGTGTACTACAAAACAAGTAGAGGTAAAAAAAGTGCCTGAAGAAGGGTATATCGTAGTAAGAAATGATGCGGTATTTTTTGTCGGTGATAAAACGTTTCATACAAAAGTAGAGTTGCAACATTATATAGAACAACAAATGAATAAAGAGCATCCATCAGATATAGTGTTGAGTTTTAAGGATAAAGACGCATATAATCAATTGAACACAGGGGATAAAATAAAAGTATGGTCTTCTCAAACGCTTGAGAGTTATCCAGCAAAAATGATTGTAGAGAAATTTGAAATAGTAGAGAAATAAAAAAGGCAGCACTCACGCTGCCTTTTTCTTATTTTACAAATTGTAATTCTTTCGGGAATTTCGTTAAAATTTCTGATCCGTCTTTTGTGATATAAATATCATCTTCAATACGAACGCCACCTACGTTTGGTACGTAAATACCAGGCTCGATTGTGAAGACCATACCTTCTTTTAATGGAGATTCGTTACCAGCTTTTACATCTGGATATTCGTGTACGCTAATTCCAAGTCCGTGACCAAGGCGGTGCGGGAAGAAGTCTCCGTAACCTGCATCTGTGATAACAGAACGAGCAGCATTATCGATTGCGCCAAGTGTAACACCTGGTTTACATGCTTCAACTGCTTGTAGTTGTCCAGCAAGTACAGTGTTGTAAATGCGAGTTTGTTCTTCAGAAATGTCACCGAATGCTACTGTACGTGTAATGTCAGAGCAGTAACCGTCAATGATTACGCCTAAATCAAATAGTACGAAATCGCCGCGCTTCATTTTGTTTGCACCTGGAATACCGTGTGGAAGGGCAGAGTTTGCACCTGCTAATACCATCGTATCGAATGACATTTTATGTATGCCTTTTGTTTTTAATTCGTGTTCAATAATTGCTAATACTTCTAACTCGCTACGATCTTCTTTAATTGCATTTACACCAACTTCAACAGCATAGTCTGCCATTTTAGCTGCTTCGCGTAAAATAGAAAGTTCTTTTTCGTCTTTAATTAAACGAAGTTCACGAACTTTCTCCTCAGCTGATTTGAAAGCTGCATTTGGGAATAGTTTTGTTAATTCTTCGTAGCGCTCTACGTTTAAATGTTCTTTTTCAATTGCAACTGCATTTGCATTGATACCGCGGTCTTTAATTGCTTTTGCAATCATATCCCATGGTCTGTCAGTATCAGTAAATCCGATAATTTCATGTGCCCAGCCAGCATTACGCGCTTGACCTTCTTCCATTTTAGGACAAATTAAAATAGGCTCTTTGTCTTGGAATACAAACATACCAAGAAGTCTTTCGTGTGGTTCACAGTGGAAGTTTGTCATGTAGAAGACGTTTGGTGTAGAAGTTAGGAACGCAGCTTCTACGTTTTTTTCTTTTAGCCATTGCATTAAATTTTCTAATCTAGCATTCATTGATTGGCACCCCCGAGATATTTAATTACAAATATAACTTTACATCGGAGGAAAGTGTTATGACAAGTAAATAGATGTTAGAAAAGACAGGGAATTGAAAAATCATGTAGAATAAAAAGTGTGAATGTAATAAGGGGAGGAATGTAATAATGAAAGTATCTTATCATGGACATTCAGTTGTGAAAATTGAGACGAATGGAAAAGTCATTTTAATTGACCCGTTTTTAACAGGAAATCCGAAAACAGATTTAAAGGCTGAAGATGTAAAAGTAGATGCGATTCTTTTATCGCACGGTCATGGTGATCATGTTGGAGATACAGTAGAGCTTGCGAAGAAAAATAATGCGGTTGTTGTAGCGCCATTTGAACTAGCGACATTTTTAAGTTGGCAAGGTGTGAATACACATCCGATGCATATTGGTGGTTCACATGAATTTGACTTCGGCAAAGTGAAGTTTACACAAGCATTCCACGGTTCTAGTTATATTGATGAAGAAAATAAGACGATTACATATACAGGTATGCCAGCGGGTATTTTATTTACAGCAGAAGAGAAAACTGTGTACCATGCAGGGGATACCGCTTTATTCTCTGATATGAAATTAATTGGGGAACTACATAACATTGATGTAGCATTTTTACCAATTGGTGATAATTTCACAATGGGACCAGAAGATGCTGTTTTAGCAGCAAAATGGGTTCAGGCGAAAACTGTTGTACCGATGCATTACAATACGTTCCCAGTAATTGAACAAGATCCATATCAATTTGTAGAAAAGCTACAAAATTGTACAGGGAAAGTATTAGAAGCTGGAGAAAGTATTACACTATAAAAAAGAAACCCTTCATTTGAAAAGACAAGTGAAGGGTTTTTTATGTGTGTAGGGCAGCTTTTAAAGGTTGTAATTGTTTTGATGATTCTTTTCTTTTTGGAAGTGGTTGTTCAGGTGTTTCATTTAATTCCATTGCAACTTTTTTCCCGTCTACGAAAGCTAAAAATACAGCACCTACAACTTCTAATAATTTTTTCATCATCTATCCGCTCCTTTGTTTCATTTCTTGTCTTCATTGTATATTGAAGCGGCTGGACAAACTATCGAACGAGATGACAATACCATTACATTGTTGTAATGGAAGAAGTGGTGTAATGTAAGGCGTATTTTGTTATAAAAAAAATAGTACAGATATATAAAGAGAGAGTGTAACAGTTTTGAAAATATAGTATACTGAAAATACAACACATGAAGAATTTAGGGAAAAGAAAGTATGGTGAAACCATTTGGCTACCAAGCATAACCAAATTTTAGAACATATTAATAGCCTGCCAGTAGGGCATAAAATTTCTGTAAGGCAAATTGCAAAAGATTTGAGTGTAAGTGAAGGTACAGCTTATCGTGCAATTAAAGATGCAGAAAATAAAGGGTATGTTAGTACGATTGAACGTGTCGGAACAATTCGAATTGAACAAAAGAAGAAAGAAAATATTGAAAAGCTGACATATGCAGAAGTCGTTAACATTGTCGATGGTCAAGTACTTGGAGGCAGAGAAGGACTACATAAAACGTTAAATAAATTCGTAATCGGGGCAATGAAATTAGAAGCGATGATGCGCTATACAGAAGCTGGAAACTTACTTATTGTCGGTAATCGTACGAACGCACATCAATTAGCGTTAGAAACTGGAGCTGCGGTGTTAATTACGGGCGGATTTGATACGGAAGATCATGTGAAGAAATTAGCAGATGAATTAAAACTGCCGATTATTTCAAGTAGTTACGATACATTTACAGTTGCAACGTTAATTAACCGTGCGATTTACGATCAGCTGATTAAGAAAGAAATTGTACTCGTTGAAGATATTTTAACACCTATTGAAGAAACGTTATATTTAAAACCAAATGATACAGTGCAGCAATGGCATGCATATAACGAAGAGACGATGCACGGAAGGTATCCAATTGTTGATGAAAATAAAAAGGTATTAGGTATTGTGACTTCTAAGGATATGATTGGTGTTGCAAAAGAAACACCAATTGATAAAGTAATGACAAGGCATCCAATTACGGTAAATGGAAAAATGTCTGTCGCAGCGGCGGCACGTATGATGGTGTGGGAAGGTATTGAGTTACTTCCTGTTGTTGATGAAGGAAATAAGTTGCAAGGTATTATTAGCCGTCAAGATGTACTTCAGGCGTTGCAAATGATTCAGCGTCAACCACAAGTCGGCGAAACAATTGATGATATTGTAACGAATCAATTTATGACGCCGAAAGAAGCGAAAAATGAACATCTATATCAATTTTCAGTGACGCCGCAAATGACGAACTCGATTGGAACGTTATCTTACGGTGTATTCGCAACAATTGTGACGGAAGCAACGAATCGCGTTATTCGTGCGCAAAAGAAAAGCGATTTAATTGTTGAAAACTTAACAATTTATTTCGTGAAGCCAGTCCAAATTGATAATGTTGTATCGGTTCATCCGAAAGTATTAGAAATTGGACGTAAATTTGGTAAGGTTGATGTAGAAGTGCATCATGAAGGTAATGTTGTTGGGAAAGCATTACTTATGGTGCAGTTGATTGATAAATAAAAAGATGGAGCAGACCGCTTTGGTTTGTTCCATTTTTTTAGAAGGTACAGTAGGGCGTTTTAAAATTTAGTTATCAACTGAATCCATTATGTTTTGAACTGCAAAAGAGAAAATTAAATCACGTTCTGTTTCATATTTATAAGTAGGGCATGCAATCACTTGAAGATGCTTGGACAATAATTGTGGAGGTGTCGAATGGGAGTAATATTTTTCTTTTTAGGTTTAATATCTGTAATTACTGTTCATGTGATAACTCATAGAATAATGGATTCAAATAAAAAGAAATTGTATGTAATAAGTTTGATTTTCGCTATTATTTTTTCCTTTATCCCTACAACTGGAGAAAATAATAGCGATTTTCTTTACTTTGGTATGCCAGCAGAAAATTTCATTTATTATGGCGGATGGGAAATTTCGTTTCATCCATTAGGCTTTTTCTTTAACTTTATTTTGTTTTATTGGATTTTGAAGCTGTTATTTAAGCTGCGTAAGAGTTTGGGTAGTGAAGTGCAAAAATAGCAGGATATGTTGGAGACTTTAGCTAATCTATATCAGGTTAGAGAATTGGTTGTTAGTCGATAGAAAAGCTTACACTACTAATTATTAAAGGGAAACTATGCTGCACTATATGTACTAGGGGGGAGAAGAATGGATTTTCACATTAAAGAGCAGTTATGTAAGCAATATAATTTAAATAGTCTTATGAAAGTTTCATTATTGCATGGAGGAGAAAATCAAACATATATATTCGAATCGGAAAAAAATAAATTTGTAGTTAGGCAGTATAGAGGAGGACGTTATACAGCCGAGCAAATAGAGGCTGAAATACACTGGTTAATAGCGATACAAAAACAAATGTTAGTACCAGAAGTAGTTGTAAATAAAAATGGTGGTTGGATCACATCTGTTAAGAAAGATGTGGGAAGTATCCAGTATTTTGTTGTCTTTAGGTTTATAAGCGGAAGTGAAATTTTAGAACCAAAGGATAAAGATTATGAAAAGCTTGGATCATTAATGCGAATGTTTCATGAAAAAACAAATGGAGTGCTCAAAAGAATGCCGCAAACTTGGAGAGGTTATGAAAGGCCTATATATAGCGAGAAAAAGACAATTCACGAGCCTTTACAACGTTTATTACATACTTCATTTTTATCTTATGCGGATAAAAATAAATGCTTGAGAATTGCAGAAAGAATACAAGAACTTACAAATTCAACTCAACTAGGAGAAAAACAATTTGTTCATGGCGATATGCATTTTGGCAATGTTCTTGTAGATAAAGAGGATTGGTATTTACTTGATTTTGATGAATGTGGATTTGGGTATAAAGAGTTTGATATTGGTGTTCCGAGATTGCATTTAATTGCTTCGGGACAGTTAGAAGAAGTATGGGGGAACTTCATGATGGGATATGGGGAAAATATTTCGGAAGCAGCCATTCGACTTGGGACCGCTTCAAGAATCTTTTATATGGCCGGAAAAATACCATTAAGACTTGATATTGAACCGATTAAAAAGAATCCCGGAAGTTTTATTCGGCGGTATATTCAGTATGTCGAAGAAGAATTATGTGGTGAGACAATTGTCTGATTAAAAAACAGAATATTAATTTAATTAGATCCTAGACTATGTTATAATTAAATTGTAAGAAAATGGATTACAGGAAGGTGGTATGCATTATGTCATCAACAGTACTCTTTTTTGGTAGTATCGCACTATTTTACTTTCTTGTGATGATACCGCTTCAATATTTATACTTACAAGGATTACATGAAAAAAAGAAAAAAACAGGATTATCTCAGCGAGAACTATATGAAAAAATGTCTTTTGAAGAAGAACAATTACATTTTCACGTACAAGGCAACCCATTTAATATACCTTCTGCTTTTGTCGCATATATGATTTTGAAAGTTAGAGGACGTAAAAAAGCATCACAATGTTGATGCTTTTTTACGTTGCTTCATAGCCTTCTGCTTCTTTAACTGCTAATGGTAAGAAATGTTTATATTGGCGAAATCCATTAAATACACTTGCACTACCAAATAGAACAAATAAGACACCAACGATAATACGAGCGGTTGAAAGTTCTAAAAAGAATTGGTTTATCCCGAAGAATAAGACGAATGAACCGAGTGCCATTGCAGATTTTCCGGAGAGCCAACCTTTCTCCATTGGGCGGCTTGTACGAAAGTATTTTGTTTTGTAGAAGAGATACAACATAAATGAGACGATAATACAGAAGACTAATACTGGCATAATACACACTCCCATCGTTTTGTGAAAAATAATAGTGGAGAAAAAAGAAATATCTAAACTTTCTAACTTTTATTATAAAGCAATTGTTCGCATGTATGAAATACTTTCCGTTATAATGAAGGATAAAGTGAAACTTTAATTAGTGTGAGGATGTTTCCACGCGCTAATGATTAGCCCGCACCAATTGGACTTTTACTGCACGTTAATGCGGAATCAAGTGAAGAAGTTGAATAAAAAGGAGATTATACATATGCATGAGCAAATTTTAGGAGCAATTAAAGAGTTTGATACGATTATTATTCATCGTCACGTACGTCCAGATCCAGATGCACTAGGTTCACAGGGCGGTCTTAGTACAATTCTACAAGAATCGTTTCCAGAGAAAAATATTTATACGGTTGGGTATAATGAACCGTCACTAGCATACTTACGAGTAATGGATGATATTGAAGATAGTGTATACGAAAATGCACTTGTTATCGTTTGTGATACCGCGAACCAAGAACGTGTTGACGATCAACGCTATACAAAAGGGAAAATGTTAATCAAAATTGATCATCACCCAAATGAAGATCCATATGGAGATATTACATGGGTAGATACGACAGCAAGTTCTACAAGTGAAATGATTTATGAGTTTTACAGTTATGGAAAAGATAAAGGATTACAAATAACAACAGAAGCTGCTCGCCTTATTTTAGCAGGAATTGTTGGAGATACAGGACGTTTCTTATTCCCGAATACAACAGCAAAAACACTTCGTTACGTAAGTGAGCTTGTTGATATGGGTGTGAAATTCACAGATTTATACAATGAAATGTATAAGACGAAAGAAAAGATCGCTCGTTTAAACGGCTATATTTTACAGAATTTTACGATGGTAGAAGAAGGAGCAGCTTACATTAAATTAACGAAAGAAGTATTAGAAGAATTTGATGTACTTCCTTCTGAAGCATCTGGTGTTGTTGGAGCGCTTGGTAATATTGATGGATTAAAGGCATGGGTTCTATTCTTAGAGGAAGACGATGTGATTCGTGTTCGCCTTCGTTCAAAAGGACCAGTGATAAATAAATTAGCAATGCAATATAATGGCGGAGGGCATCCGATGGCTTCTGGTGCAAAAGCATCTTCTTGGGAAGAAGCGGATCGTCTGTTTGCTGATTTACGTGAGATTTGTAAATAAGAGAGTATATATTAAAACGAAAAGAAGGAGTGGCGCTAAAGCCCTCCTTCTTTATTTTTCTTTCTCTATAGCAATGCTAATTTCAAGCACGGTATCGAAAGATATGGTGTCGACTTTAAAACGATATAGACGATCGTAATGTTTATACGTTTTATTTTCGATTGCTTTTTTGAGTAGGTCTTTATTTTTTGCGATACTTTGTATGTTTTTCGTTAAAAGATGCTGGAGGTCATTATGGATAGAAGTGGTCATATTTTCGAGTGTAAGGTTGTCTAAATCGTATTTTTCCCGATTTATAATTTTTATTTTAATCTCTTGAATGGTTAAGAGCCGTTTATTTTCTGTATTCAATTTTTCTTGATCTTCGAGAAGGACGTGGAGCTTTGCTTCTTGTTTTTCTATAATTTCTCTTTGTTCTGCTATTTTACTAGTTTGTTCTTCTTGAAAAACACCGTATATGTACAAAAAAATGAACCAGCTCAACACGCCCCCAACAGCAGCACCAGCTAAAACTAAATACCATCTTTTTGCTGTATTGGCACTTGGTACTCTCATACATGTTCCTGCGTTAGCCATTTAATAATAGTAAGACCGGTTTGCATACCACCCGTTGCGAAAAAAATAAGGAGAATTTGTTTTACGATATCTTTCATATCCCCGCCAAAAAAACTTCTTTCAAAGCTATAAAAGGTATCAAATGTTCCGCCAATCGCTGCAACGAGTGCCCAAATTCTTAAATTTTGGGCGAATTGATTAATGTAAGTTAGAGTTGGTTTTCCGATAAGAAATGCACCAAATCCACCAATTAATGAACCACCAAGTATAACCCCAAAGGCAA
>Ga0209463_1001509_pt1 | contig 14130 bp, 15 predicted proteins | sample AgamicMgSfrz_FD_187169 | JGI IMG/M metagenome (GOLD analysis project Ga0209463, IMG submission 187169) | Agave microbial communities from Guanajuato, Mexico - Mg.Sf.rz (SPAdes) (version 2) | ecosystem: Host-associated > Plants > Phyllosphere > Phylloplane/Leaf | place: Guanajuato, Mexico... | reverse complement strand
ATCATTTGGTTACCAAGATAAAAAAGCACCAGTAAATAATTTTCGGATGGGACGTGACTCAATCGAGAACAGTGTGACATTCCATCGTTAAGCAGGGTTTGTAAGTTGGTTATATAACCAACGGGTTTCCTCTTCAAACTTAACAAACGAGGTTCAAAAAATATGGATATTCAAGCATCTGTTCAGTGTGTTTTGGCTATCTGTATGTTCCAATGTAGAGAAGGAATCATCATACTTTTAAATGGCTTGAATTAGAATTCCTTATTATATAAATTGGATAGGGAAAAAAGCTACTAAATAATTAAATGACTAATTATTTAGTAGCTTTTCATTTGGTTCTTATAACATGAATTACGTTGAGTAAATCTTAAAGTATTGCATAAAAATCATTAGTTTAACTATTTATTCTTAGTGGCAACAAATTAGGAATTTTACTTCTTTTAATCTATCGATCTATCTTCTACTAACCTTTTAAGAAATTTCTGTATTTATAATAATCAAATAGAAAACTTACAAGCATTTAATGCTAATATATATCCAATAATACAATCTTTATTAAAGATACAAAATGAACGTCTTTTATAGAAAGAAGTAAATAGATAAACTCTATTCTAAAAATAATAGTTTTATCATTTACTCTTAGTGACGACAAATAGGCAATTTTTCTACAAAGTATATAATAGGTAAGATTATATTCAATGAAATGTTTTGCTATTTACTTTTATTAAAATATAACAATATAAATTATATACATTTCAAAGTTAAAAGGTATTAAGCATTTATTAAATTAATCATTTTAAATTATATTTAATATTTGTTATTTTTATCTAAATTTTCACTTTGGTAAAGATAAGTGTCTCAAGGTACTCAAGTATAAGCTTTCCTTAACTCTAACTAAGAGAATTGTCTGTTTTTCATTTAATTAGTTTAAAAAGGTTAAATTGTATATTTTCAACATAATAAACATAAAAAGCATAATTGGATTTCAAAAGAGTTCTCCTTCCTTTTTACCAACCTTATTAAGTGACAAGTGTGGAAAAGCTATGATATGTTAGCATCTCTACATATTATTTGAAAATAAGAGAGTGTGGTGTTTAAATATGAAGAAAAATGAACTAGTAGATGCCGTTGCAACAAAGTCAGAACTAACGAAACAAGATTCAAAAAAGGCTGTAGATGCGTTGCTTGAAACGATTTCTCATACGCTTGCCAAAGGAGAGAAGATTCAATTAGTTGGGTTTGGTACATTCGAAATACGTGAGCGCGCAGAGCGTACAGGCCGTAACCCTCAAACAGGTGAAGAAATGACGATTCCGGCAACTAAGATACCTGCTTTTAAACCTGGAAAAGAATTAAAAGAAGCTGTTAAATAACATGAACTATAACAACCCTTTAGAGCTTTGACTCAAAAGGGTTGTCTATTTTTACTGCTAGATTATTAATAAGTTGAATGTTGATTTTTTCTCTAAATATGTAATTCAGTTAGTGCTAATACCTATAGGTTTATATTTATTGCTAGTAACTTTATTAAATTTGCAATATGAACAAGCTTATTAATTTATACATGCGAAACAATCAATTCACAGGTTCCACTTATCTCAAAATTTCTTATCTTTGCAGGAAGGATAAAATGGCTACCTTTATTAAAGAAATAGTCTCCTTCTACGCTTCTAAGAGTTCCGTTTCCATTTATTACACTACACAACATAAAGGGTTTGTCCATTGTTAGAGAGGCTGTTCCATCTATTTTCCATTTGTGAACAGAGAAAAATTGATTTTCTATAAAAGTAGTAATGAGTATATCTTTATATTTCGATATTAGGAATTTATTATCTACATCTATGTGAGGAATTGTCGTAACATCTATTGCCTTTTCAAGATGTAATTCGCGTTTTCTTCCATTTTCATCTCTTCGTTCATAATCATAAACGCGGTATGTAGTATCAGAACTTTGTTGTGTTTCAAGTACAACTGTTCCTTCGCATAGAGCGTGGATAGTGCCACTGGGTACATAGAAAAAATCACCTGGTTTCACCTTTACTCGACGAAGTAACTTATCCCAATCCCCGTTTTCAATCATTCTAATGAATTCTTCTTTTGTTTTAGCATTGTGACCGTATATCATCTCAGCACCTTCCTTACAATCGATGATATACCAACACTCTGTTTTCCCTAACTCTCCGTTTTCATATAGATTTGCATAGAGGTTATCAGGATGTACCTGTACAGAAAGATCTTGATTAGCATCTAAAATTTTTGTTAAAAGTGGAAAGGTATCTCCTCCATAGTGATCAAAAACTTCGGGATTTTCTCTCCAAACTTCATTTAAAGTTTTTCCAGAGAAAGGACCATTTTCAACAATAGATGGTCCATTTATATGTGCTGAAATCGCCCAGCATTCACCGGTTCTATCATAAGGGACTTTGTATGCGAATTTATCCTCTAATTCCTTTCCTCCCCAAATTCTTTCTTTGAATATAGGTGCAAAAAATAGTGGTTCAGTCATGATTAATAATCCTCCAGTCTATACAATTTCGCTTAATAGCTTGTATGCTTCTTCTTTTGTTTGAACGGCTAATAACTGCTCTCTATACCTGTCATCCATAAGTTTTCGAGAAAGCATTTGAAGAATTTTCAAGTGTTCATTCCCTTCACTTTCCTTGGGTACAGCAATCATAAATATTAATTTTGCTTCTGTTCCATCAAGACTTTTCCAATCCACACCTGATTGTTTAATTCCAAATACTACACTTGGTTTCTTAATAGAATTCGATTTCCCATGGGGAATAGCAATATTCATGCCAATACCCGTTGTACTTTCTTGCTCACGATTCATAATTGCTTGCTTAAATTCTGCTTCAGAATGCAGAGTTCCTACATGAAGTAACTTTTTTATCATTTCATCAATAATGTCATCACGTGTTTCTCCTGTTAAATTAGTTTCAATAAGTTCTAAGCTTGTAATGTCCGTTAGTTTTTTTATTTCTACATTCTCTACTTGCTTGCTTTCTTTTTGAGTTTCTTGTTGTACGTGGGGCTCTTCTATTGTTGCTGAGACTTCCTTCATTTCTGCCACTTCTGATATATCCAATTTTGAAATATCTTTTTTCAATACATTTACTAAAATGGCAGTTACCATAGAACCGCCAATTACAGCAACAAAGAACATAAATACATTGTCTACTGCTCCTAATACAGCAACAATTGGGCCACCATGCGCTACTCTATCCCCTACATGACCAATCATTGCAATAACAGAACCTGTCATAGAACCAGCCATAACACTTGGAATAACACGGATCGGATCTTGTGCCGCAAATGGAATTGCACCTTCTGTAATACCAAATAGACCCATTGTAAAGGCTGCTTTACCCATTTCTCTTTCTGAAACTTGGAATTTTCCCTTTCTTAAGAACGTAGCAAGTCCCATTCCGATTGGTGGAATACAGATTGCCGCAGCGATTGGACCCATAATCTCATAATTTCCTTCACCGATCATTGCGGAACCGAATAAGAATGCAACCTTATTAACGGGACCACCCATGTCAAAGGAAACCATAGCACCTAAGATCAATGCTAGAAGAATTGAACTAGACCCTTTCATACCTGCTAACCAAGCTGTTAATGAGTCAAAAACTTGTGCTACAGGTGCACCAATAATCAACACAAATGCCAGACCTACAATGAGTGAAGCAAATACCGGAATAATGATGATTGGCATAATTGGTTGAATTGCTTTTGGAATTTTTATTTTCTTGATTCCTAATGCTATATAACCAGCTAAGAAACCGGCGATAATTCCCCCAAGGAATCCTGCACCACTTTCACTTCCATAAAAACTTCCTGTAGCTGCAATATATCCGCCAATCATACCAGGAACAAGTCCAGGCTTATCGGCTATGCTATATGCAATATATCCTGCTAAAATTGGAACCATGAATGTAAATGAAGCACCACCAATTTGTTCAATTGTTTTCCAAAAAGACGCGTCTGGAATAACTAAACCCTGGGGTGTTTTCTCACCTCCAAGAGTGACTGCTATCGCAATTAATAATCCGCCAACTACAATAAATGGGACCATAAAAGATACACCATTCATTAGATGCCGATATATCGGATTTTGCTTCTTTTGCTGGTTATTCTCTGCTACAGTTTTTGATTTTGAATGATAGACAGGCACATCACCATTTCTTACTTTCTGAATTAATTCCTCGGGTTTACGGATTCCATCTTGAACCCCAACAACTAAAAGTCTTTTTCCTATAAATCTATCTTTATTTACTGCTCGATCTGCAGCGATAATAATACCATCTGCTTCACGAATATCCTCTTCAGTAAGTTCATTTTCTACCCCTATTCCACCTTGGGTCTCAATTTTCATTTGAATCCCTAATCTATCTGCTGCTTTTTGTAAATTTTCTGCTGCCATATAAGTATGAGCAATTCCATTTGGACATGATGTAATCGCTAACAGTTTCATTATTAGTCCTCCTTAGTTTTTTTGTAAGCGCCTACAAATAATATATAACAATGTCATAAGTCCAAAAGTTTAGTTTTTTACCGTAACTTCCGGAAAAATTAATCTTTTACTTTATCAAATAAAAAAAGCAAGGCATCTATGCCTTGCTTTTAATAATGTAGATAAGATAAGAACTTCATTACATTTGTTTCTGTAGTAAGTTTTTGAATAAAGGATGGCTGTTCACTTATAAAAGATAATTCTTGAAATAGTTGCTTTGTCATTTTCTGTTCCTCATTTTTTACAGCCAACATAAATACAAGAGTCACCTTTTCAGTTCCCCAATCAAGTGGCTCTTTTAATGTAGCAATAGCAATTGCTGACTGTTTAATAAATTTAGAGTTTGCATGAGGAATAGCAATACCTGCTCCAATGGTTGTTGCTGACATTTTTTCTCTCATAATGGCATGAACAGCATATTCTTTTTCCACATAACCTTTTTCATATAAGACTTTGGCTAACTTCTCAATTATCATATAACGATGTTCTACATCGTCTTGTAACGAAACTAAAAAAGGCGTTGTATAATCTAGCATAGAAAACGCTGTTTTTTCTTGACGAACTGGTTCATCAAATTGTTTGATGAAATCTTCTAGTTTTTTTTCTTCTGTATATTCCAATAATGGCGATACAATAAGGTGAGGGATTTTCACCCCCGAGATGGATGTGGTAGAAATAACAAGTTCTACGTCCTGATGTTTTGTTAAATAATCGTCTAAATCATCTTTAGAAATACAGTCCATAACATAAATTTGATGAAATTTCCGTTCAATCTTTGTCCGTAATAACTGTGACATTCCGATTCCCATATGACACACTATGATTACATTCTTTTGCTTCTGCCTATTACTATCCAAACGTTCAATAGATGCTTGAAAATGTAATGTAAGATATGCTGCTTCTTCTTCTGGAATAAAAAGATCAAATAATTGATTAATTTCTCCTAGAACATCAATTACTATATCAAACATGTGGGGATACATCTTTTTAATGTCATTTAGCATTGGGTTTGAGACAGAAAGGTCATAATTAATACGATTTAAAGTTGTATATAAATGTATTTTTAAGCCATTTTTCAAAATTTGATCTTTATTAAAGTCTAGCGCATTTAGCTCTGATACTCGATAAATTAAATGACATAGAATTTTAAAAAGCACTGAATTTTCTTCATTAATTATATCTAAATCCCATGATGCATCATTTTTTGGATAACGAACCTTGCCACCTAATATATGCAATGTTAAATACACTACTTCTTCTTCTGAGAAATGTATAACGAAAAATTTTTCCAATCTCTTAAGAAATTCATATGTCCATTTGTATTCTTTTTTCTTCTGTAGAACAGTTATTTCTCTTTTAGAAATAGAAATAGATTGCTTTAATTTTGTCCTTCGAATCATCATCAGTGTATGTAATAGTAGACTTTCGAGCGTATCATCTGTGAAATATAAAGAATGACGCTTTTGTAATACTTTTAATTCACTTGCTATAAATTCTACCTCATGATACAAAAACTGCTTTTTAATAAATTGATTTGTAATGCTAGGATTATTAATCAAATCTAATATTCTAGTCAATGCTTTTCTTTTATTTTTTTCAGTTCCTTCGATTATTAAACCTATTCTTTGTTTTGAAACTAGTGCTAAACCAAAGCGCCTTAACCATTTTTCAATTTTATTTAAGTCTTTCTTTATTGTAGATCGATTTAAAAAATATTGATCAGCAAATTCTTTTGCTGTAACTGGCTGTACATTCATTAATAAATCATAAGCAATTTGCAGAATTCTTTCTTCATCAGATTGATACTTCGGCTCCTCCTTTACTGTATGGAGCTCATTACATAAACGCACTTTTTCATGTTCCTCTATATCTAAGTAAACACCTAATCCCGGTTTTCGAGTTAGATGAGCATCTGAATAATCATCAAGATAATCTTCAATTATTTTCAAATCATTACGAATCGTTTTTTCAGAGCAATTTACTCTATCCGCAAAATCTTGTACTAATGAATACTTATCAGGTTCAGATAACAACAGATATAAAATTTCTTTTTGCCTTGTGTTCATCAGTTCCACCTGTTTCTTCTATTCTTTTTAACTTCATATATTACTAGGTTTAATTCTTTATTAAAGAGCACTTTAATCTCTCCTCTAAAAGTTGCTTGAGACGATGTATTTTATGAAATTTCGCTTATAATAAAGATTGATAGCGTATCACAAAATTACCCATACTAATAAACAGAAAAAACCCCAATAAAATCTATCCTCCTAGGAATCTCATTTCTCCCATTTTTTTAAGCCTAATGTTTTAAAAATCATATTATCTCTTTTGTTGTTATCATAGATAGAGTTTTCCCAAGTTGTTTCTCAATTTCTTCTCCTTCCCTTTCAATAATCGTACCTACCCATTTTCCTTCTTTATTTTCAGCTTCAATTACTGTACTAATTAAACATAAAATTACAGAATTATATAGTCGATATAAATATGGAACACATTCATATAATCTAATACTAATCTATACTTAATTAAATTATTTGCTCTAATAGGGAAAAGGTAACTTCTGTTATGAAAAGAAAAGTCTTTACTCCTGCTGAAAAAATTTAATTATTATTCTTTCTCCAATCTTCTCCAATGTAGATTCACCTGCTAGTTGAAGCTAATAAAATCTTTTTCGTATATCTTTAATTAGTGTTTAAAAACGCTTTCATTTTGCATGTTCATTATATTATTATAGATATTTTTAAATGTCTATGCTTTTAGTAAAAGTAATATAGACCTTTTTTGTTTCCTAGAATATGTTTTATGTTAACTAAAGATGTATATCTTACACACCTTAAAAATACAAAAAAACCTATCTCTTTCCAATCCAAAGAGGTAGGTTTTTTCTGCTCTATTGCTGTAAGGATTTTCGCTGATGCCTCATAGCGTCTCGTGTAGTTTGCTCAGAACAGAAAGATTCATGTAAAAAAGAAAAACTTAGTGTTTTCTTATATCCAATATCTTAATAACGTTGTTTAAATGCTTTTCTGATTCTTCTAAACGTTTTTGAGTATTTACTAAAGATTTTTGAACAGATAAAACAGAGGGAACTTTGATATTTTTGGCTTCTGTGCATACTAGATGACCTATACTGTCCTGTCATTGGATCGTACATTTGAAATTCATAAATAACTTGTTGCTTGTTTGCAAAATAAGATATTGGGTTACAGGGTAAGAATTTGTAATCTGTGACAGCATTAATATTGCTTTATTTCGGTCTTCTTTATAAATAATATTCCATATGCTAGAGGTAGATTGAAAATATGAATGAGTTATATTTGAAGAATTTAGAATTGTACCATCTTGCCTAATTTGAAAATAAGGAACAGGAATCCATTTAGCTATATTACTCATATCCATGTTCTAACTCCTTTAAATTAATGAATTTTTTCACTTGGGACAATATGTTTCTAGAGCAGTGACCATGGTAAATTAAGATGTATATAATATACATCTTAATTATCAAAAAAACTACCCTATCTAAAGGTATTCCGAAAATTTTTTTATGTTAACTAAAGTTGTAGACGATATTCATTTCATATGATTAGCTTTTTATAAACAATAAAATATAAACCGCCATGTATATTAATCTATAAATACGGTTAGACTAGTAACGTATTCCCCCTATTCCGTTATAGTTGAAAACCCTTTGCTATTTTATAGCAAAGGGTTCTTTTTTTGCCCTTGATAATACTCATAATGAAATTAGCTCAGGTAGCAAATGTGAATATCATGACATAAGGTTAATGAAAAATGAAAATAGCTGTTCCTATAAAATATGTTGTTAATTTAGATATATAAGAGATTACTAGTTGGGGGACAATAAAAAATAGAAACTTACATATAGGAGGTAAAACTAGTGAGCGAACATAAAAACATTTTTTCTACGTTTGTTAATGAAAATCAATTTGACTTACATTCATACCTTACTTATTTATTCATTCATCAATGAATGCCAGGAAGGTGTAGTAAACGAATTAGAACAGAAACATATAAACCAATAAATTTATAAATAAAAATGTGAAATGAGAGGGTAAATCATAGTGAATGAAAAAATGGTGTAGACGACTTTATCTTTCTGGGAAGAAGGAATAAGTCGTCTATTATACTTGCCTAATCAGGTACGCATAAAACAAGGTATCAGTAAAAATTCTCCTTCTAGTTCCATAACATATCATAATAAAAAAGCCGAAAAGGTAAGCCTCGGCTTTTTGAATCACGCGGTATCTATATAATGTTGTATATCATTAGTAATGGACCTTAATCTTCCCAAACTTCATTCATTAAATCTTCAATTTCTTTTGCCAGTTTTTTTGTTTCAGTTTTATCAATCTTCACTTTATCCCCTGTAATATAAACGACATCTCCAACTTGTGTTTCTTTGGGGAAAATACTCTTAGGGTAATCCTTTGTCGTTCCTTCAATTTCAACAACAGCAAAGCCCTCTTCAAATCGATCAATAATACCTTTTATCTTTTTCATAATTACCTCGATTTTTTAACAGAATAAGATGTTCCATCACCTGTGATAATAATTGTACCACTTTGGTCTGTTCGTAGAATACTTGCTTTAGAGTTTTTTAGTAAGTTCACAACTTGAGAAGTAGCATGTGAATGAAGAAAGAGATCTTATTTGAATCGTATGTCTTGCTGTTTGATATTGAAATAACAATTGTCAGTATAATAGAAAAAGAAATGACCACACATTATGGACATTGATGGCGACAAATTTTTTTCGCTGAAGGTGGAACTCAACTCTGCGATAATTTCCCCTTATTATTCCGATTAAATCTTCTTCAAGATATCTTCACTGATCATGAATTACGCGACCTATTTATATTAGTAAATATAAAAAACACTTTGAATCAACAATCAACTATTTCTCAGGATGATTTTGACCACCTTAAGTATTTCTCTCACCAACTAAACAAAAAGAAATTCCTCTCATTATCTATCTAACTTTATTCGCAGTGAAAAATCTTAAAAACACTTAAGCATAAATAATAAGAAGTAAATAGGAGTTATATTTTTAAGAACTTAATGAATATGAAAAGCCTACTTGTAGAAGAACAAGTAGGCTTTTCTGCTACGTTAAAGTCTATAAAACATTTACGTATCATTCCCAAGATAATTATAGCATTTCCTATTTATATTTGTAGAAAATCTTCTACTTTTACATCCTTCTTTAACTTTCGCAATCCTTTATTTATTCTATAGATTGTGGAGTATTTAGGTATGTAGTCTCTATCGTTACAAAGCCTAGATATAGTTGGGCGACTTAACTTTGTTGCCTTTTCGAGTTCTAATTGATTAATATCTTCTTGATTATCTAACCATCTTCCAAATCTTGTTCGCTTCTTTCCTAAGCCTAGAATCATACAGCCATCTCCTTTAAGAAGAAGTATGGACATTATGTAACTTTTTTAATCATTAGAAAAAAAGTTACATATAGGACAAGCAGTAGTTCATATCATAAATTAAGACGTCAGAAAGAGACGTCAACTTAAACTATTAGGAATGGAGCGAATCAAATGACAAAAGAATTAGCAATCTCGCTACTAAGTCGAAAAGACGTCTATTTAACGCTAGAAGGAAAACAGATGTTAGAGGTCATCTTGAAAGAGAAAAACGCGTATGAAGAGAAATAAGAAGTCGAAAAATCAAGTTGACACCTATCGACCAACCGTGCGTTACCATTCTATGTATCGTACATATGTAGATAGTCTATTTCAATCTACAGAATTAGATCGAAATCAAATTATGAGGTGTGCGCTTTTTACTGCAGCGCACAATCCTGTTTTCTTAGCATTAATGAATCAGTATAAAATGAATGACGTCCCTCTCCCCTCCTCTCCATGGCAGCCTTCTTCCCACCAGTTATGGATGGAACAAGAGCCCAACATCGAAGAGAAAGGAGGAGGAGAACATGATGACCTTGAGCGAAAAGGAACGGCTACAAACACTTCTACGATACTTAGAACATCAACAGATGGCCAATCAATGTCAGAAGCAACTATTCAATCCAAACAGCAGCCTTCTACCAGTGAAAAGGCAGCAGGGCCTGCAAGACGTCAGCAACCGATTGAGAGACGAACAAGGACGTTTCCTACCTTACAATTATCAAACAATGGAGGAATCAAACTTGATTTCAGGTAAAGAAGTAGCATTACAACGAAAACTAAAAATAGAACCGATTGAAGGTTCTTATAATAGTTATGCGGTAAATGAAAAGGAAAAGAGGGATTGGAGTGGGAATATCTATTTAGCTTGTGTGGCAGCGATTTTAGCGATCGCCTTTTTTACCTGACGTCTTTTTAGAATAGTGTCGATATTTTGGTCATAAACATATAGCATGAATACAGTTAAGACCGCCTTATAAACTGATACGTAATGGGCGGTCTTTGTTGTAAATATGATTAAAAACTCCTGGGAAGTGGAAAAACAAGTATAAAGATTCATATAAAAGATATCTTTTATATCTTATAATATGGATGACACAGGAGGTATGTAGATGGAAAATAGTCCTCGTTTCGCAGAATTAGTCTCTGATTTTGAAAAACGGTTAGGTGGACATTTAAATGCCAAAGAAAAAGAACTACTTGTATGGATATAAAACAGAAAGTAATAAGTATGTTCAATAATCGACATTTATCCTCTTCACCTTTTTAGAAATTTTCTTATATGTAGCGTAGAATTACCTATACACGATAGGTGACAAACAGAAAAAATCCTACACACTGAGGTGTAGGATTTTTAAATCGTCCCGAATATTAGATTAGAAACAGAGGGTATTCGGTATTGCAAACGAAATGAAAGTTTAACTTTCCATATTATTCTATCAAAAGTATCTTTACTATTGAACATGGCAACATTCTCAATTTGCTACCTGTATCTGGAACAACAAAAGGTAATAAGTTACAATTCACCCTATTGTAGATTAAGTATTAATCGACAAATGCTTGTTTATCCTCTATTTCACGTGGCTTTGAATATGTAACATACGTGCCTGCCATCATGTCATGAAGACTTCTTTTATCTTTACGGAAAACCACCATGAATACACTCACAATTAGCGCAATACCTAATGTAAGACCGTAAACAATGCCGGCTACAAGAACTCGTAATAGCATTGTTCCAATTCCAAGTTTCTTTCCATTGACTTTGACAATTCTAACTCCAACAATTCGTTTCCCTATAGTATATCCATACCATAATATAGGTACAGCAACCGCATAGATGAAACCTATGAGTGATGTAATGGGATCTTCACCATCAAAGTCTCCTGTAATAAGAAAGCCAATAAGCCCCAAAGGAATACTTACAATAATGCCATCTAACAGATTTCCTAATAGGCGTATCCAAAATCCTGCTGGTTTTGTTACTTGATCCACTTTATATTTCTTCCCTTCTTGTAAATTAACACTTTATCTATCTAAATAGCTCCTTAAATGATGATAACATGATTGAAGAGGAAGGTAAAAAATATAAAATATTTTAAATTTATCCACTAATAATAAAATACATGTCTCTAGTATTGATATTACTAAAGAGATATTCATAGAAAAGAGATGAAAGATTAATTAGGTTTTTTTAATTGTAAATTTCCCTTATTAAAGATAATAACAGCATTATAAGCTTCATATAAGGCATACAAAGGGTAAAAAAAAGCCATAAATACAATCATAGTTGGTACCTTTTCAACAACACGAAAATGGCCGGACATGAAACTTTTAACCGCAATTCCTAGGTAAACCAATAAAGGAATGATAATAACAGCTAATAACAATAACCACGGGGTCATTTTGGTTTCCTTCAGTTTTTCTCGACAATGTGGGCATTTCATTGTAAAAGGACTTGAAAAATCTTCGAAATGCTCAACCGTAATAGGTTTTTGACACCCTGGACAAGGTGTTGATTTTTTCATATAAGCTTCTCCTTTTTGAAATGTAAAAGAGTAGAAATAATAGGGTTATTGAATATATAACATTGCTCTTTTAAAAAAAGCTTTAAATAAGTTTAGAGCTCTCTACTTTGATAGGCTCTACACGTTTCATATAGGTAGCTGCCATCAAATCGTGTAAACTTCGCTTATCCTGGCGGAAAACCACCATAAAAAAGCTAATGATAGCAACTATTCCTCTTGTAAGACCATACATAAGACATGGAATGAAGACATGTAAAACCATAGATCCAAAGCCTACATCTCGTTAAGGTTATAGTTAAATCGCTTATATACCTTGTTTTTATGTTGGTGATTCGTTTTCATAATATTGATGATGACATGTTGCTCACTTTTCCAATGTACATCAACGTCATGAATCATAAAAGGTTGAATTCCTTGAAGCTCTTTATATTGATTAAGAGTGCTTCCAGGTTGTCCGTAGTACATTCTAAGAGAATCAGCCTTTTGTTTTTGCTCATAATCAAAGTAATCAGTGGTTTGTTTATACATCTTTTTTACTTCAACAATGTTTTGTTGATTAGGAGATGTGCTGGTTGTAAGTGAGACGCTACGTATCATGTTTGGTTGCTGTTGGCTTTTATCCAAGAAATGGTTCATCACAAATACAAGAAAAATTACTCCAAAGGATAACATGATCCAAAGCCAATTTTTCATGTCGACACTTCCTCTTTTATGATTGAAAATCAAAATGAGTAGATGATCTCATTACAAAATAGCATTTTCTGCTATTTCGTATTCTTAGATAATAACATACTCAAAAACTCTTGGAAGGTCTCAGCAATCTTTGATGTAACTGGATCACACTCATATGATTCTTCGTAATCTAGAAAATCAACAGACGGATTGTTTTTATCATAGTGAAAGTTCAAACATAAATAATCTCCCCATGCTAGCTTCGCAATTGGAATTAATTCAGATCTAATGAGATCTTCATCATAAAAATTCCGGCCTTGTTCTCCTAAAGAAGTTTCGCAGCAACCAATGTCATACACACCATAAGGATGCTCACTGAAGTGTTTAATAATGCCTAAAAAACGTTCAATTTGACATCTCTTATTGATGATTGTTAATGGTGTAGAATCTATTACTGTACATGCGTTATAGTGTTTCAAGAATTCTTTATAGGCATTGGGCAATTGGATGCGAAAAGAAGCCTCTATTTCTGCAATGTCTTGATCCTATGGTAATGGATAAATGATGCTTTCCTTCACAAATCTCCTTGCAATAGGTCATCTTCAAGGAAATACATTACGACTTTTGATATTCATACATAACTGGAACTTTATCCATTTTAACGGTTTTAGCTACAACATAACGACGGTAACCGTCTTTTAAGACATTCGATCCTTTTTCAATCGTCAATGGCTCATCTAAGCGTCCTGTACGTTTCACAAAATCAATGACCTTTTGTGTTTTTTCAGCGTTTGGACGTGTCTTTAAGAATGCTTCAGGTACGATAATGTCATCAAAGTTCAACAGATCCTGTGTTCCTTTAGGTTGGTTCGGTAGTGTTTTCTTTTTAGGCTCAGCCTTTTTTTCTTCTGTAGGCTCTTGCTTTACTTCCAGCTGAACAGCTTTTGTTTCTTTCTTTTCTTCTTTTGGTGCAGGTT
>Ga0209463_1001508_pt1 | contig 14131 bp, 14 predicted proteins | sample AgamicMgSfrz_FD_187169 | JGI IMG/M metagenome (GOLD analysis project Ga0209463, IMG submission 187169) | Agave microbial communities from Guanajuato, Mexico - Mg.Sf.rz (SPAdes) (version 2) | ecosystem: Host-associated > Plants > Phyllosphere > Phylloplane/Leaf | place: Guanajuato, Mexico... | reverse complement strand
TACCAATTTTCAGCTCAAAATATAAAAGGTGAAGAACAGTCACTAGAGCAATATAAAGGAAAAGTAATTGTTGTTGTTAATACAGCAAGCAAATGTGGATTTACTCCACAGTTTGAAGGGCTTCAACATCTATATGAAAAGTATAAAGACCGCAACTTTGTCATCTTAGGCTTTCCTTGTAATCAATTTGGCGGGCAGGAGCCTGGAGGCGAGGAGGAAATTCAATCGTTCTGTCAGCGCAACTATGGAGTTGACTTCCCAATGTTTGCAAAGGTAGATGTTAAAGGAGATAATGCTCATCCGCTTTTTCAATACCTAGCTGAAAAAGCACCAGGCATATTAGGTTCGAAAGCTATTAAATGGAACTTTACAAAATTTTTAATTGATAAAGATGGTGAACCTGTTCAACGATTTAGCCCAAAAACGGCTCCGAAAGATTTAGAGCATGATATTGAGCAGCTTTTAGAAGAAAAAACAGATGTTGTGCAATAAAGATAAAAAAGAAGCGGCGCTATAATGCCGCTTCTTTTTTAGTTAACGCTTCTTTTTTCCACATGAACAGGATGGTGCTTGTGGATAGTGCTGAGGGTATTGATGCTCAGGCATCATTTGATGACCTTGATGAGGCATGTTGTAAGGCAGTTGTTGATGATAAGGCATTTCCGCTGTGTCGTAATCTCCCATCACTTGATGAGGCGGATTCATATGCTGTGGTGCCATATCATACGGCATATTCATCATAGGAGATTCATTTCCCATATCATAATCTCCCATCACTTTTTGATCATCCATATGTGGCATCATGTTGTAGTCCATCATGTCATATTGTTCAGGCATATTGTGATTGCCCATCATATGCTCCGGTGACATGTTGTAAGGCAGTTGTTGTGCAGGATTTGTCATTGGCTGATGGTAAGGCATTGGTTGGTGACAAGGCATAGGTTTTGGCAGTGGCATACAACAGTGGTGATTTCTATGACGAAACATTTTGTCAGCTCCTCAGTAGTTTGAATTCGTACGTTAGTATCCTATGTAAAAGAAACAAAAAGAGATAATCGTCTAAAAAAAATCCGCAAGTGCCTATCCTTTTGAGACGCTGTGTTAAAATAGGGGAGAAGAAAAGTACCGGAGGAGAAAATGAACGAACAAGAAAGAGTAAAAACGGTAGAAAAATTTGTATGCTCCGTGTTGAAAGATGATCGGACTGGTCACGATTTAGAACATGTTTTTCGCGTGAGACGGCTTTCTTTACATCTTGCTGTTCATGAAGGAGGTAACCGAGACATCATTGAGCTATCAGCACTCCTTCATGATTGTGCAGATCCAAAACTTGTTTCTTCAGAAGAGGAAGCATACAAGCGTATTGATGAGCTTCTTCGAGCTTGCGATGTCCCTCCGAATGATGTCAATCACATTATTCACATTATTAAAAGCGTCTCTTTTAAAGGGGGGAATGGGGAGCCCCCTTCTACAATAGAGGGAAAAATTGTTCAAGACGCAGATCGGCTTGACGCTATTGGGGCGATTGGAATTGCAAGAGCGTTTACGTACGGAGGGGCAAAAGGTCATGTTTTGTTTAAAGAGGACGAGATTCCTAGAACAGTGATGACAGAAGATGAATATCACCAAAATCCGTCAAGCGTTATTGGACATTTTTATGAAAAACTTCTCCTTTTAAAAGAAAAGATGAACACAAAAAAAGCAATTGAGCTTGCAACAGATCGTCATCGTTTTATGATGGAGTTTTTAGAGAAATTTAAGGAAGAATGGAATGGTACAAATGAAGATGTTAACAGTTGAAAACATGACAAAAACATACGGAGAAAAGCTTCTCTTTAACAATATAAGCTTTACAATTAGTGAACGTGAGCGCATTGGTATTATCGGTGTTAATGGAACAGGCAAATCAACGCTATTAAAAATTATTGCAGGCCTTGATACAGACGATCAAGGAGAGATCTCTCATTCAAAAGATTATACAATTAGTTATTTAGCACAGCATCCGGAAGTTAATGAGAATTTGACAGTCATTGAGCAAGTATTTACGAGCAGTACCCCAATGTTTGAGCTGCTGAAAAAATATGATAAAGCTCTCTATGATCTTGAAAAGCATCCAGAAAGTGAAGACCATCAAGAAAACCTTTATGCTCTTCAACAACGAATGGATGCAATGAATGCATGGGACACAAACGCAAACGTTCAAGCTATCTTATCTAAGCTTGGTATTCATGATGTTCGTCAAAAAATGGGCAACTTATCAGGAGGGCAAAAAAAGCGAGTAGCTCTTGCTCAATGCTTAATTGAAACGCCTGATTTGCTCATTTTAGATGAGCCAACAAACCACCTTGATTATGAAGTTATTGGGTGGCTACAAGATTATCTTGTACGATATAGCGGGGCTGTTTTACTTGTGACGCATGATCGCTATTTTCTTGATGGTGTTACAAACCGCATTTTTGAACTTCATGAAGGAAATATGTACACGTACACAGGAAACTATCAATCTTTTCTTGAAGGAAGAGCACAAAGAGAAGAAGAAGAGCGTCAAAGTCAGGCAAAGCTTCGCAATCTTTACCGCAATGAACTAGCTTGGATTAGACGTGGAGCTAAAGCACGTTCAACAAAGCAAAAAGCACGCATTCAGCGATTTGAAGATATTGAAGGGCGTCTTGATCATAGCCAAGATGATAAACTTTCGATTAGCTTATCAGGAAGTAGACTTGGTAAAAAAGTGGTGGAATTTACACAAGTGAACAAATCCTTTGAAGATCGTTTGCTTATCAAAGACTTTTCTCACATTATTCAAAGAGGCGACCATATTGGTATTGTAGGATATAACGGAAGCGGTAAATCAACGCTTTTAAATATGATTGCAGGGAAAATCCAGCCTGATCACGGCGAAATTGAGCAAGGCCAGACAGTGAAAGTTGCTTATTATACACAAGAAAGTGAAGAAATTGACCTTAACCAGCGTATGATTGATTATGTAAAAGAGGGAGCGGAAGTTGTTCAAACAACAGATGGAAAGACCATTTCTGTTTCTCAAATGCTTGAACGTTTCTTATTCCCAACTCATACGCACGGTACACCAATTCGAAAGCTTTCAGGAGGAGAAAGACGTCGTCTTTACCTTCTTCGTCTTTTAATGACATCGCCAAACGTCCTGCTTCTTGATGAGCCGACAAACGATCTTGATACAGAAACGCTTACAGTTCTTGAAGACTATATTGAAGAGTTTCCTGGCGTTGTTATTACTGTTTCACATGATCGCTACTTTTTAGATAAAATTGCGCACTACTTATTTGTTTTCAAAGGAGAAGGAGAAGTTTCAACATATCTTCGTTCATATAGTGAGCTTTTAGAAGAAAGCACAAAAAAGAAAACGGTTCAGAAACAAAAGCAGAAAGAAACGCCTTCACAAGAGAAAAAGAAACGCCGTTTGTCTTACAATGAAAAACGAGAGTGGACGGAGCTTGAAGAAAAAATACCTGAGCTTGAAACAGAGCTTGAAACTGTCGCAAATGACCTTGCTGAAGTTGGAACAAATTATGAAAAAGCTCAAGAGCTTATGAATCGTGAGCAGGAGTTGAATGAGCAACTTGAACAAGCAATTGAGCGATGGGCCGAGCTTTCAGAGCTTATAGAAGAGCTGAACGGGTAATTGTGTTACAATCCCTTTAAGAAGTAAAAAAAGGAGCAGTGGAAACATGAACATTAAGTCAATTGAACCTACACCAAGTCCAAACACGATGAAAGTCACGCTTGATAGTGAGCTTCCAGCTGGTAAAAGCAACAACTATAATGGGACAAACGTTGAGCAAGCACCAAAGATTATTCAAGATTTGATGGAAATCGATGGCGTGAAAGGCGTTTATCATGTAGCTGACTTTTTGGCAGTAGAGCGTAATGCAAAATTTGATTGGAAAGAAATCTTACCAAAAGTGCGTGCTTTATTTGGTGAAGAAGTAGAAGGTGAAGAAAAACAGGATAAAGTTGATGAGCACTTTGGCGAAGTGAACGTTTCTCTTCAACTTTTCAAAGGTATTCCAATGCAGATTAAGCTAACAGATGGGGAAACGGAAAAACGTGAAGGTCTGCCAGCTCGATTCAAAGAAGCGGTTGTGAAGGCTCAGCGAGAAGATGACAACGTTGTACTTGAACGAAAATGGAAAGATCATGGAGTTCGCTATGGTGATCTTGAGGAAATCGCAAAGGAAGTTGCAAGTGAAATAGATGCTGCATATCCAGAGGAACGCTTAGAAGAACTTGTTAGCTCTTCGCAAAAAGGAGAAACAAAATCAGCGGTTGTAGAGCGTAAAAGCTATAAAGTTACGCTTGAAATGTTCGAAGATGAAGATTGGACAAAGCGCTATGCACATTTAGAGCAAATGGATCCAACTATTGAAGATCTTCCTCTTCTAAACAAAGCATTAGAAGACAGCAAAGTGTCAATTCGACGTCTTGCTACAGTTTATCTTGGCATGATTGAAGATCAAAGCGTGCTTCCATATCTTGATAAAGCATTAAAAGACAAATCTGTAACGGTTAGAAGAACAGCAGCAGACTGTTTGTCAGACTTAGGATTTGTAGAAGCTATGCCTGCAGCAATAGAGGCGTTAGAAGATAAAAGTAAATTAGTCCGCTGGCGTGCAGCTATGTTTTTATATGAAGTTGGAGATGAAAGTGCCTTACCAGCTTTAAAAGCTGCTGAAGATGATCCGGAATTTGAAGTAAGTATGCAAATCAAACTTGCTATTGAGCGTATTCAAGGTGGAGAAGAAGCGAAAGGTTCTGTTTGGAAGCAAATGACAGAAGCACGTAAACGCTAGAGAGTAAAGGGAAGTTCCCTTTACTCTTTTTTTGTTATATAGAAATAATAAAGCGCTTCCGTAAGAGATAGAAATTAGCCTTTTATATTAACAGAAAAATTATATAAAATAAAAAATTAAGAATATTATTGCAATCACTCTCAAAAAGTACTATATTATTTAACAATAACAATTGATTTGGGGGACATTGTAGTGAAAAAAGACTTAAGAATTAAAAGTAAGGTAATCAGTGATGACGTAAAAAAGGCACCTAACCGTGCTATGCTTCGTGCGGTTGGTTTTAAAGACGAAGATTTTAAAAAACCAATGCTTGGGATTGCTAGTACGTGGAGTGAAGTAACGCCATGTAACATTCACATTGATGATTTAGCGGTTGAGGCAAAGAAAGGAGCTCGTGAAGCTGGCGGTGCTCCAATGATCTTTAATACCATTACTGTTTCCGATGGAATTTCAATGGGAACAGATGGTATGAGATACTCTCTTTCAAGTCGTGAAGTAATTGCTGACTCTATTGAAACTGTAATTGGGGCTGAAAACCTAGATGGCTATGTTGCAATTGGAGGCTGTGATAAAAACATTCCAGGTTGTATGATCTCGATTGCACGTACAGACGTACCAGCTGTTTTCGTATACGGAGGAACCATTGCTCCTGGAAAACATAATGGAAAAGACATTGACATTGTTTCTGTTTTTGAAGGAATTGGTCAATACAATAAAGGTGACATTGACGGAAAAGAACTAAACAAAATTGAATGTAATGCATGTCCTGGATCTGGTTCATGTGGTGGTATGTATACAGCAAATACAATGGCATCTGCTGTTGAAGCTCTTGGAATGAGCTTACCTGGAAGCTCTTCAAACCCAGCAGAATCGAAAGAAAAATCAGAAGATTGCTATAAAGCAGGACAAGCTGTTTATAACTTGCTTGAAAAAGGCATCTATCCAAAAGATATTATGACAAAAGAAGCATTTGAAAATGCAATTACAGTTGTAATGGCGCTTGGTGGTTCTACAAATGCTGTACTTCACCTTCTTGCAATTTCTCATTCTGTTGGCGTTGATTTAACAATTGAAGACTTTGATCGCATTCAAAAGAAAGTACCGCATATTGCAGACTTAAAGCCAAGCGGAAGATACGTGATGCAAGATCTTCACAACGTTGGTGGGGTACCAGCTGTTATGAAAATGCTATATAAAGCAGGTTATCTTCACGGAGATTGCTTAACAGTAACAGGAAAAACGCTTGCCGAAAACTTAGAGGAAGCACAGGATCTAGCAGAAGGTCAGGACATTATCGTTCCTCTTGATCAGCCGCTACGAAAAGACGGACCGCTTATCATCTTAAAAGGAAATCTTGCTCCAAGTGGTGCTGTGGCAAAAATGTGCGGGGTAAAAGTAAAAGTCCATACAGGACCTGCAAAAGTATATGATTCAGAAGCGGAAGCAACAAAAGCGATTGTAGATGATGAAATTAAGGAAGGCGATGTTTTAGTTATTCGCCACGTCGGACCAAAAGGCGGACCAGGGATGCCTGAGATGCTTTCGATTTCTTCAATGCTCGTTGGAAAAGGACTTGGAGAAAAAGTAGCGCTTCTAACAGACGGACGTTTCTCAGGTGGAACACATGGACTTGTTGTAGGGCATATTGCGCCTGAAGCCCAAGTTGGAGGTCCGATTGCTTTATTGCAAACAGGTGATGAAGTAACAATTGATTCTATTGCTCAGACTGTATCAATGAACGTTTCAGAACAAGAATTAAAAGCGCGCCGTGATGCTTGGACACCAAAGCCTCTTCATACAAAAGGCGTGTTAGGAAAATACGCACATCTTGTATCATGCTCATCAGAAGGAGCTGTAACAGATAAATTTGAAAAAACAGAAAAAAAAGAGACGGCTTTTTCAAAATAGTATAAGGAAGAAACCTTGGCACTGCTAAGGTTTCTTTTTTAAATGAATAGTAAAAATATTGTCGAATTTAGCGCAAGCTCGTTGATTTTTTGCCCTCTTTTATAGTATGCTGTTACCGTCAAGGAATAAGGAGGAATGAATTATGTCAATGGCATATGAAGAATATATGCGTCAACTTGTCAAGCCGATGCGTGAGGAGCTTGTTCGGGCAGGTTTTAGTGAATTGACAACAGCTGAAGAAGTAGAAGACTTTATGGAGCATGTCGAAGGAACAACGCTTGTTGTTGTAAACTCTGTTTGTGGATGTGCAGCAGGTCTTGCTCGTCCAGCTGCTACGCAAGCTGTTTTGTATAGCGAAGTGAAACCAGATCATCTTGTAACGGTTTTTGCAGGACAAGATAAAGAGGCAACAGCTAAAATGAGAGAATATTTTACAGATATTGAGCCTTCTTCGCCATCAATGGCGGTCCTAAAAGGAAAAGAAGTTGTTCACTTTATTCCTCGTCATAACATTGAAGATCATGCGCTTGAAAGCATTATGGAAAATATTATTACAGGACTAAATACACATTGTAAGTAAGCGGGAAAGAGTGTCTAGTGACACTCTTTTTTGACGTTCAAATTACATGTAAGGGACGAAAGAGATGATTGTTACAACTGCTGGACGAACAAATCAAGAGATAATTGAACGAGCTTATAAGATCTCAAAGGTACTTAAGGTCCCGTTTGAAGAACGAAGAAAGCGCTCGATATCAAAGCTTAGAGATGAGAGGGATTGTAACATTCTCGTTGTTGGAAAAGAAAGACTTGAGCTTTTTTATAAAGAGAGTAGTGAACCTTTTTTCTTTCATCCTAATTCAGCCATGTTTCGTGCAAAACGTTGGATAAAAGGAGAGAGGGACCCATTTTTGGAGGCCGTAAATCTTAAAGAAGGAGATTCCTTCTTAGACTGTACGCTTGGCCTTGCCTCTGACAGTACTATGGCAAGTCTTGCTGTTGGAGAAAAAGGAAAAGTGGTGGGGACAGAAGGTAATCGCTATGTTGCTTATATTGTAAAAGAAGGGTTAAAAAGCTGGGAAACATCCATTGCTGAGTTGAACCGTGCAATGAAAAGAATAGAAGTAATCGCAGAAGAAAGCGAAAATTATTTGATCTCCTGTGAAGATAAGTCATTTGACGTTGTGTATTTTGATCCGATGTTTCATCAAACTGTGGAAGAATCAGCAGGAATTGAAAGTCTCCGTCCGCTCGCTCTTCACCATCCGGTGACAAAAAAGATGGTGAAGGAAGCGTGCCGAGTTGCAAGAAAAAGAGTTGTTTTAAAAGATCATTTCAGAAGCCCGCTTTTTAATGTTTTAAATTTTGATGTTCATAAACGAAAAACGGCTCTTTTTCACTACGGTGTAAAAAACCTACTCACAATTGAGCTTTAATCAAAAAGTGTAAGTGTAATATTATAGACGAGCACAATACACAATGAAATGACAAAAATAGTATCCACTTCATTCATCTCCTTTTTACATAGTGTGTCAAAAAAGAACTCTTTTAAAAGAAAAAATGAAACTTCTAGCCTAATTCATCCGTTATATGAAAAAGTAGAAATATTGCAAAGATTTTAAGAGAGTTTTCACCTTCATTACTTTTGTTAAAAATCTGAAAAGTTCAGGGGACTCTTTTAAAAAATGTTAAAATAAAGAAAAGTATGTTCGGAGTAGTGGTACACGTTGTAAAGAGGGGGAGAAAGTGTATGCCAAAATGGTTGCGAAAGACGTTTATTGTATTAATTACGGTGTTTACGTTTGGCCTTGTTAGTCCGCCAGATTACTTGTATGTAGATGATGTAAAAGCGGACAAGCCTGAAAAGCAAAGTTATATTGAAGATGTAGCAATTCCATATAGTGAAGAAACCTCTTATTCTTATAGTCCACCTCTTTCAAAAGAAGACTTTGTAACAAATGCCTTAGCTGAAGCAGAAAGTCAGTCATTTCAAAAGTTTGGAACTAAAATTTCTCCTGTTATTGAAGAGGAATTTAGAGAAGCAATTCTACCAAAGATTGAAGAGGCTTTAACAGAGGTGTCAGAACAAGCTGACGAAGGTGAGTTGTCCAACTTAGGAATTACCGAGTCTCCTTCTGGAGGATATGGAGAAAAAATCTTTAATGTATACAATCGGGAAACAGGAGAAGATGTCATTCGTTTTCACGTCAGAAGAGATCATCCGCCAAAAGACGGATATTGGTTTAACTTTCATTATCATACAAGTGAAGACGGCTTTCAAAAACATTATGATTTAGGGAAAATTTATTGGAATCAAAATATGCCACCAAAATGGCTAAATTAAACACCGAAGAAGCGTCGTAGAAATACGAGCGCTTTTTTTATTGTACCTGTTTTGCCTTATCTTTTTCATAGAAAAAGAAAAAGCGGTATGCTACACTAAAATCTATATTAAATGGCTTTTGAAAAAGGTTGAAAAATAAGATAAAATAAACGTGCTCTTGAAACCAAAAGGATATTCAGTTCTTACATATGCTGAAGAAACAAAAATGGATGGAGAAGTGAGGAAGAAAGATGAATAGTTATCGCCAAAAAAAATTCGAATATGTAACAAATAAATATCAAAATAGAGGAAGACTGCTTATTAGTTGTAACGACAAACCAGGGATTGTCGCAAAAGTATCTCAGTGGCTCTTCGAATATAAAGCAAACATTGTTGAATCAAATCAATATTCAACAAGTCATACTGATGGTCTTTTTTTTATGAGAATAGAGTTTGAATGCCCTGATTTTCAAAAGCGTTACAGCGAACTTAAGGAGTCATTTCATGAAGTTGCTTCATCTTTTAAAATGGACTGGCAGCTACAATCAGCTTCAAAGCGCAAAAAGACAGCGATCTTTGTTTCTAAAGAAGATCACTGCTTACAGGAGCTTCTGTGGAACTACGAGCGTGGAGAGCTTTATACAGATATAGCGATGGTTGTTAGTAATCATGAAACAATGCGAGAGTTCGTAGAAAGCAAAGGCATTCCTTTTCACTATATTCCAGTTACAAAAGAGACAAAGCCAGAAGCAGAAAAAGCGCAGCTTGAACTTTTAGAAAGCAACGAAATTGATTTTGTGATTTTAGCTCGCTATATGCAAATTTTATCTTCTGATTTTGTCACAAGACATCCGAATCGCGTTATGAATATTCATCATTCTTTTTTACCTGCATTCGTTGGAGCAAAACCATATGAGCGTGCATATGAGCGCGGTGTAAAGCTTATTGGAGCAACGGCTCATTATGTAACAGATGAGCTTGATCAAGGTCCAATTGTCGAGCAAGATATTGAGCGAGTTGACCACCGTGATTCAATTGAAGAACTAAAAAGAATTGGTCGTTCTGTTGAGAAAAGCGTTTTAGCTCGCGGTGTAAAATGGCATTTAGAAGATCGTATTCTTGTTTATGGAAATAAAACGATCGTTTTTGATTAATGATAAGAAGTAAGTGAGAGGAAGGGATCAAAGTGAAACAATATTTAGATCTATGTCAACACATTTTAAACAACGGTACAAAAAAAGAGGATCGAACAGGAACGGGAACAATTAGTACGTTCGGTTATCAAATGCGCTTTGATCTTAAAGAAGGTTTTCCACTTGTAACAACAAAAAAGCTTCATGTGAAGTCTATTATTCATGAGCTTCTTTGGTTTTTAGCAGGAGACACAAATGTTGCCTATTTGCAGGAGAACGGAGTAAGAATTTGGAATGAATGGGCAGATGAAAAAGGAGAACTTGGCCCTGTATATGGACATCAGTGGCGCTCATGGTCGACGCCAAACGGAGAAAGCATCGACCAGATTTCAAATCTCATAAAACAAATTAAAGAAACACCAGATTCACGTCGTCTTATTGTAAGCGCCTGGAACGTAGCTGATATCGAGAATATGGCACTTCCTCCATGTCACTGCCTTTTTCAGTTTTATGTAGCAGATGGTAAGCTATCTTGTCAGCTTTATCAACGTTCTGCTGACGTGTTCTTAGGTGTTCCGTTTAATATTGCTTCATATGCTCTTTTAACAATGATGATTGCTCAGGCGTGTGATTTAGAAGTAGGGGAATTTATTCATACGCTCGGTGATGCGCATATCTATACAAATCACATTGAACAAGTAAAGCTACAGCTTACACGTGAAGAGCGTTCGCTGCCAAAAATGAAAATTAATAAAGACGTTAAGAACATCTTTGATTTTACGTATGACGATTTTGAGCTTGTTGGATATGATCCACATCCGCATATAAAAGGAGCTGTTAGCGTATGATTTCTTTCATCGTTGCCATGGATGACAATAATCTGATTGGGAAAGATAATGCTTTACCATGGCATCTTCCTGCTGACCTTGCTTATTTTAAAAAGGTGACAACAAATCATACAATTGTAATGGGAAGAAAAACATATGAGTCGATTGGTAGACCTCTTCCAAACCGGAAGAATGTTGTGTTAACGCACAGTACATCATTCCAAGAAGAAGGTGTAACGGTTATTCATTCATTGGACGAGCTGAAAGAAATGGCGAATCGTTCGAATGAGGAGCTGTTTATTATCGGAGGAGCCCGTCTTTATGAACAGCTACTGCCTGTTGCAGATCGTTTGTATGTTACCCACATTCGTGCTACGTTTGATGGAGATACGCATTTTCCTGTATTTTCAAAAGAAGAATGGAAGATAATAGATTCTGAAGAGCATAAAAAAGATGAAAAAAATGCTTATGATTATGAATTTGTTGTCTATGAACGAAGCTAGCATTAACCTTCTCGGATGAAAACAGGACGAGAAAGAGGGAAAACCAGCTTTTAAAGGGGGTTCCAACATGATTCGTACAATTTATATTGGTGGTTATTCACTTTCTTCTCTTTTTTTTAGTTTGTCTGAGCTAAATCGTGTTCGAAATCTTCCACCTTTAATGTCGCCTGCAAAACGGGACAAGGAAGTGCATGATAAGCCCAAAAAATGGGGACGTAAAGTCATTGAATTAACCGGATCCAAAGTAGAAGTAAACAAAAAAGAGAGGCTGTTGGAGGGGCCTGTATTATTTGTTAGTAACTATCAAGGTCCATACGATATTCCAGCTCTTTTAGGCTATATTCAAAAGCCTTTTGGTTTCTTCTCAAAGCAAAAGTTTGAAAACTATCCGCTATGGAATCAATGGATGAACTCTATGCATTGCGTACTTATAGATCGCAATGATAGTACAAGAATGAAAGAAGCTTATCGTACAGGAATTCATTTATTAACACAAGGTCATTCATTGCTCGTGTTTGCTGAACGTAAAGAAAAAGGTTCCAAGGATTTGCATCATCTTAACGGAGAAGACCTTTCAATGGCAGTAGAAGCAGGGGTGCCCATTGTGCCAGTTTCTATTGATGGAACGAAAGAAATTGATGAGCAAGGAACATTTCGCATTCGTCCGAGCACGCTGTCTGTTCATATTGGTTCTCCAATACGGGAGCATTTAGATGATACCATCACAAAAACGCAGTTGATTAAAAAAGTAGAAGAAGCCCTTCAAGGTGGCCTTCTAAAAGAAGACGGAGAAAAAGAGGATCAATTATGATCCTCTTTTTTTATTGTAGAGGCGTCTATTCTTCGTATTTATCAAGCTCTTTCATCATATGATGAAAAGAATCTGAGTCTACAAAATCATCTCCATGCCAATTAGCTGAAACCCAAGCTATAAGCTGTGAAGGACTATTGAAAACTTCTCCGCTTGTATCTTCTTTTCGAATCATATAACGACCACCGTTTTCATCATCAAGCGTTACTAAACAAGGGATGGCACTTTCTTTACTTTTTAGGGTAAATTCCATTGGAAATCTCCTTCTCCAATTACTTCTCGCTTTTCTATCAAAAAGGGAGTTCCACCTTAATATAAGAAGTTTTACTAGGATTATCCGTTAGTTTATGTAAATTTCACATAGTGAAATGATGAAATTTATAAAATATAGTGATTTTTCTTAATTTTTTGTGCTATAATGTACAAATTAAAAAGGGAATGAAAAGGAAGGAAGTTGATTATGAGCCAGCAAGTAGAAACAAAGAAAAACATTCATCTTGAGGATGTGTTGATCGCTCATCAAACAATTAAAGATGTTGTGGACCATACGCCTCTTCAAAAAAGTGATCTTTTATCAGAGCGCTATGAATGTGAAGTTTATTTAAAAAGAGAGGATTTACAAAACGTCCGTTCCTTTAAAATTCGCGGAGCTTATAATAAAATCAAAAAACTATCAAAAAAAGAAAGAGAAAACGGCATTGTTTGTGCAAGCGCAGGAAACCATGCGCAAGGAGTTGCATATGCGTGTCAACACTTGAAAATCGACGGAAAGATTTTTATGCCTGCCACAACTCCTAAACAAAAGATCAATCGAGTTACATTTTTAGGAAAAGAATTTGTAGAAGTTGTTTTAACGGGCGACACGTTTGATGATGCTTACACTAAAGCAGCGGAGTGTGGTACAGAAGAAGGAAGAACGTTCATTCATCCGTTTGATGATCCTGATGTCATTGCAGGACAAGGAACAGTTGCAGTTGAAATGCTAAATGATACAGAGAAAGACTTTGATTACGTTTTTGCAAGCATTGGTGGAGGAGGGCTTATCTCAGGAATCGGTACCTACATTAAAAGCGTCTCTCCTCAAACACGCATTGTCGGTGTAGAACCTGCAGGGGCTCCTTCAATGCATGAAGCTCTAAAAAAAGGAAGTGTTCAAACGCTTCAGCATATTGATGGATTCGTAGACGGAGCAGCAGTAAAAACTGTAGGCTGTTTGCCATTTCATATCTGTCAACAAGTTATTGATGATATTGTAGTTGTGCCGGAGGGGAAAGTTTGTACAACAATTCTATCTCTTTACAATGAAAATGCTATTGTAGCAGAGCCTGCAGGAGCGCTCTCAATCGCAGCTCTTGATGCGTATAAAGATCAAATTAAAGGAAAAACCATTGTTTGTATCGTAAGCGGTGGGAACAACGATATTGGCCGCATGCAGGAAATTAAGGAACGTTCAAAGCTTTACGAAGGACTTCAGCACTATTTTATTGTAAACTTCCCACAGCGTGCAGGGGCACTTCGAGAATTCCTTGATGAAGTATTAGGACCAACAGACGATATTACAAGATTTGAATATACGAAAAAAAATAACCGTGAAAGCGGACCGGCATTTGTTGGGATTGAAGTGAAGCATAAAGAAGACTATTTCCCTCTTATTGAACGAATGAATCAAAAGGCTTTCCCATTTACAGAGATTAATAAAGATAGTCAGCTTTTCCACTTATTTGTCTAAAAAAAAATTAATGAAGCGTCATATTATGACATGATTTTACGTTAAAAGGAAGTTATAATAGAGAAAAACGG